>OGZC01001714.1_pt1 | contig 11482 bp, 3 predicted proteins | sample 1576751 | NCBI WGS metagenome assembly OGZC01 (sample SAMEA3541486, study PRJEB24748) | human gut metagenome | biome: human gut; feature: human-associated habitat; material: faeces | place: China | collected 2012
GGATGGTGTAGGTGGTGTTGCCGTCGTCATTTACCTGGGCCTTAAAGCCGGTGTATGCCTTGCCGCCGATGGTCACAGCCATATTGTAGGCAAAGCCATCCGCAGGGGTCAGCTTGAAGGTGTAGTCAGTCTGGTAAGTAGCAGTCGCAGCACCGGTGGTATCGTCGCCCTGGACGACAGTGAAGGTCTTGGGGGTCTTGGTACTGGAGACAAACACATTGCCGTTGACATTGGGCACGGTGTAGATGCCATCCTCGTCCGGGCTAACTGTCGTTGCCTCACCGCCGCCGACGGTGACGGTGACAGTATAGTCATAGTTGGGGTCTACAGGCTTGAAGGTCAGAGTGCCGCCTGCTGCGATCACGGAGCCCTCCGCGTCGGTACGGGTGAAGCCATCCGGCAGAGTCACGGTGTAGCCGCTGACGGTCACGGTGGTCGTATCCTTCAGCACGATGGCGGCGGGGGCATCAAGCTCGATGGCATTGGTATTGGTATCCACATACGCCGCCGTGACCTTGACCGCAGACTGGCCCTGACCGGCTGCGGTGAACTTCAGGGTTAGCGCATCGCCCAGCTCGGCGGCTTTACCGTAACGCACGATTCGCACGGTGCCGCTGCCGGGGATCACGCGATAACCCTCGATGTTGGTGTCTTCCATGTTCAGCGTCAGAATGGCGGGGTCAAAAGAGAAGGTCATGTCGTAGGCGTTGTAGGCGGTCTTGCCGTCGTTGTTGCCGATGGTCACAGGGATCTCCACGATTTGGCCGGAAGCTACCTGCTTGTCCGCACCCATGGACACGGTGTAGCCCTTGGCTTCACTGGACTTCACGGTGACATCAATGATGTTGCCGGTTAAGTTGACATCGTTGTCTTTAAGCGTATCATAGTCAGGTAGCGCTTCGGTTTTGACCTCAATACGAGCGTTTTCTGCCGTGATGTTCTCCGTTGCCGTAAAGGTAACAGTGGCAATCTTGCCGGTGTTAAGAGTGACAGGGTCGCCTGTAGTGCTCAGGCCGGATACCCGGATGGCATTTTTACCAAGGATATCAACATTATCTCCCACTGCGCCAGTAGTGCCCGTGCCCGACATACATCCAGGTTCAAGCTCGCCGCTGGTTTTGACATAAGCAGTCTTGTCAAAATAAATTGCCCACTCCCAGTTATTCAGGTTCGTAATGGTCTTGTCGATCGACAGTGTAAGCGTAATCGTATCACCCGGCTGAACCTCTGTCTTATCAACTGTTGTTGACATCGTCGGAACATCAGCAGCAAATACAGCAGGGATAAGGCTGATAATCATGGCGATTGTCAACAGAATGGAAAGAGTTCTTTTCATTTTGTGTTTAACCTCCTTATGGTATTTAGGATTCTGCGGGGAATTTACTCATTTTCCCGTTTGTATAACGATAGATCAACGCAGCATCTGTGGAGTTTACAGCACCATCGCCGTTAACATCTGCCGACAACTTCTGAGAATCTGTCAGTGTGTATCTTCCATTAACCGAGCGATAGACGATTGCTGCATCCGTGGAATTTATGATGCCATCTCCGTTCACATCCCCATATGTCACATCCGGCTTCGTGTCTGCCTTTGCATACTCAAAGGTGAACAGGGCGACGGGCCTAAAATTATTAGTGCTGCTGGATTCCAGTGTGACCGCCATGGCTGTTCCGTCCGCATTGCGGATATAGCGGGTGACGGGGGTGGTGACGGTCTGGGTGCCGTCACTGTTGGCCATGTAGCTGTTTTTCAAGGTAACAGAGCGGATAGTTGCTGAGGACACCACATCTACAGCAAGGTCCGTCTCGTAGCCGTATGCAGTAGCGTCTGCGTGGTAAATATCCACGCCCTCGTTGTAGGTAATGTCAACGCTCTCCGTTCCTTCCGGAACGATCACATGGTACTTGGGAATCTCCTCGTAGACATTTTTGAACTCCTCGTTGTCCTCGCTGCCCAGAGTAACGATGCCCTCATAGGAAATGTTCTTTGCATTCAACTTCGTGCCATTGACAGAGATGGACTGGAAGGGCCGCTCCAGTTCTGCGGTCTTGGACACATTCAGAAGAGCTGTGGCCGGTGCGATCTTGGCATAGTTCGTGCCGCCGCTGTCGTCCTTGGGGATCGTCCGGTTGGGGTCCATGCCCACGAGGTAGTAGGTGCCCTCCTCTGTGGGGGCGGTGAAGGAGAAAGTGCTCTTTCCGTCAGCCGCTTCCTTGTACTGCTCGATTTGCTCCCACTTGTCGTTATACAGGAACACATCCAGGTTTGAGAATGGATAGAAGTCGCTGCCCTCAAAGGTGGTACCGTAGGCCTGGGTATTCACTGTCATCTGTGTGCCGGGACGGACGCTGTATTCGTCCTGGTCGAAGCAGGTAAATGCACCGCCGCTGGACCAGAAGCTCCAGTTGCTGTACATGGCCACATCCCAGGTATCTCCGTTGGACAGCAGAATGTAGTCCGAGGTGGAACCCCAGCCGGGACTCATGTAGGGATAGCAGTGATTCCTGTAATACATTAAATTCTCGTCATGGCCCCAAAAATTTGCCATGTAGAGGCTGGTGGGAGAGCCGGTGATAGTCAGAGCGGCAAAGCTGTCTGCCGTATAGGCCGGTGTTTCATCCATGTAACAAACATCTTCACCCAGCTTAAAGCTCGCCAGCGCGTCACGAGGATAGGCACCCTTGCAGCATTGCTCCTCCGGCAGGCCGATGAAGTAGCGCTCCAGCAGATAGAGATACAGGTGCAGGCCGGTGGGCCGCTCCACGATGTTCTCGTCGATGTATTTGCCTTCTCCGTTTTCCGTGTGATAGCGGTAGTATTCGCTCAAGTTGTACCGGCCCAAGTCAAAGTAGGGGACGGTGATGGCCTTGTGGCACAGCACCGTGCCGTCGCGGCCTCGGATGGGCACGCCGTCGTTGGAGATAGTCACATACACCGTGACTTCCTTGGCGGGGGTCTCATCGTAGTTATACTGTGCGTCCAATCCGTGGGGAGCTTCCGTGACCGTGATGGTAAAGGTCGCTGTAAGCTCTTTTCCGTCCGAGCAGGTCGCCTTGACCTTCGGCGTATAGGTGCCGGGGTCTTTCTCTGATACATAGAGTGAGCCGTCCTTGACCTTGGTTTGGGCGCTGAACTGCGCTGCGTTGGTCAGCGTGTAGGTCAGCGTATGGCCGTCCGTATCTTCAAAGACATCTGAAAGCTTGATCTCCAGCAAGCTGCCGGCCACAACCTCGCCGGTGGTGACGGCATCCGCCTTCACGGAAACGCAGGAATCCGCAGCCAGCGCCGGTATGACGCCGAATACGCCTGCCGACAGAGCCAAAGTCAGTGCCAGCAGCAGAGATAGTATGCGTTTTCTCATATTTGTTTACCTCATTTATGCGTAGGTTACATCCAGCGCGCGTAGAGCGTCATATTGCTGCGCACCGGATCTTTCTGTGTATCCCAGGGCTTGGTGAGCGCCTGATCTGCATACCAGCCGCCGAACACTGCGCCGGGCTTCGTGGGCGTCATGACTTCGCCAATGACACCGCCCCGCTTCACGGACACGGCCTCCAGTTCTGTGCCGCCGCTGGTCTCAAAGCGGACCTTCTTCTTGCCCAGCAGAGCCAGCAGAATCAGCAGCAGGGCCAGCAGGCCCGCACCGCCTATAATCCACCAGGTGACGCTTCCTGCGGCGGCACCCTCGGCCCAGTTGGCGTAGAGGGTCATGTTGCCCTTAACGGTGTCCTTGTGGAAGTCCCACTTTTGGGTGCGGTCCAGGTCTCTGTACCACCCCTCCAGGTGGTAGCCCTCCCGGATGGGGTCCTCGGGCTTTTTCACCTTTTCACCGTACTGGACGGTCTGGGAGGGGACTTCCGTGCCGCCGTTGCTTTCAAAGGTAACGGTGCAGTCCGTGGTGACGATGACGGACACGCTATTATCCTTCACGGTGTATCCGGCCATGCCGTCCTGGGTGGAAACCAGGGTGTTGGTGGGGATAAGCTGCGACACACCCTTCGTGCCGATGACCTTCATCTGAAAGCTGCCGACTACCACCTCCGGCTCCCAAGCCTCGCCGCCCTTAAAGGACACGAAGTTCAGATAGAAGGCCCGCCCGCCGGTGCGGCGGCCTAAATCGCTCCAGCGGATGCCGGGGGCGGTCATGACGCTGCCGTCCACCAGCTGGAGGAAGGTGTCGTCGTACTCGATTTCCGTCTGCATACCGTACATATCGGCGCTTTCCTGGGCGTCGGTGCGCTTGAGCACCAGGGTCACGGTGATGGTCTCGCCAGTGGTGGCCCGCACCTCAGATGCACCGCCTACGGACAGGTCAAAATTGTAGCTGCGGCTCTCGTCTGTTTTGCTGCCTGTCTGCGAGGCAAAGGCTGCGGTGGGCAGCAGACACAGCAGCAGACACAGGGCTGCCAATAGTGTAAAAATGCGTTTTCTCATGCTGATCTCCTTCTCTCTCCGACCGGTTGGGCCGTTTTTTGCCCGGCCTGGCCGGTGCGAAGCCCCCAAAGGGGGATAGCCTCCCCTCCCGCCGGGGAAGGGAGGCTGGCAGGACCTTACTTAAACTGATTCACGATGGCCACAGCGTCGGTGTGATCCACCACCTTAGTGGCGTTTACATCGGCCCGCAGGAACTTCTCCACGGAAACCTTGGTGAAGTCACTGTATGTGCCGTTATACATATCGTAGACCAGCTGTGCATCGTTGACATCCACCTTCCCGGTCATGTTCACATCGAAGCTCGGGGTGATGGTAACCACATTGTCTGCGGCAGAGATGGCGACCTTGGCGGCGGCCTCCTCCTGGGTCAGAGTTTGACCCTTGTCCACGATCACCAGCCATGCATACCGGTCCGTGCCGTAGCCCTCGACCTTATACATGGTGTTGCCGTCATAGGTGAAGGCACTGCCGCCCTCGGGGGTGCCCTTGACCGTGACCAGCATCATGGTCTTGTCGTTCAGCTCCAGATATTTGGACACGGTCACTTCCTCCGCGCTGTGGGAGACCTTTTCCACCTTCACGACCAGGTTCCAGCTTCTGGCGTATCCATACAGATAGTCGTTATAATTCACGGCCTCGACCACATATTTCCCATTGCCAAGGCTGCGCACGGTGGCGGGCCTCTTAGAAGCTGTGGGAGTGCTGAGGGGCTGATAGTAAGCCGTGACGGTGTAGTCGCAGCTCTCGCGCTGGTTCAGCGTGAAGTAGTAGGGCATATTCTTGCCCATAGAGCTTGCATTCCCGGAGGCTGCGTCCTCAACGCCGTTGCCGGTGAACACGACCGGAATACCAGATTCTGTGTTGGCGGAGATCCATATTTTCACACCTCCAACGATTTCTTTTCCAGGGATCGTGTAGGTGAGGGTGCCATCGTCATTGGCAGTGGGGACCGCTATGACTGTATGGACAAAGGGATCCCCGTTGTCTACATTGTAAATTACACGGTAGGAGTAGCCGGCCCTCGGGGTGACGGTGAAGGAGTAGTCATTCAGATAGGTGACTGCCTCCGGGCCCTTGGTCACATCCTGCTCCACATCTGTGTCAATCTTGTATGTCACATCGTACTGCTTGGGGGTCTTGCCGGTGCAGGTGACCTCCACATTGCCGGAGATGTTTTCGATGGTGTAGGTATCATCTGCGCCGAAGGTTAGGCCCTCTTTGGCGGTGTCGCCCATCTTCACGGTGAAGGTGTAGGTATAGTGGCTGTCCACGGGCTTGAAGGTGAAGCTGCCGCCGTTGGGAACCAGGCGGGTCTCGTCAGAGGTGAACGCATCCGGCAGGGTCACGGTGAAGTTATTGGCGTTGACCACGGTGTCGGCGTCGGAAATGGCGGCATCCAGAGCGTCGAAGTTGATGGAGTTGGCATCCAGATCAAATTTGGCGTTGGTCAGCTTCACGGTGGAGGTGGCAGTCGCCTTGGCGGTGAAGTCCAGAGCCAGGGCCTCGCCCAAAGCTTGAGTAGCGCCGTAGCGGCGGACCCGAACGGTACCGTCGTTGTCCTCCACCGTTAGGTTGGCGGCGTCACCGGTCTTGGTGTTCAAGGTCAGTGCCGTCGGGTCGTAGGTAAAGGTCATGTCATAGGCGTTGAAGCCGGTGATCTTTTTCTCGGAGGAGGCGACGGTCACGGGGATACGCACCCGCTGACCCGAAACAAGCTGCTGGTCAGCACCCATGGAAACAGAGTAGCCGGTAGCTGTGGGCTTTTCTACAGTCGAACCTGTGACCTCAACACTATAATTGTCATCCCAGTCATTAAGAGTATCCCAATCTATATCATCAAATTCTCCCCTTAACCTGAAGTTGAGGGTTTTCCCAGCAGCATACTCCGATATTTTGAAAGTAATTCTGGCAAAGGCACCGGTAGGAATAGACTTAACTTTTTGGGCTATTTCCTCGTCTTCATCACCCCAGCCGTAAATATGGAGCCGAGAGGAATCTATCATTCGCGAATTCAGTTCAACATTTAAAAATTCAGTTTTTACATATGTTACATCTTCGCCAAAATCCAGATATGTTTCAAGAATAGCGGCGTCAGAGAAAATTCGATTTACATTCAGTGTAACGGTTATTGTATCACCCGCCTGAGGGGCGTTATTATCAAAAGAAATGCTCATCCCTGCATCATCCCCTGCCGCATAAACAGCCGGAACGGCAGAAATGAGTATCACGAAAGCCAGGACGCACGCAAGAATCTTTTTAACTTTCACGGTCATTCTCCAATTCCAGCCGCAGGGAATCCGCTAAGGGACTCCCTGCGGCTAATGATAAATTTTGTTATGCTCGATTCACCTCATCGCACTATTAATTTAATAATGCTATTCGGTGAATACTACTTCTGCCGGTTTGTAATCCTTCTCACCTAATCGGGTTCGATGCAGGGTCATTAATGTAGTTTTTGAGTGCCTTTGTATCCTTACCGTTAAGGAATCCATCTCCATTAATGTCTGCCTGTGCCCACTGCTCCGCAGTCAAGTCGTTTTGTTTTTTGCCAGCATCTTTCCACTCCGTGAGCAAAGCCAGGTCCTCTTCATCCACATATCCGAAGGGGTCCAGTGTCACATTGCCCTTGGTGGGAGTTGTCAAACCAATCAAGTCGGTCTGCCAGCTCAAAGCAGGGCTATACCGGCTGGAGCCGAAGGTACCCGCCATACCCGTGTTCATGGTTGTCACGAAGTCTGCGGAATCCATTTCTGCTCTGGTCTTAGCTGTGGCCGTCTGAGCGGTGCTCTTGGCGCTGCCGATACCCTGGGCGCAGGTGAAGTCCAGATAATACAGGTTGGACATTACGGCGGAGGCGTTGTTGGTCATGCCGACCACGGCGCCCACATTGCTGCCGGTGCTCTCCACATAGGCCCGGTTGTAGCAGTTCTTCACGGAAGCAGCTGCGCCGGAGGCGTAGGCCACGATACCCGCCACATAGTTGCCGGTGCCGGTGATGCTGCCGGTGTTGTAGCAAGCGGTGACACCCTTGGTGGTCTGACCCACGATGCCGGCCACATAGCCGTTGCCGGTGATCGCACCGCCGTTGTAGCAGCCGGTAATGGTACCGGTAGCGTAGCCGGTGATGCCGCCCACATACTGGTAGGCACGGATAGTGCCTTCGTTGCCGCAGTTGGTGGCGTTGGAATTCACCAGACGGCCTGCAACGCCGCCCACGCTGCTCCAGTTGCCATTCACACGGGTAACGGTGATGTCAACATCGGAGACAACGCCGGAGATGTTGGTATAGTTGGCGTAGGCCACCACGCCGCCGGAATAGGCGTTGGCAACGCTGCCCGTGGAGGTCAGGTACATCTTGCCGGTCACCTTCAGATTCTGAATGGTGGCGTAGCTGCTGCTGGTGCCGTTCACATAGCCGAACAGTCCCTTATACGGAGCCGAGGTAGTGGTGGCACTATAGTAGATGCCCATGTTCTTCACGGTATGATTATTACCGTTAAAGCTGCCCTTGAAGGCTGTGCTGGCGGTAGTGCCGCCGATGGGCGTCCAGTTGTAGCCGGCCAGGTCAATATCACCCGTCAGCGCACCGTTGATGGCATAGCTCCCGCCGTTGACTTGCGCCGCAAACCAAGCCAGCTCCGCTGCGGTACCAATCTGATACACGCCGTCGGTCAGAGTGGGCTGCGTCTTGGTGGTGCCGTCCCATGCGCCGGCAGCAGAGGCCGTCAGCGGAATGGTCTTGGTCAGCACACCGCCGGACACATTGGCCTTGTCTGCACTGCCCAGGTAGAAGCTGCCGTAGACATAGTCGCAGCCGGCGCAGAGCACCGCATAGGTGTAAGTGCCGTAAGGCAGGTTCTCATACTCGCCATTGCTGTTGGCGGTATGGACATTGCCTGCGGCATCCGTCAGCGTCACAGTGGGCGTGGCGGTGGTGGGATTGGTAATATTCAGCTTCAGCTTGAAGTTATAGCGCGGAGTGACCTCCACATTCACATTGGGGAAACGGTTCAAGCAGAAGTTCACCGTGACCGCATTGAAGTTCGTGCCCACGCCGGTATCCGACATGTTATACAGGGTGGCAAACGGGTTCGCCGCCGAGTACATGGAGCCGTAGGTATAACCGTTGGTGAGCTGAACATTGGCGGTGCTGCCGGAGCCAAAGTCCACATTCGTCGGGATTGTCAGCTCCAGCTTGGCCTGATCCATCTGCTGATACTGGGCGACATTGGTCTTATAGGCCGTATCGCCGATGGAATAGAACAGGTTGTAGGTAGTGGGGTTGAAGATACCACTGTACTTGTAGATGCCACGGTAGCTGCCCTCGAAGGTGAGAGACACCTTATCGCCGGGCATGATCTCCGTCTCCCGGGGATTGGAGGCGTTGGTGACCGTGGCGGTCACTTCGGCCACACGAGCCAGACTGTAGGAGGTGCCGGTGCTATCATGCATCTTGATGATCACAGTACCGCCAGCCAACCCAGCTTCGCGGAAGCCCAGGAGACTTGCGTGATACTTGCCGCTGGAATCCGCCGTCAAGGTGGTCCAGCCGGAAAGATGGGTATCCAGGTCACTTGCATCGGTGGTGACGATGGCGTACTGGACCGTCGTTGTGCCGCTGCTGGACACCGAGAAGTCCAGAGTGGGAGCGGTGTCGTTACTCAGATAGAACCAGTTGTCGTAGTTATAATCCCAGGCCGACGGACGGGAAGATGTCAGACCATTGGAATTATAGGCGATATTGGCTTTCGCGTTGCCGTGTTCATCCTTGTCGTTGGTAAGCACGAACACGCTGGTGCGCTCGGGATTGGTGGCCGGGTAGAGGCCGCCGTGGGTGCCGTGCTCGTCAGCGGTCGTGTAGACATCCAGTGCCTTATAGTTCACGGCAACGATCGTTGTGCCATTGGGTGTGACATCCAGCCAGTTGCCCTTGGCGTTGCCGCCGGTCACTGCTGTGACAGCGTTTTCGTCGCCGCTCAGCACTTTGACCTTGAACTCGGGCTCGATCATGATGTTCATGGCATCGCTGTCAATGATCTGCCACAGACGGTAGGCGCGGATACGCTCAGAATCCTTTTCCGTGTACTTATAGCCGGTGGGATCCAAATACGCCTGGATCTCCGCCTCGTCACGGGTCTTGGTAATGGTGCCAAGGTTGCCAAACCCGTGATAGTACTGATCCGTGCAATCTCCACTGTTGAAAGTGAAGGTCTTGGAGAAGTTGGCAGAATTGCTCTTGAGCCAACCGGCCTTGGTGACATAGTTCGTTACACCAGAGCGATTGTCCTCCAAACGCCAGGTGTAGTTGGAGTTGCTCTTGCTGATCTTGTAGGTCAATTCTCTTGTGCCGACAGTTCCAGCATCTTTGTCAGCGATCGCGTTCCCGGTCGCCGGGGTGATCTCTTGCGTATTAAAGTTGTTGAACTGGAAATATAGATGGAAGTCCGCATAAATGGGGACTGTCACCGTCATCGTTATCGCCTGGGAGAGCGACAGATTCTTGGTAACTACCGAGTACCCCGCAGCAGTCGTATTATTGATAGACTGCGTGAAGATGAAGCTGTCAGCGGCCTCATTGATAGGATCCACATAGGCGTTCCAAAGAGCCGCGTTGCCGGCAGCGTACATCATGAAGGGATAGTAGGTGTAGTTACTTCCGGTGGGAGTATAGGGCGTTCCGTGCTGCACATCACCACCCATGATGGGCATGACCACACGAGCCGTATAGTCATCAGCAGTAAAATAGTCGCTGCTGTTCTTTTTGCTCGTGGTATAGATGGAGTGCAGGCGCAGATAAATATCCTTGCCGCCGCCGGTGCCGCCGTCCACATTGGTCTCAGTGGGCAGGGTCAAGCTGTGGCCGCCCAGGTAAACATTTGCGCTGGTTTCCGAAGCTTTGTAGCCATAGGCGCGGAAGGAATATCTGCCGGCGGCCAGGCTGGCATAGAAATTGTTGTAGTTATCTGCCAGCGTGCCGGTGGAATTGGGGTCAGCCGTGGTAAAATCACTGGCCTTAAAGGTCAGAGGGCTGTAACCTTTCAGCTCATAATCCTGCCCCTTGACAGTGATCATGTATTTGCCGTTAACCACGGCGATGGACTGGTCATGGTCCTCATAGATGTACTGGGTCTTGCCATCAACTTCATAGGAAGCCAGGTAGTCAGCGCCCTTATCGTCAAGACCAGCCGTCTTGTAGAGCTTGATCAGCGGATACTGGCTGCCATTGGTGGAATAGTTCATATCCTGACCAACATGGAAAGTATAGTGCTGCTCGATCGAGTCACTTACGGTCAGTGTCAGCGTCCAGGTGTCCGTGGACAGACCGGCAGAGTTCATGGCATGGAACTCATAGACATATGTATCGGCGGTGTTCTCCGTGATTTGGATCGTGGTAGCACCGAACAGAGCCGTGGAGAAGTAGTAAGGCCCCTTCCTTTCGCCAGTCCCGGCTGTTCTATAATAATAGTAGTCGGTGTAGCTCAAGGAAGAACCGTCCGGATTCTCGAAGATGTTGCCAGCCTGCAGATCGGACAGGTTATAGGCGTATCCTACCGAAACGGTTGCACTTGCGGTGACCGGGACGCCGCTCTTCAGCCGCGGGACCTGTGTGCCCTCCGCAGCGGTCAGAACAATGGTGTGGGTGGCCGTGCCGCTGTCGTCGGTAGCGGTAAGCACGATCGTATACTCACCAGCCGCAGTAGGGGTATAGCTCAAGGTAGAGCCGTTCAGCGTTTGCGTAGCGCCGTTGACGGTTGCCGTATAGGTCAGCGCATCGCCATCGGCATCCGTAAACATTTCAGCCACATCCAGCGTCCAGGCATTACCGAGTGTTACATTAGCTGTGGCAATTGCACCGGGAGCGACCGTAGGTGCCGACTTGCCTTCATAGGTGAAGGCGAGGAAATGGACAGGCGCATAGCTGGCGCTGCCGTCATACTCCGGCGCATAGGCAGTTCCGCTACCATCTGCACCCAGCACAAAGCTCTTTTGGACCGTGGTCCCATCCTCGGCGGTACGGGAGTAGTTCAAGGGAATTGTAATTGTGAT
>OGZC01001719.1_pt1 | contig 11452 bp, 20 predicted proteins | sample 1576751 | NCBI WGS metagenome assembly OGZC01 (sample SAMEA3541486, study PRJEB24748) | human gut metagenome | biome: human gut; feature: human-associated habitat; material: faeces | place: China | collected 2012
ATCAGCTGGAAGGGGCGCGGCGGAACTTTTTCGCCAACGTCAGCCATGAGTTGCGTAAGCTGGAAAAGCAGACCTCTGGTAAAATACTTTACCATAATAAGGAAGTCCGCGATGTGCAGAAAGAGATTAATGAGTATCGTTCAAAAGTTGGAATGGTATTCCAGTCTTTTAATCTATTTAACAATATGACCGTGTTGGAGAATTGCATGCTTTGCACAAGAAAGGTGCTGCATCTGCCGAAAGAGGAGGCATTCAACAGAGCAATCAAACATCTGAAAAATGTCGGCATGGCACCATACATTAATGCAAAACCCACACAGTTGTCCGGTGGGCAAAAGCAGCGCGTTGCAATTGCAAGATCACTTTGCATGAATCCAGAAGTACTTCTGTTTGATGAACCGACCTCAGCTTTGGACCCGGAGATGGTCGGAGAAGTATTAAATGTAATGAAAGAGCTTGCAAAGACAGGACTTACCATGATTATTGTGACACATGAGATGGCGTTTGCCAGAGATGTGTCAACAAGAACAATCTTTATGGATTCCGGATATGTTGCAGAGGATGCGGCTCCGTCAGAATTATTTACAAATCCTAAGAATACAAGAACTCGTGAATTCCTGAGTCGGTATCTGGCTGGTTAAAAAGGAGGACAAAGAAAATGGATAAATTTATAGTTACATTTGCGAGGGGATTTGGAACAGGTGGTAAGGCAATCGCATCACAGCTCGCAAAGGATCTTGGGATTCACTGCTACGAAAACCGGATTCTGACTTTGGCAAGTCAGTTAAGCGGACTTCCCGAAAATGTGTTTCAGGAGGTCAATGAGAAAATGCGTGAAACAGGTGGTTTTACCAGCTTCTTAAGAGGACTTCCGCGATCTAAACATTATATTACACGAAATGAAAAATTTGTTTCCGATGATAGATTGTTTGAATATCAGAGTCAGATCATTCGTGAGCTGGCGGAGAAGGAATCGTGTGTGATAGTCGGAAAATGTGCCGATTATGTACTAAGGGACAAACCGAATGTGGTCAATATTTATATAGAAGCGCCACGGGTCTTCTGCGTGAATCGCACAATTGCAAATATGGGAGTTACAGAAGCTGTCGCAAATGCAACCATCGAGCGTACTGACAGATTTCGTGCGGATTACTACAAATACTATACACACGGAAATTATTGGACAAATCCTGTGAACTATGATCTGACTCTCAACAGCGAACGCGTTGGCATAGAAAATTGTGTCAAAACAATTGAACAGTACCTGATCATTAAAGGATTAATAACTGCAGACATGATCAAGCCCGCAGGGGAAATAGAATAAACACTACTATTGGTGCTAAGGAGGATATCTAATATGAAATTAACAGACACCGGACTAACTGTACAGGACATTAAAGACAAAGTAAATACGTACATGATCGAGACATATGAGAGAATGGATTTTCTGTGTGAGACGGCCAGGGATCAGTACATGTATGATGAAAAAGGCGAGAAATACCTTGATTTTTACGCTGGAATTGCGGTAAATTCTGCAGGTAACTGTAACGAAAAAGTTGTGGCAGCCGTAATTGATCAGGTACAGGATGTTATGCATACCTTTAACTATCCTTACACAATTCCGCAGGCTTTGCTTGCAGAGAAGGTATGCACCACAATCGGAATGGACAAGATCTTCTTTCAAAACTCCGGAACTGAGGCAAATGAGGCAATGATTAAGATGGCACGTAAATATGGTATTGAGAAGTATGGTCCGAATAAATATCATATCGTGACTGCCAAAAATGGTTTTCACGGACGTACCTTTGGTGCGATGTCTGCCACAGGACAGCCCGGTAACGGATGCCAGATTGGTTTCGGTCCTATGACATATGGTTTCTCTTATGCTCCGTACAATGACCTGAAGGCGTTCAAGGATGCATGTACAGAGAACACGATTGCCATCATGATAGAACCGGTGCAGGGTGAAGGTGGTGTTCATCCGGCAACGCAGGAATTTATGAGCGGGCTGCGTGAGTTCTGTGATGAAAACGGCATGCTTCTTCTGATCGATGAGGTTCAGACCGGATGGTGCAGAACCGGTAAAATCATGAGTTACATGAACTACGGAATTAAGCCGGATATCGTGTCTATGGCAAAGGCTTTGGGCGGTGGTATGCCGATCGGTGCTATCTGCACAACCGAAAATGTGTCAAAAGCATTTTCTGTCGGTTCTCATGGAACAACCTTTGGTGGACATCCGGTTAGCTGTGCGGCAGCATTAGCAGAGGTAAATGAATTACTAGACCGAAATCTGGCTGATAATGCAGCTAAGATGGGAGAATATTTTAAGAAGAAGCTGGAAACGCTTCCGCATGTGAAGGAAGTAAGAGGACAAGGTCTTTTGGTGGGCGTAGAATTTGATGATACGATAAGCGCAGTAGAAGTTAAGCATGAGTGTCTGCACAGACATCTGCTGATTACGGCAATCGGTACACATACGATTCGCATGGTTCCACCACTCATTATTGCGGAAAAGGATTGTGACGAGGCATATGAGATTATTAAAGCATCTGTAGTTGAGCTTACAAAATAGAAGGGATGATAGAATGGACAGCTTTTCATTTACGATTCCTCAGAATATTAAATTCGGAGCAGGTACGTTAGATCTGCTCCCGGATCTAGCAAAAGAATTGGGCAAAAGCAAAGGATATATTATTTCCGGTCCTCATCTGAACAAGATCGGAATGGTGGCAAAGTGCCGGAAGGCATTAAAAAGTGCCGGCATGGAAAGCGAATGTTTTACGGAAACAGAAGGAAACCCAAGTACCGATACCGTTGTGAAAGCGACGGAAGGTTTCAAGAAAAGTAAAGCGGATTTCATTGTTGCATTTGGCGGTGGCTCTCCGCTTGATGTTGCTAAGGCAGTGGCTGTACTTGCAACGTATGGTGGCAACATTGTTGATTATGAAGGTGCAGGTAAGGTTATGGGGCCGGTTGTTCCCATGATTGCAATTCCGACGACTGCCGGAACCGGCTCCGAAGTAACTGCATTCTCTGTGATTACCGATCACTCCAGGAACTATAAACTGACCGTAGTAAGCAACTATCTATTACCAGCGTATGTGATACTTGATCCGGATCTGATTGCTACGGTTCCGGCAAATACAGCAGCGGCCTGTGGCATTGATGCGATGGTACATGCATTGGAAGCTTATATTTCAAAGGCAGCATCTCCTTTTTCCGATATTTTTGCAAGAGAAGCTCTGCGGTTGATCGGCGGAAGTATACGGGATTATGTGGCAGACAGAAGCAATCCTGCCGCATGTGAAAGCATGATGGTCGGATCGCTTTTTGCCGGAATCGCATTCTCTCATGCGAGACTTGGCAATGTGCATGCAATGAGTCATCCGGTCAGTGCGTATTTTGATGTGCCGCATGGTGTGGCAAATGCGATTCTGCTGCCGACGGTGGTAGATTTCAACAAGGATGCCGCAGATCCGGAAAAGTACCGTTATATCTATGGTTGTATAAGCAAAGATATGGGGGCAGATATTAATTTTACACCGGACATGCTTGCGACAGAAATCCGGATGCTGAATTACGAGCTTGGAATTTTGCCGACACTCAGTGATATCGGGGTCACGAGTGATAAATTTGAGCAGATGGCGGATGATGCGATGAAGAGCGGTAATATTCAGTGCAATCCACAATTCACAATGAAAAATGATATCTTAAAGTTATATGAACAAGCATTTTAAAAGAATAAATTTGATTGGTGTCACAGGGGAGATTATAAGCTCCCCTGTGACAGAGTTTGATTTCTTCTAATAGTTTGGACAATCAAACCCATTTCAAAACAGCGCCTAATCTTCTTTTCTTCTATATGGTACATGATAGTTCCGACACCATTCTTCTGCTGTATTGATATAAGTTCGATTTCTGTAGTCATAATAAATCTGGCTGATTCCCAGATCATTTATTTTATCTTTAAAACACCTGTATGGATGCCCTCTTCTGAGCGCATCAAACAGTACTTCAGAAACTCTTTGATTCCCAATCTCATACGCAAACTTCTCCATGATCCTTTTTTCATGAAGTTCATACTGATTCTGCAATCTGACATAATCCTCCGTCTCATCAATTTCTTCCCAGAGCTCCTGATCTTCTTCACAGGCTATGTACGGATCTTCCGCCAAAGCAACAATTTCACCTGTTCGTGTATCCAAAAATTGTGCCCATCCGTCCATACACTCTTCAAATGCATCTGCAATATCTTCCAGATAAACTGTCTTTGGTGCAACTGTACCGGAATACTTTGCAAAAAGTGTCAGATACTCATCTTCTACTTCAGCAAAAGGCCTGACTGTATAATCCAGATCAATCTGCAAATCCGGGATTTCTCCATATTGCACTTCTCCCAACAGATTTTCAAGATCATACAAGAGCATCGCATGATCGATTTCATTTAACTGTGCCTAATACTCTGGCAATTCCTTCTTAAAGGGTGTCGGCACATCCGACATATAACACTCGCTGGCATCATGAAGCAGACAGGCAAGTACCATACGGTTCGACAGACCTCTTGCTGCGGCTTCCTTTGCACAACAAATACAATGCTGCCCTACTGACCAGAAGGTCTGTACATGACCATTTCCTCTGCAGATCAGAGAAAGGGCATGTGCAATATCCTGTATGCTGATCAGATCCGGATTCGGCTGTGTTGGGTTAAAGTATTTTCCTGTATATGTAGTTATATATTCGCTCATTGTATTTTTACCTTCCTTATCTTTTTGGAAAAACCAAATATCATTTTATTCGATATTACATTCAGGATATCATAGGAGGAAGATATATCGTACATTTTTTCTCCGATTTCTTCCTGAAGATTCTCTTTCATTAATGCAAAATATTTCAGAAACTTGCTACCAATCCCGAACATTATGTGCTCCATCCCGGTAAAGACTTTCCACGTAATCGAAAACTGGGATTCCACGAATAATTAACCGGGTCTGTGAAAAAGCACTGATGTATGCGTTTCAGAATCAGAAACAATTGATTGATGATTACATGATTAAGTTTGTTGTGGAACACGAGATGCTTGGAATGGTAGAAAGTTAAGAAAACGAGCACCAACTGATGTGAGCAATTTGGTGACAGCTCATGAAATCACTAACATAATATCTTTGGCGTAATTAGTACGAAAATCCACCATTGTTAAAAGAATCCCCTGGATCGTCAGTTTCCGGTTCAATCTCTTCTTTACCATAGAAATAGTCCTGTGATCAACTGCTGAAGTCCTTTAACCGGCAGATATGCAGCTTGTACAGGTATCAAAACCATATCAGAAGCCACTAATGCATTGATGGTCATCATGCCCAAACTCGGCATACAATCAATTAAGATATAATCGTATCGTGATCGCATCGTATCAATATATTCCTTCATGATCAGCTCTCTGCTCATTACATTACTCATGGTTACTTCTAAAGCAGATAACTCAATATTAGCTGGTAGGAGATCAATCTGTTCCTTATGATGTAAAATTCCTTCTTCTCCAATTTCCTCGTCATTGATAACGCCCATCATAATAGTTGCAAGAGTAGTTCCAATATCATCCGGTTCTACATATCCAAGACTTGCAGTTAGGCTTCCCTGTGGATCCGCATCAATCAACAATACCTTCTTTCCCTGTCTCGCCAATCCAACTCCAAGATTTAAAGTCGGAAAATACAGCCTCTGATATGCAATTTTTTTTGGCTTTAGAGAAAAATTATGTATTATCGTTCAAATTGTAGCACAGGTACAACATATCTATAATTTTTTGTTTATCCGTCCCTCTAATGCCTAATGATTTTAAATCCACTGTTTCATCAGCTATTTCAGATAAGAACTTTTTCATATCCTCTGCTATTTCCGAACTGAGAACTTGCCTTGTATTGGCTGTGATTAACTGTGCTAATCGGAACACATCGTTTTTATGTTTCTTTATATTTTTGCTGTCAACCTGCTCTCCATTCAACTTGCGTTCTTTTAAATCCAGCCACGCTTTTGCCTTAAATGGTATCAGGCAAGTCGGACTTAATACCGGAATGCCATCAACCATCATTTGTCCGGTTTTTAGCAATTCATAATACGCTTCGTTTAGAAGGATTGCCGACAAGCTGGAGATTTCATCGTCTATCGGAAGCGGTGTGAGAACTGCATCATCTTCCAATATAATAAAATCTGGATTTCTGGAAAATATTTCTATCATATATGGATATTCTTTGCTTTTCGGAGATGTGAAACGATAAAACTGTGCATTTCCGGTACTTTTATTCAAATGCTCATATCCTGCTTCCTTGACATACTCCCAAAACTGCCTGCCGAACTCCGCTGTTATGGATTCGACAATCAATACAATATCTACATCTTTTGTAGCACGAAATGGTAATTCTTCATTTTCCATAATCAAATCACAAGCTGTCCCACCGATGATGACATATTGATTTTCAAAACCCTGAAATCTTTCCTTAAATTTTGTAAATCCGCTGACCATTACTCCTTCAACCTTCTTTCCTGTAATTCATCTACTGCCTCTTCAATTCTCTCATCGTTTGTATCTGCAAAAGACAAAACAATGGAAATATCATCAGCACTGTTATCCTCTGAAAATTGTTTCGGGCTGTATGCCCATAATTCAAGTCTTACCTGCTTATTCGGGTCCATCAATTCATCAGTCAACAAGGTTTTATCATAATCTTTCTCACTAATTGCATAGGTAACAACTCGACTTGGATTTAGCATTGTTTTTTCAGAAAGTGCCGTTTCCCCTGCAAAGACCATATTTTCTGTAACTTGCGTCTTATCTATATATCCTGTTTTTCGAACAGGAGTCGTCAAATATACTTTTGCTTTTTCAAATAATTCATCTCGCTTATATTTTGACTCAATAAACTTGTTGACACCGTCTTTTGCTACAAGAAACAAATCCGTCGCTTCCAACTGCTTTACTGCTCTAGTCAAGGTCATTGCTGTAAATGGAAGCACTTTTCTGGCTTCTGAAATATACAAGCGTTTTTTCTTACTATACAGATAAAACAAAAGCAACTGCTGCGTTGAGTAAACAAACTTACCTGTCAGCTTTGGCGGTTCTTTCTCATCTGTAAGCATTGTTCCAATGAAAGGAAGAAAGATCTGCTTATCAGTAATAAACGGTATATTATTTTCTATAAGACTTTTTCTTCGATAATTAGATACTGTCGCAAGTTCAAAGACGACTGGCACATTATCAATTTGCTGTATTTTTGCAATTTGTTTTTTCAATGCCGGAAGTGTGGCAAGTTCTTCTGTCGGAGCAAGCATTATACAGCGTCTGTTTCCAATATATGCTGTGTGAAAATCATAACTCCCTGCAATATAAACAGGCAAAGAATCCTGATGATTCCATGCTTCATATTTTATAGAAATCCCGAATACGCTTGTAAGCATATTTCCAATTCTCCTTTTAACTTAATTTTTTTCATTTTAACTTGATCAATGTTAAAAGTCAAGTTTTTGAGTTATTTTAAGTTTATGCAGATAGTTGCACAAACTTTTTTCATAAGCAAAAAGGAGCTACGCACTATAATTGAACTGAACGTACCTAGACTACTGTGTCCAATCTTTTCTTTCAATCCCATTCACTCTCCCAATAATCATACGCATCATCATAACCATCATCGTAATTACCATCGCCGAATTCCTCAGCCCACTCTTCTGCGAAATCGTCTGGATCATCATAATCTGATACATCATATGGGTCAGATGGATAATATGATGATGTACTCATAGTAATCGGATTCGCTGGCAAACAAGATATATCTGCCTTCTACAAATCCTATGTAACCATCACCTGTCGGAAATCCTTTCTTCATTGCCAGTTCCTCCATTTCTTTTAGAATTTAATTTTCTTCTTTGATGATTACAGTGTAAGTCAATGGATGGGGTATAAAAACACCACCTAACTATATGAGTTCTTCAAAAAATGCATGTGGAATCTATTTCAAATGTAAAAGAAGGCTCAGATGCCTCTCACACCTGAGCCAATAATGTTACTCTCTTTGTCACTGCAATTTGTATTATCCTGAAAAATGTTATGCTACATTCTCATCATTACCGATCTGTGGTAAATCATCATCACTTCCGATTACTTTTAATCCAAGCAATGTAAGAGTCACGCCTAAAGTAACCGTTACCACTCCACCGATTGTTTTTATTATCCGCTCGTGAAATTTCTGCTGTTGCAAATACAATTCTGTAATTTTTTCAGCTTCTGCAATCATTTTATCTGAAAGATTTGCCCTTTCTTCCGCTGTTAAATTTTCGTTCTCTAGTTGTTTTGAAAAAGACTCTAGCACAAATTGATGAGCATCCACAGCCTTTTCATATTCCTCTTTATTTGTCGCCAAAATTGTTTCACATATTTGCGTATAATGCTCAATTACTGTTTTTGCAAAATCCACATATACAGGGAATTGTTTTATGACTTCCATTGCTACTTCCTTTTCCATATATGGAATTATAGAAGTAAATTCCATCACTTTTTCTTTACTCAGGTTTCGAAAAGAATCAATTTGCAATGCTTTCTTCACCGCTTCTTCTGAATAGTATTTTTTTCTGATTTTCTTTTCCATACTGTATTCTCCTACTTAGCTTCCTTACGGATGGTTCCTATTTTTTTATCACTCCTCGTGTCTCTTCCGTCTTTATTTCGAATAGTTCCTGGCGGAAGACCATGTTTCTTTTCAAATGTACCCACCCTACAATCGCTTCTTGTTTTTCTCATTTTCTTTTCCTCTCTTTCTATTGATTGTTGTTTGTTTTTCATGATTCAAGTATAATAAACTATATACAACAAATACACGTACAACATGCGGACTTACACATCGGTATTCCTCATGTTTTGTGACATACAGGGAGGTTATTCTCATGGGAAAGCAATCCACCAGGGAAAATAAGACAATTTACCAGATTTGCAGAGAAGAGGCAGGGCTTACAAGATCCGAAGCCAGTGAAAAAATGACTGCAGTCTCCGACTCTAAAATTGAAAAATTTGAATATGAAATGCAGGATCCTACACCTTACGATATCATTCAGATGGCTGACGCCTATAAGCGTCCAGATCTTTGCAATTATTTCTGCTCTCATAAATGCGAGATCGGTCACCGATATGTTCCGGAAGTAGAAGTGTCCGATCTGTCAGATATCATTCTTGAGACAATCGCCAGTCTGAATGAGATCAACCCTCTCACCACACGCCTGATCCAGATTGCCCGGGACGGCAAGATCAGTGATGATGAGATGAAAGATTTCGCCTTCATCAGCAAAAAGCTGGATGAAATCTCTCTGGCTGTCGATTCCTTAAATCTCTGGGTAGATAAAACCGCCAACGAACAGGGTCTCAACATTGATCTGCTCAATGCAGAAAAAGAAAAATTGAAGTAAAGCAAAGGCAGCGAACCAACTTATCCATTGATTCACTGCCTGTCTTTTTACATACGCTGTAACTGATTCACGATGTATTCTGTTCTCCGGATTGCTTCATCCACCTGGAGTCTTGCCGTATTGATCCGATCCTGTACCATCCAGTCCACTACAAATCCATCAAAGAAATAGTCGGCAAACGAAAGGAAATCGCCGGTATCAATGTTCAGATTACATGCCATGTTGACATCATCCAATTCTTTACTGAAGTTGCGAAAGTCATATTTCGCCTGCTCCATATTCTGCTTTGCCTGATCCATCTTGGAATGTTTCAGCATCGTAGTAAAAAATCCACCGCCAAACATATCTGCCAGTCCCCAGTTCTTTGCACTGTTCAGGTTTTCTCTGGCTGTTCGCAGACTGTTCAAAGCCCTGTTTCCGGCATTGATTGCTTCTCTTTTTTCTTTTTCTATGTCATACATATGCTCTGATCTCCTTCATCTGATTTATGATTTCGATACGATAAGTCCAATAATCCCACCAATGAGCAGTAGCGGAAATGCGATATAAACCAAACCGCCTACCACCATTCCGATTAATATCACCGGGAAAAATACCACGGTACAAAGCAACTTCAAGATTCCCCAGGATGCTTTCAGTCCAAATATAAAAAACTTGCCTATAAACCAGATCATACAAATTGTAAATAATAACGTTAACATTCTTCTTCTCCTTCTGCCATCTTCTTATACATGGCTATCTGTAGTTATTTTCTTTGATTTATCCGAAACGAAAGCCGATGTATTTCTAATACCTATTTTCTGGCTGAATTCCGGATTTTTATCTATTTTTTCTATCAATCGGATCATTTTTATTCTCTGTTCCGTATTCATCATGCCACCCCGTTTCTTTCTAGCTTCTATCTCTTAATGGTTGTTTTCATTATAACGGAATGATTTTCTTAAATATACATCAGACTTGTTGACTTTCGAATCTCTAATTCTCGAATTTTGAGAAATGCAAAAAGGCTCAGCAGAGACCTTTCTCCCCTGAACCTATACACTTATGGCATTATCTCCGCCTCCGTTCTATCTCCTGATCCAGATATTTCGGAATCGGCTTTCCGGATTTTACTGCAATGGCAATCTGTTTTTCACGCAGTCTCTTGATTACAGATCTTCGCTTCTTAAGTTTTACATTATGATCTGTTCTTACAGTTTCTTTTGCATTCGCCTGTTTTTTCTCATTATTTACCAGGCCATCTACCATATTATAATTGGCTTCTGTTCCGGACTCACGGCTTCTTTCAAAGGTTCCATTCTCATAGAATTTCTGATAATGTTCCAGACGCAAGGTATTCTGTCGTCTAAGCTGATGAACAGGATTTTGTGGAACATGCTGTTGTATATATTCATGGATTTTCTGCCTGGTTTCTTCATCGAATCCCTGTTTACATTCATCAACGATTGTTTTTCCATAAGCATCTAAGATAACACCTCTCGCCTGATTGCCATACTCCTGGTGTTCCATCAGATAGAACTGCTTCCCGTCAATGATCACCGTATCTGCAGCCGCCCAATTTCCTTTCTTCCCATCAATCTGATAATTCTTCGTATCGATCGTGACAAGAGCACCGGAAGTATTCAACCGGATAAATCCGGCAAGATACTGGGGAACGACTTCATCCAGATATCCATGACTTTTTCAGTTTCCTGCATAGACTGAATCGACATCTGCCTGTAATATTCCACACAAATCGGCACGTTTTGTCTGGATGCTTCCTGATACGGCAAGTGCCACAACACTTTTCCCTCTGTATTCTGATCCACACGATAAACTGCAAACTGATTAAGCTTCATAGACATCATCCTCCAGGTTATTCAGATAGTAATTCAGATCCAGTGAGTAGTAATATTTATCTTCGATGGGAAATCACTAAGGAACAGACTGCTTATCTGTATCATAGGATTATAACCTCTGCCGGGTACTCCGCCAGCTCCGTAGAGAAGTATCATTATCATTCTGA
>OGZC01001727.1_pt1 | contig 11426 bp, 9 predicted proteins | sample 1576751 | NCBI WGS metagenome assembly OGZC01 (sample SAMEA3541486, study PRJEB24748) | human gut metagenome | biome: human gut; feature: human-associated habitat; material: faeces | place: China | collected 2012
TGATAATTTGTTTATGGAAGCTCTGCGTGATGAGCTTGTTTTCCACTATGAGCACAATGATATGTATCGGCATTTTTGTGAGAGGAAGAACTTTAATCCCCATGAGCCGATTCATTCGGTGGATGAACTTCTGCCAGTGGCCGTCAGTGTGTTCAAGGAATTGGGATTCAACCTGAATTCAGTTCCCCGGGAAGAGCTGACTTTGGCATTACAGTCCTCTGCCACTTCAGGAATACCGAGTACCGTAGTCATTGATAAGATAACAGCAAAAAGACAAGGTAAAGCAATGGTAAAGGTGGTCAGTGAATTCATTGGCAAAGAGAGGAAACCTTTCCTGATTATGGATATTGATCCCCGTTCTGCCTCCAGAAAATTGCTTGGAGCGAGATTTGCCGCGGTGACCGGGTATCTTAAATTTGCGAGTAAAGTCGGTTATTTCCTGAAAGCGGATGAGAACGGTCTCTCATATTTTGATGTGGAAGGCATTCAGGCATTTATAAAAGAATTGCCATCCGGACAGCCTGTTGTGGTTTTTGGATTCACTTATATATTGTATCAACATGTATTGAAGTCAATACTGGAATCAGATGTGAGACTGCATTTGCCTGAAGGTTCCAAGATAATCCATATTGGCGGTTGGAAAAAATTGGAAAGTGAGAAAATAAGCAAAGAACTTTTTAATGAGCAATTAGCGCGATGCTTTGGCATTTGTCCGGAAGATGTCATCGACATTTATGGATTTACAGAGCAGATGGGGTTGAATTATCCGGATTGTGCCTGTGGCTGTAAGCATGCCTCTTCTTATGTGAAAGTCCTGGCCCGCGATACCGTTACAAGAAGTGTCCTTCCGGCGGGAAAGGAAGGGATGCTTGAATTTATAACTCCTATTCCTCATTCTTATCCGGGCAATGTGGTATTGACAGATGATATCGGCATTCTGGAAGATTCACCTTGTCCTTATGGACGTCCGGGACAGAGGTTCCGTATTGTCGGACGGTTGAAGAAAGCGGAGGTCAGAGGATGTGGGGATATTCTTTCCTCCAAGTTGGTGTTTCAACAGAAAGAAGGGACGGAAATAAAGTCGGACTCTCATCTGGACATTCAATATTTTAGGGGAACTTTGAAAGGGAATACGGGAGAGGAGCGGCTGCAGGGTATTATTTCTTGTCTGAATGATAAACTGGACTGGCTCCGGCAGCAACCGGTCGAGGCACTGATTGGCATCATTGGTGAAGTCTCAAAGAAATGGCTGTCCGATGAACGTTTTTCCTTTTTGAAGGACAAAGGCTTGCTGTTCTTGTCGAATTGGTGTGAAGCGTCTCATTTAAGGCAGATAGCCGAAGAGGGGCTGAGGGGAAATATGAGGTATTGCGATACCTTCTTGCATTTTCCAAATTCTTCAAAACATTTCTTGAAGGCAAATTCGCGAGGACTGGCTTGTCATTGGATGGCAGGCAATGTACAAATATTAGGTGTGTTTGCCTTGGTCCAATGTATCATAACTAAAAATGTGAACTTATTAAAGGTCTCTGCCAAGGATGACGGTGTGTTCCGTGCGCTTTTGAATGCGTTTGAAGGAGTTACTTATACAACTGAGGATGGCTATACACTTGAAGGTTCGGCTCTGATGGATACTGTGGCTGTTGTATATTTCTCGAGAGATGCAAAAAAAATGGGAGAGTTGATGTCCGGGGCTGCCCAGGTCAGAATTGCATGGGGAGGGAAAGAGGCGGTTGAGACGGTGGCAAAGTATCCTTCGATGATTGACTGTGAGACAGTTGTTTTCGGCCCCAAATTGTCTTATGCGGTAATTGCTAGGGAGGAGCTGTCATCGGAGCATGCTGCGAAGAAATTGGCAAGACGGGTGTCGGTAGATGTATCTGTTTTTGACCAGTCCGGTTGTGCATCACCTCATAATCTTTATATTGAGACAGGAGGAATAGTTACTCCTGAACGTTTCTGTGAAATTTTAGCGGAGGCATTTCCAAAAACGGAAGCCCAAATTCCTAAACCATTCATGTCTCCGGAACAGATATCTGCTGTTCACTCGTCCAGGGGAGTGTATGATTTTAAAGGTAGAGTTTGGGGAAGTGATACGATGTCATGGACAGTACTCTATTCAGAGGACAATGAACTTTGTAAGCCAGTGTATTCACGTGTGCTTATGGTACATCCGGTGGATCACATAAATGATGCATTGGTACATGTTCAGGATTATATCCAGACGATTGGCATTGCCGCTCCTGAAGATAAGGCCATTGATTTTGCAAATAAGGCTACAATGGCAGGTGTTGCCCGATGCCCTTTGATAGGCAGGATGTTGAACTTTGAAATGCCGTGGGATGGACTGTTTCTGATTGACAGATTGGTCAGATGGAATACCTTGGGCGGCCCTCTTTGTTGACGGGCAAAGTGGAAATGATTGAGATTGTTCGGATTGTCAATTCTGTATTTGAATCAAATACCTATTTGGTAATAAGCAGGAATTGCGACTTGTGTTTTTTGATTGATTGTGGGGATTCTGCCCCTATAATTGAGAACATAAACAATCGGGGATTACATTTGAAAGGTATTTTCATTACTCATTCCCATTTTGATCATATATATGGCTTGGACTCCATCATTGATGAATATCCGGAAACTCCCATCTATATCTCTGCTTTGGGAAAGGAAGGCTTGTACTCCGATAAATTGAATTTATCGCGCTATAGTTTGTGCCCTTATGTATTTCAACATTATAGTGTCATGAAAGAACTGAAAGAAGGGGATACTGTATATTTATATGGAAGTGCTGGAGTGGAAGTTTATGAGACTCCCGGTCATGATAGAAGTTGCCTGACTTACAAGTTTGGCAATTGTTTGTTTACAGGTGATGCGTTTATACCAGGGCTAAAGGTGTCCGCTTCATTTCCTAACAGCAATAAAGTATCCGCAGAACTATCCCGACAACGTATTCTTTCTTTATCGAAGGGATGCCGTTTATATCCCGGTCATGGTGAGAATTATGAGAACTTTCAGCCGGAAGTATATTTATAGACTATTTTATTGGTTATTTATCCCCTATTATGTGAGGCGGAAGAGTTCTTCTTCTGTCGAATGAACCTGATTTATTTTACAAAGAAATGGATAAGAGAATATATCTTTGCCTCGCCCACATGAGCGGCAAGGAGATGGGCTTCATACAAGAAGCCTTTGATACCAACTGGGTTGTTCCTCTCGGACCGAACGTGAATGCCTTCGAGCAGGATTTGGAACGCTTCATTGGGCGGAATAAAAAGGTGGTGGCTTTAAGTGCCGGTACTGCTGCTGTGCATCTGGCCCTGCTTGCTTGCGGAGTTGCTCAAGGTGATGAAGTGATAGTACAGAGCTTCACTTTTTGTGCCTCTTCCCATCCGGTGACCTACCTTGGTGCCACTCCGGTATTCGTGGATTCTGAGGCTGATACATGGAACATGGACCCGGTTCTTCTGGAGCAGGCTATCAGGGACCGTATCGACAAGACCGGCCGAAAGCCCAAAGCGATTGTTCCGGTGGCTTTGTATGGGATGCCCTACAAGATAGACCAAATCATGTCGGTGGCAGATAAATATGATATTCCGGTCATAGAGGATGCCGCCGAAGGCTTTGGAAGCAAGTTTGACGGGCAAGTCCTCGGAACTTTTGGCAAATATGGTGTGCTTTCCTTCAATGGCAACAAGATGATAACCACCAGCGGTGGCGGTGCTTTGATTTGCCCTGATGAAGAGTCCAAACGTGAGATAATGTTCTATGCTACCCAGGCCCGTGAGTCCTATCCCTACTACCAGCATGAGCGTATAGGCTATAATTATAGGATGAGTAACATTTGTGCGGGAATCGGCCGCGGTCAGATGACGGTGGTGGATGAGCATATAGCGCACCATAAGCATCTGTGCGGTCTGTATCGTAAGTTGTTGGCCGATGTGGAGGGAATCACGCTTCATGAGAATCCTTCCGGACGCTATGATAGTAATTATTGGCTGAACACGGTACTGCTTGACGGGAATCTGCATGTGAGAGGTGAGGAGGATGCCTATCGTGAGACAGTGAAAGGTGCTGTAGGTGGTGCCGCCGGTGTTACGCATGAGTCAGTGAATGCCCATACTTCTTGTGAGCCTAACCGTAATGTAGAGGCCATGCGTGTTTGCTTGGATAAAGCCGGTATCGAGAGCCGTCCCTTATGGAAGCCCATGCATCTTCAGCCGGTTTATTCGGCTAATCCTGCCTATGTGAATGGTGTCAGTGAGGGCTTGTTCAAACGTGGTCTTTGCTTGCCGAGTGGTCCTTATGTGACGGATGAGGATGTGAGATACATAGTGAATGAAATGAAGAAGAGTATACTATGAAACTACATAGTATCAATTTTTTATGAACTAATTTCAGAAAACAGCTTCAGTGGGGCTGTTTTCTTTGTTTATAGGCATATTTGAGATAGTTACCGAGAAGTCTTCCCTGACTTCGGGGGATGTCCATAATGTGATCCTCTGTGCTAGAGAGTCATAGTTGTGTGTTGCCACTCTTACTTGAATAACCGTTCTTTGGTGGTGAATAATAACCAATAAACGTTTATCAATTATGGCAGTAGTAGCTTATTTAAGAGTAAGTACAGAAAAACAGTTTTTAGAGAATCAGCGCGAGGAAATTATACGCTTCGCGGAAAAGAATGGGTTGAGCATCGACAGATGGTACATGGAGACGGTCAGCGGAAAAGTGAGTAGCAAAGAGCGTAAACTGGCGGGCTTGTTGGACCGGATGAAACCGGGAGACTCCTTGATTATAACGGAGATTTCGCGGCTTAGCCGGACACTGCTGGAGATAATGACCATTCTTAACTCCTGCATCAAAAGGGGAGTGGTGCTGTACAGTACCAAAGAGGGGTATGTGTTCCAGAATGACATCAATAGCAAAGTGCTGGGATTTGCTTTTGGACTGATGGCCGAGATAGAGCGTAATCTGATTTCCATGCGCACCAAAGAAGCCTTGGAACGACGGAGGAAAGAAGGAAAACATCTGGGCAGGAAGAAAGGGGACACACCCAAAATGAAGATACTCTATGCGAACAAGAGGAAACTTGTGAGGGAGCACCAAAGAGGAGAGTCGTGTGCCGAGCTTGCCCGACAGATGGGAGTGTCACGGACTACGATGTTCCGTTTTCTGAGACGTTATTGAGCAATTCGGCTAAACGAAGGTGTCAAAGGTGGGATTCCTTTTGACACGCTTCGTGTGGGCTACTTATTCGGCTGATACTTCTTTCTTTTCCTTCCACTCTTTCCCGCGCTTGTGCAGGTTTTTCAGCTCGAATGACAGCATGATACGGAAGAAGCCTATAATCAGGAATGCAAACGAAATCATGTACACGGCGTAAAGGGCACCTACTGCCGGTTGCCACAAGATGATGAGCGAGCAGATGACGGCAAGAATACCGAAAGCAACATACCATCCCCAGTCTCTTGTTCCGTATCTTTTGAGGTCCATGGCATAGCCTACGGATGAGAAGCCGCGGAACATCAGCCAGAAGGCGATGATGAATGGAATGACTTCCATGCTGAGCATCGGGTAGGCTATCAGGTAGAATCCCAGAATCATGTCGATGATGCCTCCAGCCAGATACCATCCCCAACTGGATACCCTTCTACGGTTACTTACTGCAAAGGATATTTCCAGCAGACCGCTGAACAACATGGAGACGCTGAACAGAATGCTCAATACCGCATACCCGCTGAGAGGGGAGAACATCAGGCTTATAGCCACTATTACATAAAGAATACCAAGAATGAGTGAAATCCACCAATTCTTTACTTCCTGCTGAAGTTCGTCAAAAATAGTTTTCATGTGAATTTAATTTTTTAAGTGATTATCATTAATTCGTCCGTAGAATAACAGTTTATCTGGAAAAAAGTTTCGGGTGAACTTTTTCTGTATGTAATTTGTTATGTATACATATAATTTGATAAAACTATGGCTACAACAAAATTTAAAGGACAACCGGTAAAGGTTATCGGTGAATTTATAAAGGTGGGCTCTGTTGCCCCCGATTTCGAATTGGTAAAAACAGATTTGTCTTCATTCTCTTTGAAGGAACTGAACGGGAAGAATGTTATTTTGAATATTTTCCCCAGCCTTGACACTGGTGTGTGCGCTACTTCTGTACGTAAGTTCAACAAACTGGCTGCCGGCCTGCCCGATACGGTAGTGTTGGCAATCTCCAAGGATTTACCTTTTGCACATGCACGTTTCTGTACAACGGAGGGTATTGAGAATGTGATTCCTTTGTCTGATTTCCGTTTCTCCGATTTTGATGAAAACTACGGGGTACGCATGGCCGACGGACCGCTTGCCGGTTTGCTGGCACGTTCGGTAGTGGTTATCGGTAAGGATGGAAAGATTGCCTATACGGAATTGGTACCTGAAATTACGCAAGAACCTGACTATGATAAAGCTATTGCAGCTGTAAAGTAGAAAGTTTGGATTTGGGATAAGCAATAAAAAGCGGTGGACAGAATTTATCATGCTGTCCACCGCTTTTTTATTATCATACCGTTTTCTTTTTTATTTCTTCTTCATGCCTTTATAGATGAAGAATGCCACGATGAGTACGCCGATGCCGATAAATACATAACCTATCTCATGGCTGTATTCCGTTACTTTGGCAAGCAGCTGTTCCTCGTTCTCAATGCCGGGTACTGTGGACAAGTAATAGCCGATAAAAGCCAGGATGGAATTCCAAAGGCCTGCACCCAAGGTGGTGTACAGCAAGAAAGTTCCCAGCTTCATGCGTGCCAGACCGGCAGGGATGGATATCAACTGGCGAACAGCAGGTATCAGGCGGCCGACAAAGGTTGATACGGCTCCATGCTTATCGAAGTATTCCTCCGCATGCTGCACTTTGGCTTCGTCGATGAGGCACATGTGCCCGAAACGGCTGTTGGCAAACTTGTAAATGATGGGGCGTCCCAGCCATTTTGCCAGATAGTAGTTTATCAATGCTCCGATATTTGCCCCTATGGTTGCAAACAATACCACCAGATATATATTCATGTTGTCATTGTTGGCGGCTTTCCAAGCGGCAGGAGGGACTACAACTTCCGAAGGGAAGGGAATAAACGAACTTTCAATGGCCATCAATAAAGTGATGGTCCAGTAATTGAGGTGGTCGAGACACCATTGGATAAAGGCTACTGATTCCATTTGCTAGATTAGTGGTATATAATTACTGTTATTGTAATGCATTGAAAATATTCTTCATCACTAGAGCCAGCTCTTCCTGATTATCTTCTTGTAGTATCTGCTGTAATCTATCCAACTCTTCCAGCCTGAACGGATGTTCGCACAGCTGGTTGTACTTCATGAAGTTCTCTTTGTCTTTGAGCAGCATATACAGAGAGGTCAGCCTTTCGTTGATACCTTCAAAGTCCGGCTCCATCTCTTTGACATGTTCAAAGGCCAGCTTGGCATAGCTCAGTTGTCCTATTTCCATGCTACACATGCCTATTTCGTGCCAGGTATCCGCATAGGGGGCATACTCTAAGGCTTTGGCCCATCTCTTCACACCTTTCTCATACTCACCTTCTTCCATGTAGATGCGCCCCTCAATCAGATACGGGTCTATCTCTTCGGGTGCCAGGTCGTATGCTTTTTTACAATACTGGTGTGCTTTGCGTTTCTTTCCCATCTTGTGCAGGCATAGGGCTGCATTGGCATAAAGAGAAGGCAAGGCGAAGTCATGGCTGTCTTCGGCCGTTATGGCTTTTTCCAGATAGTCGTATCCTTCTTTCCACTCTCCTTTGGAGGTTTTGTTCAGGCCGATGAAGGTGTTGATGAAACCGTGGGAGACGAGATGGAACTTTTCGGCTTGCAGGTAGTTCTCCATGGCACTTTCCTCATTTCCCAATTGGAAGAAGGAATGTCCTTTCATCAGGTAGGCATCGGCAAACTCGTCATCGGCCACCGTGGCATAGTCGCATGCTTCGATTGCTTTGTCGAACATCTGCTGGTCAAAGTAGCAACGGGCCAGTCCAAACCAGTAAGGAGCCGAATACGGATTCTTGTCAATCAGCTTATTGAAGAAGAAGGTGGCTTTTTCAAACAGTCCCTGGGCATAGTAACAATCGCCGGTGACGGCAAGGTAGGCTTCTTCTTCGGCATATTTTTCGAGTCCGCGCGTCAGCCATGTCAATGCTTTTTCCGGGAATCCCATGTCGATGTACATATAGGATACATCAACGATATTGGCCAGGTCGTCCTTATCGTCTATGCTGTCGAGTATCGCTTCTGCTTCTTCTTCTTTGCCTTCGCCCAACAGTAGGTTGGCTTTCAGCACTTTCACTTCGGAAGATTCTTCGGCAATCCGTTCCAATATATCTTTGGCTTGCTCTTTATGCTGGGTGTCGAGGAACAAGTATGCCTGTTCCACCAACAGAGCCGTATTATCCGGATGTATTCCCAAGCCATACTCTACGACCTCGGTAGCCATGGCATATTTATGATGCACGGCATACCAGTCTGCGAGGTCGGCTAAGTCGTCTGCGTCCAGATAGATGGTTCTGTTCTCTGCTTTGGCAGCTTCATATTGTTCTGCCATTTCTTGCAGTTCTTTGTCTCTTCCGGACAGCAGGTTTTTTTTACTCATATTCTTATTTATTGATTTTACCCCAAACGTCTTTCAGACCTACAGTACGGTTGAATACCATTTTTTCTGGCGTAGAATCTTTGTCAACATTAAAATAACCGATACGTTGGAACTGCAGGTAGGAGAGGGGCTGCATGCCGGCAGCGTACTTCTCGATGTAGCAGCAGGGCAGCACATTCAGGGAGTCGGGGTTGATCATCTCTTTCATGGCTGTCAGTGCGTCGCAGTTCTTCGCTTCGCGGATGGCGGCAAGCTCATCGCGCGGGTTCTCCACTTTCCACAGACGGTCGTAGAGACGTACTTCTGCTTCGAGGCAGTGGGCACAACTTACCCAATGGATGGTGCCTTTCACCTTACGGTTGGCTCCGGGCAGACCGCTCTTGGTATCAGGGTCATATTCGCAATATACTTCGGTGATTTCACCGGCGTCGTTCTTCTTGCAGCCGGTACACTTCACGATGTACGCGTTCTTCAGACGTACCTCTTGTCCCGGTGTCATGCGGAAGTATTTCTTTGGGGCATCTTCCATGAAGTCGTCGCGCTCCATCCAGAGTTCGCGGCTGAATTCGATGACGTGGTTGCCTTCTTCGGGATGCTCGGGGTTGTTGACGGCTTCCATCTCTTCCACTTGCCCTTCGGGATAGTTAGTGATGATAAGCTTCACCGGATTCAGTACGGCAGATACGCGGGTGGCGCGGTCGTTCAAGTCCTCGCGCACGGCGCTTTCCAGCAGGGCGAATTCATTGAGCGCATCGTAGGTTGTATATCCTATTTTGTCGATGAACTTATGAATGGACTCCGGAGAGTATCCCCTACGGCGGAAACCGCAGATAGTCGGCATACGGGGGTCATCCCAACCGTTTACCAAGCCTTCCTTGACTAGAGTCAGCAGGTTGCGCTTGCTCATCAGCGTATAGCTGAGGTTCAGTTTGTTGAACTCATACTGATGGGGGCGGTTATCGTCGAGGTCTTTGCCTTCCTTCACCCAGTCCACGAAGAGGTCGTAGAGCGGACGGTGGGGCACAAACTCCAGTGTGCAGAGCGAGTGTGTCACGCCTTCGAAGAAGTCGCTTTGCCCGTGGGCGAAGTCGTACATCGGATAAGCCTTCCAAGTGGTGCCCGTGCGATGGTGCGGATGCTTCACTACACGGTAGATGATAGGGTCGCGGAAGTGCATGTTGGGGCTTGCCATGTCTATCTTGGCGCGGAGCACCATGGCACCTTCCTCAATCTCGCCGCTGTTCATTTTCTGGAACAAGTCCAGTGTTTCTTCGATAGGACGGTTGCGGTAGGGACTTTCCACACCGGGCTGGGTGGGAGTTCCTTTCTGGGCGGCAATCTGCTCGGAAGTCTGTTCGTCGATGTATGCCTTGCCCTCTTTGATGAGGCGGATAGCGAAGTCCCACAATTGCTGGAAATAGTCGGAAGCGTAATATTCGTTACCCCATTTGTACAACGTCTGCCACCTGTTTAATGACGGCACGTCCAGCAAGCTCATCCTTGAGCACGTAGGGACCGATGCGGACGGCACAAACTGGTATGCCATCCGCACCCTGCTCAATTTCGAAGAGCACAAGAAGACGGGCTACAGCATTTGGTCGGTCGATGGCGACTCGGACAAAGATGGAAAGGTCATCCACGTATGGAGTGGCGAGTACGACCATAAGGACAGCCGCGCCTATACGTTCGACCGCCAGTTCGACGGAACTTATATTATTCGAGACCGCATATACACGAAAAACGGTATTAACTACCTGGCCATAGAATCGAAAGGCAAAGACCAAGACAACAACAAGATTTGCCAAAAGAAATATTCCATTCCGTGGGAGCTCGAGCTTGTCGGCTACAGCATGGACAAGACCAATGCCACAGTTAGCAGCATCGACTGGACCACGTATAGCAGCTACGTCGACGGACCATGTTGGATGAGCCACGTCGAAGGCAACAAGTACCTCGACGAGCTGAGCATCCCGGGCACGCACGATTCGGGAACTTGCAGCGTGGACAACGACACCGAACCCCAATCCTCGCAAGCAAAGTGCCAGCAGGACTACATCCCCACGCAGTTGCTCGAAGGCATTCGCTATTTTGATATCCGACTCGGAAAAGGCAACGACCCCGGCATCGACCATGGAAGTTGCTACCTGCTCAAAAAAGACGGGCACTTCATGCATCTCTCCGATGTCGTTGGCTACTTCAAAAAGTTTTTGAACGAAAATCCGTCAGAAGCGCTCATCATGCTTGTATCCCGAGGCAACAACGAGGCTACTGACGAGAGCCTTACGACGGCTTTCGCCAAGGTTTTGGACGACAACCCCAAACTGTTCTATACGTCGAGCCGCGTTCCCACACTGAACGAGGTGCGCGGAAAGATCGTCCTGCTGCGCCGATTTGGACTCGCCGGCGACAGCGTAAGCGGCCACACGTGGGGCCTCGACCTAACCGAATGGGACAACAAAATCGCAGCACACCCCAGCAGCTCCTCTATGTGTCTCGTCCAAAACGCGCAAGGCTTTGAAGCCGCAGGGGAAACAGGCGACAAAAAAGCCTATTGCACCAAGGTATATGCCCAGGACCATTACGAATGCACCGGAACCGACAAGATCAGCTGGGTCGATATGGCCCTGCAGGAGACGGCTAAGCTCACCCGCAACGAGGTAGATGTCGAGGACGATAACGGGGCCAAGGAGCAAGTCCTGGAGCGCTGCTGGTCTATCAACTACACCAGCTGCACGAATCACAAGCAAGGAAGCAACCCATTTACCGCAGCGCGAGTAGT
>OGZC01001734.1_pt1 | contig 11395 bp, 3 predicted proteins | sample 1576751 | NCBI WGS metagenome assembly OGZC01 (sample SAMEA3541486, study PRJEB24748) | human gut metagenome | biome: human gut; feature: human-associated habitat; material: faeces | place: China | collected 2012
AGCAACAGCCGTACACTTAAGCTTAATGCTTTTGGTCTTATTAAAAAAGACATTCCGGTACGTACTCACAGTGTTGATGAAATTTTCTATACACTTAGGGGTGTCGCTGATCTTCTTAATCAATACGGTAACTTACTCGGTGATGCCGGCAACCTTAACTTTAAGGCTGTTGCCACTAAGGATTGGAGTATTTCAAGAGAAACTGCATCTTCAACTGATATTTTAAGAAGCGTAATCGGTATTTTCCAAAACCTTTCTTGCGACTATAACGGCACCGATATTTTAGGCAAGGTGCTTAGAGGTGAATTTACTCTCGGTACTCTCGGTAACGTTGCAAACCTTGACGTATATAAGATTATAGGTAATCTTTTGGGCTTTACAGATACGAAGTATAAAACAAACTTAGTATACAATGTTGCTCAAAACCTTATTTTCCAATATACTAATTGGTATACAGAAGATGAAATTAATAATTTCAAGAACGGTACTGCAACATGGGTTTATGATGACCAGCTTATTAATAAACTCACAACAGAGCTTCTTGATAAGATTAGTGTACTTGTTACATATAATCAAGAATACACAGATGCTGATTCGCAAACAGCAATTCAGGATACATCGGCTACACGTTATTTGAAGATTAAAGCTGAAATGAAGGCAAGTGGTTCTGACTATGCTACTGCAGCTGCAAAGCTTGGTTATGACCCTAACCTTGTATATTCAGATGAATTTAAAGATGATGAGGGTAATCCTCTTAACGTTCTTCTTTTTGCTTATGGTGCTCCTGACAAAAACGGTTATGCAACAGAATCAACCACAAAGGTAACACTTAAGGCAACCGATAATCTTTTTGATTTCGGTTACAGAGCTCTTGACCTTGCTTGGGATACAGTTCTCAAGGGTACAGTCAAACTCCTTCACGTAAATGACGGATTTGATAAGGGTCACGGCGCTAACTTTGATAACAACTATTATTATTTCTTCGACCAAAAGGGCGAGTGGAATGATAATGATGTTGCTGCAAACTATACACCGGCTAAGCTCAATCAATGGGCAAATGCAGTATATAAGGATTATAAGTTTGACACAGCAGATGATTTTCTTGCTTATGTTAAGAAGACGGTAACTTATGATCGTACAGCTGCCGAGAACTCAACAGGTTCTTGGAAAGATATCGACGCAACGAGACTTTTCGCTAAGTTAAGATACAGCCCACTTGCTGATTACGGCTTTAACGTAACAACAGGTCCTATCAATCTTTACTTTGCAGAAACAGGTACTCCAAACCTCGATAAGTTCTTTAGCGAAAGCTATTCAAAGTACAGCTCAATGGTAGCAGGCTTTAATGACGCACTTGTTGCAGCAGTTAAGGACTTGTTCCCGCAGCGCGGCAACGTTATCGGCACACGTCCTGAAATGACAACAACCGGTGATTTTGCAACTATTGACGCAGCAGCAATTAAGACAATCGTTTCAACACTCGTTGGCAACGCTTGCAAGATGGTTCAGTACACAGCAAACGCTACAGACGCTAACATTCTTAAAGCTTTCTACGCAAAGAACGGCGCTAACGCTGATCTTACAGAGAAGAATCTTGAAGAAGCAATGATTCCTATGCTCGTTGCTTGTATCGGTCAGGTAAATCTTGGCGCAGGCAAGCTTGAGAAAATTATCCATCCTTCTGATTGGGACGGATGTAAGGATGCAGAAGCAGTAGCTTATGTATGCCTTAAGGAGTATTTATCATACTCAATGCCTGACAAGGATTATTCAAAGCTTGTAAAGATTGGCAGCGACGGAACAATCAATGCAACACTTGAAGGCACAATTCTTCCAATGGCTCGTGACGCAGTTGCTTATGTAATTGAGGCTTACGTTCCTCTTGAGGACGAAAACGGCAATACTTGGAAGACAGAGTCAGCAGATGTTGATTCTAAAACAACACTCTTTGACCTTCTTAATTCTGTAGTTTGCTACTACGGTGGCGACCATGCAATGGAGAAGGCTGTAAATAAGGGCGAAAGAGCTATGGGCGTAGGTGCTCTCCTCGGTATTTGTGATGAAAACGGCAACAGCCTTATCACAACAAAGAATACTCTTTGGGAAAACATTAATGCAATAGCTAATAAGCTTATGCCTGTTCTCGGTACACTTCAGGGTACAGGTTATGCTAAATTCAATTCAGAGGAACTTATTTGGAACAACATTGTTCTTTCATTCCTTGATATTGGTAAAGAAAATTCAAAGACAGGTCTTTGCGGCGTATCTAACTTCCTTAACCAGTTATTTACAATCGTTTCTGCAGAGCCTATTCAAAAGACTTCATTCGTCGTAACAGTTTATGATTTACTTAAGGATCTCATTAACGGATTGTTTGGCGCACGTTACAGCGGACAGAGCTTTAAGACAATCGTTCCTGATGCTACAAGTGCTCATCCGTTTGATGATTTCTTCCAGGTTAAGGTACTCGCAGGTACAAGCAAGAGCTTGGGTGCATTCCAAAAGCTTATCTGTAACTTTGTAGAGTTCGGCGGATACGGTACAAACGGTCCTAAGACCTACTCTGATTCTATTATCAGAGGTATCTGTTTCGCAGTACAGGCAGTTAACAGCTTCCTTCCTAATGCATTGACTACACTTGGTCAGCATCAGCTCAAGATGGCTACTGCTTCATTCGGTTCTAACACCGTAACAGGCTGTACTTCAGGTGAACCTTATGATGATGTACTTACTGTTACAAACAACTCGGTAGGTATCAATGCATCGTACATCAAGGACGGCAAGCCTACTCAGCTTTCACGTTACTATGTAAAGATTACAAGCGTGCTTCAATATGATGTTTATAATCCGGAAACTCCTGAGGAATTATCTTTCCCTGAAACTCCTATTGAGCCGGGTAAGAATGCTGAACTTAATATTTCAGTTCCGTTCGAAGTTTCAGGTTCTGATACAACAAATACATGCCGTGTTGTTGTAAATTATGATATCGTTGATGATCAGGGCAACGTTCTTTATGGAGGCAATACTGTAACAGCTTATAAGCTTCTTACAAGTGAAGTAAGCTTCAGAAATGCTCTTTATGATGCTGATTATAACTTCAACACTACATTCCAGCAGACAGACGGCTCTGACCAAGAAGAAAACGGTGTAACCGTTCATTCTCTTACAGGTATCGGCGGTAATATCTCTGCAAACTATCCTGATAAGATGGTTATCGCTTCTAACAAGCTTAACGAAATCGCTCAGTATTCATTCTTTATGAAGGGCGGCAGTAAGGAAAAGAGCATTGACGGTGTATTCTTCTTTGACAGAAAATCCGGCTATGAATCAAATAACCTTACTACTGCAGCTAAGGCATTCGATGATTCTAATTTAACAACAGTAGATATCGGTGAAAATAACGCTATTGCTCGTTGGGATAAGTCAACAGGTGATCTTCTTAAGATTGGTATGTATGACTATCGTGTAGAAACATCTGCAGGCTCAGGCGAGTTCGGCGAATGGCAGCGTAACCGTACAAACGCTTCTACAGGTAGCGGCCTTGGTGCTGTTGACTACTACAGAGGTTATACTTCTGAGGAAATCGGTAACATTTCAAAGCAAAATGAGGGCAAGGAGATTGAAACAAGAACTCACGTTGCATTCACTCTTCAGGAAGCACTTGATGCTAAGATTATTGCCGGTTACCATATCAATGAAAGCGGTATTTATGATACAATGTATCTTAAGACCGGTGGTAAATATAACTATGATAACATCTTTAATATGGTTACACTCGGTACCGGTATTGATGCTATCTATATAAATACCTCAAAGCAAACATTTGGTTCAAATGCTGTTAATAACTACAGACCGTTTGGTTTCGACGGTGAGGCTACTGTTAAGACCGGCACTTATGATGTTAATGTTAACTTCTATAATTCAGGTTCTTATAAGACAGGCAGCTTCCAGCTTGTTATCGGTGAAAGCGGTTCAGCCGGCTCACTTGATAAGAACTATAAAGAACTTGCCAATATCATGGCTAACTATAAAACATCCGACTTCAAAGAGGATGCATCTATCGGTTCAGTTTATGATTTGGCTAAGGATGCTCTTATGAATGTACTTAGCGTTCAGTCAGCTCCTTACACTGCTGAATCAGCTCTTACTCAGTCAGATAAAACAGAGTATGCAGTTACAACTTCAGTTACAACTTCCGCAACAGGCGATCGTGCATATGTTCCTTACTCAACCTCTAACGAAACAGTAACATTTACTGTAAAGGGTACTCAGGTAAGCTACACAATCCCTGAATCGGTTAAAGCAACTGCTTATGTCGGCGGCACAATAGACGCTACAACAGGTGCAACCAGTGGCGGCGTAAAGGGAATTTACTATTCCGATGAGAAATGTACAATGCCTATTTACTCACCAAAGCCGCTTACATCATCAGATGTTAAGAATGGCAAGGATGCTGCATTGGCTAATGTAACACTCGGTCAGGACGGTAACTATTACCTTACTAACTCAGTTAAGTATGCTACAAAATGGGATCTCGATACATATCCTGGCGGCCCATGGCAGAGACCGACAACTACTCAGGATACAAACAAAGATAACGAGCCTCTTTATAATCAGGTTCAATATGTATACAGAAATGCTGAAGGCAAAAAGTGCAACTCAGGCGATAATTGGGCATGTAAGTTCCCATCAGCTGAGTATCAGCTCATTCCTAACTCAGGCGAGATGGATTCAGTAGATAATCGTGGTATTGCTACTCAGGCTAATGACAGACTTGAATATGTTCTTAGCGTAGTTAAGTCTCACCTTATCAGCTCATCATCAACCCTCTACAATCAGATTTCTGAGCTTAGAAACGGTCTTGAAGAAATTAACTTTGATATTCTTACATATAATAAGATGGTAGAATATGCAAAGAAGGCTGAACAGCAGTATACAGTTGACGTTGATTACGTTGACGCAACAACAGGCAAGACTGTTGAAAGAAACGGTATGTCTTATGTTGACGCTGCAAAGCTTATGAATGATCTCAAGAATGCAGGTACTAAGTTTACTTATACCACAGCTTCTGAAGTATCTTCTGTTCAGGCAAAAGAATACGTTAAACTCTTTAACATATTCGCTTCTGCAGTTATTGAACGTGGTTACCAGGGCAAGCAGCTTGAAAATGAAATCAAGTGCGCATCGGGTAATGCTTACTCAATGCTCAAGGCAACACCTGCTACATACAATGAGGACGGTACAGTTGCTACTGAAGCAACCGTATCTAAGAATGGCGTAGCAGCTAACCCACGCTTTGGTTCATTTGATGCATCAGGTAAGCTTGTTAACGAAGGCGCAACAAAGTACTCATCAGCATCTTGGAACAGATACGTGAGAGCTCTTGCTGCCGCAGTTGACCTTGCTAACTATGGTAACGGTTCTTATAAGTATAAGAATTCCGGCACATTCAATATCAATGACCGTAAGAACTATGACGCTCAGCTTGCTAAGATTTACAATGTTGATACTGAACTTCAGGCAGCTGAAATCGGTCTTACCGAGTTTGAGAGCTGTGAGCTTACTGTAACTCCTGTTGCAGGTGCTAAAGTAACAATCGACGGCGTTGCTTACTCAGGTCCTGTAGCTGTAGAAAAGGGTCAGGTTGTTTCAATCAATGTAACAGCAGAGAATGGTTATACACTTAAACCTGAACTTACTGTTAACGGCGACAAACTTACATTTGACGATACAGCAACAGCATTCCCGTATGAGCTTACTGTTACAGGCAATACTACAATCGTTCCTTCGGTTGAGTCATTGGCTCCGTCAACTCATAATGTTACTGCTTCACTTGTTGTAGCAACATCTTCAAAGGGTGCTACTAACAATACGGGCGTAAACGGAACATATAATGTAACTGTTTATGATGAAGCTAACAGCCCTGTTCTTGAGAAGCCATTTGACCTTACAACTGATGCAAACGAGATTAGTCTTGACCTTGCACCTGGCACATATACAGCAACAATTACTTCTGAATTCGCTATTACACGTACAGTAAGCATTGTTGTTGGTGACGCTGATATTGCAGGTCCTGCAATTGCAATGGTTGTATGCGATTATAATAAAGACAGTAATATTACCGGTACAGATGCAACTTCGGTTTATGCAGCCGCTTCTAAGGCTACCGATCTTCGTTATGACCTTAACGGTGACGGCTCGGTAACCGGTACAGATGCTACAACTGTTTATGCTATTGCATCATCAGCTGTTTCACTTCCTGCTGTTACTATTAAGTAATATTCGTTTCTATACTTCTTAGGGGCGAAAGTCCCTAAGAAGTTTTACTTGAAAATCATGATAACTTGTGTTATCATTTAATTAAGCAGAGCTATGGCTTTGCTTTGTCTTGATATATTCGGCTTTTGCCGTTTATATACTATGCCCGCTTTGGGCGGGGAGGCTATGGGCAGTTTCGTTTAGTAAATATTTAATGTTTCACGGTGTTTGGCTTTTGCCAAAGTTGCTTGGTTTCATATTTTTATGTTTTCTGACCGATTTTGTCTTTGCCCTTCACGGCGATTCCGCTTCTCCCCAAATTAAGCAATTTTTTTAACAAGGAGGTAACACCAATGAATACAATTGCGAAAAAACGAGCCGTCGGCGGTAAAGTAGAACATGATCTTGGAGCGGTCCAGCGTGTATTCGGCCTCCACCAGCTTCATCTCCAGCCCGTGGCGGGCGATGCACTCCTGACAGGTGCGGTAGGCGCGCTTTTCGTCCTCGCGGTTCTGGCGCATCCGGCGGATATCCACGCTGTCGGCCATGCGGGTGATGGGTTTCAGCGCCTTGGGTACGGCGGCATCCGCCAGCTCCAGCACGCCCTGCACCACCTCGCCGCACTCCACGCCGCGGGCGGTCTCCACGATCACATACTCCCCGGCATGGATGATAGCGTCACCGGGATCAAAATAATAGCTTTTGCCGTTTTCCTTGAAACGGACCGAAATGACTTTTTTCATAGTGTTCCTCGTTTTTGTATCGGATAAGCCCCTTTCAAGGGGCGCTTTTTCAGTCTGCTGTTAGTATACCATAATCAAAAGCACATTTCTATGCAAAAAGAAAAGTCTTTATATCCCCTGAATTTTTCCCTCCTCTGCAATGATCCGCCCCGCTCAACCGTATGCAGTATGGAAAAGATGTCGAAATTTTGTCCGGCGGCAGAGGGGAGGATGGCAGGCGGAATGCCGGTTTTGGGGCGGCAAAGTTGTGCGTTTCGCAGATTTTGACAGAACTTTCGCAAAAGATTCGCCGCACCTCTATTGAAAGCGCGCGCCTTGCGTGTATAATAGGAATGTTAGGAACCCATTGCCCCCAAAGAGGGAGGAACTGTTGCGCCGGGCGGTGCTGCAGAGAAACGGTAGGAGAAGATGGAAAAATTCAGTGTCAAAAAACCATTTACGGTGCTGGTTGCAGTCATCATGGTGCTGATGCTCGGCTTTGTGTCGATCACCAAGATGAAAACCAACCTGCTGCCGAATGTCAGCACACCGTATCTGATGGTGGTCACCGTGTATCCCGGTGCCAGCCCGGAGCGTGTGGAGACCGAGGTCTCGGACGTGCTGCAAAACGCGCTTACGGTGCCGGGTGTTTCAAAGATCACCGCCACCTCGGCTGAAAACTACAGCCTGCTGCTGATGCAGTTCGTGGATGACACGGATATGGACAGCGCACTGGTGCAGGTGTCCAACAAGCTGGATCAGGCCAAGAGCGACCTGCCGGAGACGGCGCTGACTCCCTCTGTGATACAGTACAGCATGAACATGAACGCCTTTATGACCGTGGCTGTCAGCCGCGAGGGCAGTTCGGTGTACGACCTTTCTGATTTTATCAAGAACACCATGACTCCCTACGTCCAGCGCAAGGGCGGCGTGTCCAGCGTATCCTCCAGCGGCCTTGTGGAGCAGCTGGTGCAGGTGCAGCTGAATCAGGAAAAGGTGGACGCCATCAACGAAAAGCTGATGGAGCTTATCGACACTCAGCTGGAAGTGGCGCACACACAGTTGGAGGAGGCCGAGGCCAAGATCAAGGCCGGCCGCGCAGAATACGATAAGCAGTTCAAAAACTTCGGCAATACCGTGTCCAACACGGTCATGGGCTCCCTGAGCTCTGAGGTCGGAAGCGCCGTAGAAGTGGTGCGCAAGCAGGCCGAGGCACTGCTGCAAAGCGTCAACAACCTGATCGCCGTGGTCAAGGAGCCCGAGGTGCAGCAGGCCCTCATTGAGGTGCAGGCCGGTTTGCAGCGGGTGCTGGACAAGTTCAACAGCACCGGTATGCGGGATATCGACTCCCTGATCGAGATCGTGTCCGAGCTGCGGGATATCACCGATAAGCTCTCCTCTGCGTTGCAGACCCTGCAAAACCGCATCAACACCGAGACCGGTACGCAGGGCGAGGGCGCTGCGGATCTGGCAGACGAGCTGCAATTGCAGGACAGCCTGAACGTCATCTATAAGACGCTGGAAGATACCATCAAGGCCATGGACAACGTGCCCGGCATGATGAGCGAGTTCTCCAAAGCGCTGGGCAACTTTACCCAGCAGCAGATGGTCGCCTATATGCAGTTTACCGAAGCCCGCGAGCAGCTGAATGAGTACGAAAAGCAGCTCAGCGAGGCCAAGACCCAGTACGAGGCCGCCAAGGAAAAGGCGCTTGCCAGCGCCGATGTGACCAAGCAGCTGGATATCAAGACCCTTGCCACCCTCATCTACGCCCAGAACTTCTCCATGCCCGCCGGTTACGTCAAGGACGAAAGCGGCGAGTCGTGGCTGCTGAAGGTGGGCGAGGAATACGACAGCGTGGACGATATCCGCGGTGCACTGCTGCTCCATGTGGAGGGCTACGGCGACGTGCGCCTTTCCGATGTGGCAGACGTGGAGATCATCGACAACGCCGCCGACAGCTACACCCGCCTGAACGGCGAGCAGGCTTCGGTGCTGAAAATTTACAAGGACGACAGTTCCAGCGCAGGTGACGTATCTGCCAACTGTCTGGACGCTTTCAAGGAGCTGGAAGCCCAGTACGCGCGACATTGCCGTTTGTGCAGATCTGAACGTGTTGGTGCTGTCCAATCAGGGCAACTACATCAGCATCCTCATCAAGAGCATCCTCACCAGTATGCTGGTGGGTGCCGCACTGGCCATCGTCGTGCTGGCCATCTTCCTGAAGGACGTCAAGCCCACGCTGGTGGTCGGCGTCAGTATCCCCCTGTCGGTGCTGTTTGCCGTGGTGCTGATGTACTTCACGGGTCTTGACCTGAACGTCATGACGCTGGCAGGCCTGTCGCTGGGCATCGGTATGCTGGTGGATAACTCTGTTGTTGTCATCGAGAACATCTACCGTCTGCGCGGCCGCGGCGTGCCCGCCGCCCGCGCTGCGGTGCAGGGTGCACGTCAGGTGGGTATGTCGGTCGTGGCCTCTACCCTTACCTCGGTGTGCGTGTTCCTGCCGGCAGTGTTCTCTGCCAGCCTCATCCGCAACCTGATGGGTCCCATGTCCCTGTGCATCGGCTACTGCCTGATGGCCTCTCTCCTCGTGGCCATCACCGTCGTGCCTGCCGCTGCTTCCACCGTCCTGAAAAAGGCTGAGCCGAAGCGTCTGGTCTGGTTTGAAAAGATTCAGGATAAGTATGCCCACAGCCTTGAGTGGTGCCTGCAGCACCGCGCTCTGCCGCTGCTGGCCGCTGTCGTGCTGCTGGCCTTCTGCGGCTGGAAGGTCTTCTCCATGGGCGTCGTCCTTCTGCCCGAAATTTCCAGCAATGAGGCCACCATCGCCCTCTCCACCGACGACGGCCTGACCAAAGAGGAATCCTACGGTGTGGCCGGACAGGTCGTCGAGGCCGTCATGGCCGTGGACGGCGTGGAAGAGGTGGGCGTCACCACCGATACCACTGTGGCCGGCATCGACATCGGCCAGCTGGGCCTGCCCAGCGCCATCACCGACCTGCTGAGCGCCGCCAACAGCTACGGCAGCTACCAGTTCAACGTCATGCTGGACAAGTCCCTCTCCTCCACTAAGATCGCCGCTGTGGAGCAGGCCCTGAATGATGCCGTTTCCGGCGTCGAAAACTGCACCGGCACCGTCGAGATCAGCGGTATGCAGGACCTGACCAGCCAGCTGAGCAGCGGCCTCTCTGTCAAGATCTACGGCCCCGACGCCGATACCATTACCGCACTGGGCGATAAGGTCGTCCAGATGGTCAACGACACCGAGGGCTTTGCCAATGCTACCACCGGCCTCGGTCAGGGCGATGCGACCATCAATCTGGACATCGACCGCGACAAGGTCCGCGCCTATGGCCTGACGGTTGCGCAGGTCTACCAGCAGATCGCCGCCAAGCTCACCACCACCACCACGGCGGAGACCCCCGTCACGGTGGACGGCTCCACCATGAAAGTCCAGATCAGCGACAACCTTGACCCTGTGACCAAGGAAAACATGATGGACATGACCTTCACCACCAGCGTCATGGACGCCACCGGCACCACCACCACCGGCACCTGCACGCTGGGCGATATTGCTTCCTGGACGACGGGTACTGCCCCCGACTCCATCACCAGCGAGAACCAGACCCGCTACATCACGGTGTCTGCCGACACGCTGGACGGCTACAACACCACGGTCCAGTCCCGTGTGCTCCAGAAGACACTGGACGACTTCGCTCTCTCCGATGAGATGCCCGAGGGCTGCTCCTTCTCGCTGGGCGGCGAGTCCTCCACCGTCAACCTGATGGTCGACGAGATGGTGCAGTGGATGGCTCTGGCCCTGCCCTTCGTCTATCTGGTCATGGTGGCTCAGTTCCAGAGCCTGTTGTCCCCCTTCATCGTCCTGTTCACCGTGCCGCTGGCCTTCACCGGCGGCCTGCTGGGTATGCTGGTCACCGGCCAGCAGCTGACCATGATCTCCCTGATGGGCTTCATCGTCCTGATGGGTACCGTCGTCAACAATGGCATCGTCTTCGTGGACTACGCCAACCAGCTGCGTCTGGGCGGTCTGTCTCGGCGAAAATGCTATCTTTGTTCTCAAACCGATAATAAGGTGCGTTATTTTCTGGAACTTTCCTATTCGGGCAAAGCCTATTGCGGGTGGCAGGTGCAGCCCGGCGATCCGTCCGTGCAGCAGGCCGTGCAGCAGGCGCTCTCCACATTGCTCCGGCACGAGACTCCCGTCGTCGGGGCCGGCCGGACCGATACGGGCGTGCATGCCTCGTTCTATGTGGCCCATTTCGACGCGGAGCGGGCGGTGGACGATCCGGCCCGGTTCTGCTACCATTTGAATGCCGTGCTGCCCGACGACATTGCCGTGAGCGCTCTGAGAAGGGTCCGCGACGACGCGCATGCCCGTTTCGACGCCGTAC
>OGZC01001739.1_pt1 | contig 11370 bp, 8 predicted proteins | sample 1576751 | NCBI WGS metagenome assembly OGZC01 (sample SAMEA3541486, study PRJEB24748) | human gut metagenome | biome: human gut; feature: human-associated habitat; material: faeces | place: China | collected 2012
TCGGAAAAATGATGGTTTTCAGCATATAATATCACCCGTAAACTATCAGAGAGGGGGGTGTAAACTGTCAAATGATAGTTTTCACCCCTAATAAAAACCGTATTCCGTCCCCCGGGGCTTCAAATTTTCCTTATACTTGCAATCGTAAAACCTAAACCATTATTAACTATTTAAAAATTGAGCAAAGTATGAATACTTACAGTTTTAGAAAAGATTTGCTTGCAGTGCAAGAAGAACTGCTTCGCTTTGCATACAAGTTGACAGCCGACCGGGAAGAAGCGAATGATTTGTTGCAAGAGACATCTCTCAAGGCTTTGGATAACGAAGACAAATTTGAACCCGACACCAATTTCAGAGGTTGGATGTATACCATTATGCGCAACATCTTTATCAATAATTACCGGAAAATAGTTCGCGAACAGACTTTTGTGGACCAGACGGACAATCAGTATCACCTCAGCATGCCCCAGGACTCTGGTTTTGCCAGTACCGAGGGTGCCTACGACCTGAAAGAAATGCATCGCATCGTCAATGCCCTTCCACGCGACTATAAAGTCCCTTTCTCCATGCATGTGTCCGGTTTCAAGTACCGCGAGATTGCCGAACGCCTCGGCCTTCCGCTCGGAACGGTGAAAAGCCGCATCTTCTTTACGCGCCAGAAGTTGCAGGATGAATTGAAAGATTTCATCTGATAATAATTTGATAGTAGCAATATGATATATAACATATTGCTTATGATGAATTTTTAAGGGTTATTCTTGACTATATGTCAGAATAATCCTTTATATTTGTATATGTTAAGTTAACCGAAGGAAAATCTCTTATTATTGACTATGATGAAAAAGGAAATTAAATTCAGTCTTGTTTACCGGGACATGTGGCAGTCGTCCGGTAAGTATCAACCCCGGGTAGACCAGTTGGTACGTATTGCTCCGTTGATAGTTGAAATGGGTTGTTTTGCACGCGTTGAAACAAACGGAGGAGCTTTTGAGCAGGTAAACCTTCTGTATGGTGAAAATCCCAACAAGGCTGTACGCGCCTTTACCGCACCTTTTAGGGAAGCAGGCATACAGACGCATATGCTCGACCGCGGGCTAAATGCACTGCGCATGTATCCCGTTCCGGCAGATGTGCGCCGGCTGATGTACAAGGTGAAGCATGCCCAGGGTGTGGACATTACCCGTATCTTCTGCGGATTGAACGAGACGCGGAATATAATTCCTTCTATCAAATATGCTCTGGAAGCGGGCATGATACCGCAGGCTACGCTCTGCATCACGTATTCTCCCGTCCATACGGTGGAATACTATGCCAGTATTGCCGACCGGTTGATTGAAGCCGGGGCACCTGAAATCTGCTTGAAGGATATGGCGGGCATCGGACGTCCGGGTATGCTGGGACAGCTTGTCAGAACCATTAAGGAGAAGCACCCCGATGTGCTGATACAATACCACGGGCATAGCGGTCCCGGACTTTCCATGGCTTCCATTCTCGAAGTCTGTGAGAACGGTGCCGACATCATCGATGTGGCGATGGAACCCATGTCGTGGGGCAAGGTTCATCCGGACATCATCTCCGTGCAGGCCATGCTGAAAGACCTGGGTTTCCAAGTGCCCGACATAAACATGAAAGCCTACATGAAAGCCCGTGCCATGACGCAGGAGTTCATTGACGAGTTCTTGGGTTATTTCATGGACCCCACCAATAAACATATGTCCTCACTCTTGCTGAAGTGCGGTTTGCCGGGTGGCATGATGGGCTCCATGATGGCCGACTTGAAGGGAGTGCATTCCGGCATCAACATGATACTGCGCGGTAAGAACGAGCCGGAACTCAGTCTGGACGACCTGCTCGTCATGCTGTTCGACGAAGTGGAATATGTATGGCCCAAGCTGGGTTATCCTCCTTTGGTGACTCCTTTCAGCCAGTATGTGAAGAATGTGGCTTTGATGAACCTCATGCAGCAGGTAAAGGGAGAGGAGCGTTGGACGATGATAGACAACCATACGTGGGACATGATTCTGGGCAAGAGCGGACGCCTCCCCGGTACTTTAGCGCCCGAGATAGTGGAACTGGCCAAGTCCAAAGGCTTTGAGTTCGTGGATACGGACCCACAGCTGAACTACCCGGATGCTCTGGATACATACCGGAAAGAGATGGACGAAAACGGTTGGGAATATGGCGATGATGACGAGGAACTCTTCGAGCTTGCCATGCACGACCGACAGTATCGCGACTATAAATCCGGCGTTGCCAAGAAACGTTTTGAGGATGACCTGCAGCGTGCCAAGGATGCGGCGATGGCCAAAAACGGATACTCGGAAGAAGAAATCAAGAAGCTGAAGCGTGCCAAGGCAGACCCGATAATCGCGCCTTCCAAGGGGCAAGTGCTTTGGGAGGTTTCCGTCGAAGGTCCTTCTTCTGCTCCTTTCATCGGACGCAAGTACCAGCATGATGAGGTGTTCTGCTACATCTCTACGCCGTGGGGCGAATACGAGAAGATATGGACCGGATTTACCGGACGTGTGGTGGAAGTCTGTGCCAAGCAAGGGGATGTGGTCAATAAAGGGGATGTGATTGCTTATATCCAGCGAAGTGATATTTTTGCATAAAGTGGAGGATGACTGTTTTTCAGTCATCCTTTATCATCCAGCCATTTCTTGATGGTTTCCTTCAGCACTTCTTGAGTGAAGGGTTTGGTAAGGAAGTCGTTGCAACCTGCTTCCAGGGCAGCTTGCTTGTCGTGCTCGTAGGCATAGGCTGTAAGGGCGATGATGGGGACGTCCGGTACCAGTTCACGGATGATGCGAGTGGCGTCGATTCCGCCAAGGTTGGGCATTTTCATGTCCATCAAGATGAGGTCGGGGTGGACTTCCTCGAACATCGTTACGGCTTCCATGCCGTCTTTGGCATGTTTCAGCCGATAGAGTCGGCCTAAAATGGCGTTAATTAGGATGAAGTTGCTTTCTGTATCTTCGGCAATCAGGATGGTCTTGGAAGGAGGGGTAGGGAGTGCTCCGACCTCTTCATTCTTCGGGGAATCTCCGGGGGCTGCATTTTTGCCCCTCTGCTCTGTGGAGTGTGTCTCTGCTGTCGTTTCCTGGTTGTCCTCTTCTTTCTTTTCCGCCTCTGTTTTGCTGGTGGATTCCAGCGGGAGAACAAAAGTAAATGTGGTGCCTTTACCCACCTCTGAAGTGACGGATATGTTGCCACCCAGACGTTCGATGATGGTTTTGCAGATAGAAAGTCCCAATCCGGTGCCCTGGGCAAAGTTGTTCACCTTGACGAAACGTTCGAATACCCGGTCCACCTTGTCCGGTGCAATGCCCATACCCGTATCGGTGACGTGGAATGCTACATACTTGCCTTCCCGGCGATACCCGTAACTGATGTGCCCGGTGGTGGTGAACTTGAAGGCATTGCCTATCAGATTGGAAATGACCTGGAAAATCCGGTTCTTGTCTCCGTCAATCACGATATTCTCGTCAGAGGGTTCGTATATCAGTTCCACTCCTTCGGGACAGCGGAAAATATGTGCGTCATGTATCTCCTTGCAGAGTGGATGGAGGCGTACGGGCGTGATGGTGAACTCCACGATGCCCGATTCTATTTTTGATAAGTCGAGGATTTCGTTAATGAGCTGGAGCAGGCGTTCGTTGTTCGATTCCACTATTTCGTAATAGCCTAGCCGTTCTTCCTCGTCGGTACTTTCGGCAATAATTCGTGAGAAGCCTACAATGGCATTGAGCGGTGTGCGTATCTCGTGGCTCATGTTGGCGAGAAAGGCAGATTTGAGCCGGTCGGAGGTCTCGGCTTTCTCCTTGGCTACGAGCAGTTCCCGTTTCATCTGTTCCATTTCCGTGATGTCCCATTCGATGTTCAGCAGGATGGGGGAGAAGTCGTTGCTTTCAATCTTCATCTTCCGTTTGTCCAGATAGATGGGATTTCCGTTTCCGTCGCGTTCTTCCGCAATCCAGTGCATCTTTTTGCCGGTTCTGGCTATTTCGATGTCTTGCGCCCTCTTTTCCTGAGCAGTCTCCAGAGGATAAAAATCGAAGTCGTCCTTTCCCAATGCCTCTTGTATGGGGATTTCGCGGTTATACGATTCGCGGTTGCGGTAGAGGTACTTGAAGTTGTTGTTGATGTCCTTCACAACAATGCCTGCCGGGAGGTTTTCGATGATTTTGTCCAAAATCTGGTTGAACTGTTTGATTTGCTGCTCATGCCGGATGCGTGTCGATACGTCTCTTCCGAATGTCCAGATGGTTCCTTCCCCTTTGTCGCTTGTCACCCAATAAGCGTTTCCTTCAATGGCGAGTACTTCCGGACGCTTGGGCAGCGGATGGTAGACGATGTATCCGTGGTTCGTCTCTCCACGTTTGACACGGTTGGCAAACTCTTTCCAGGATGTTTCATCCCTGCCGTATGAGGGCAGGTCGTATATCTTCATCCGGGTGAGGTCTTGGCCATTACCGATGCCATGCCGTTCCTTGAAGCAACGGTTGCAGAATATCAGCGTGCCGTCTTCGTGTGCCGAATAAATGTCCTCGGTGGAGTTGTTGATGGCATGTGTCAGCAGATTGATGTCGTTGCGCCGTTTCTGTATGTCGGTAATGTTCTGTATGTATCCTTCTATAGTGACATTCCCGTCTTTCTGCCGTTCGCGGGCAAACGCTTTGAGGCGGATATAGAAAATGTTTCCTTTGAGGAAGATGCGGTAGTCCACGCTGTTTTCCATCTTGCCTTTCAGATTCTCTTTCATCCAGCCGGTAAAGCTTTTCCGGTCTTCAGGAAGGATAAGTTCCAGATAATTGTCCATATTGATGTGCTGCACCTCTTCCGAACACATGATACCCGTATGACCTGCATAACAGAATATGCGGGTCTGGGTATCGTATTGCCAGTTTCCGATGAGGGCGGCCTTTTGTATTTCGTTGAGCTCGTGGTTTTTCTTTTCGAGTTCCAGTTTGCGCTGGCTGCGTTCTGTGATGTCGCGGTACTGGCAGAGGACCATGCCGTCGTACGGGTACATGATGCATTTAAAGTAATAGGTAGTGTGACCCAGTGTCATTTCGTAATTATGGACTGAACGTACCTTTTGCGTCAGTACCTTCTTGAACTCCGGATATACTTGGTAGTAAGTGGACGGCGGTATCAGTTGGAACAGATTCTTGCCCAGCAGCTTTTCTTCCTTCATGAACCAAAGGTTTACATTGTGCACTGCGATGTCCATGCAAATGCCGTCCCGGTTCAGAAGGAGCATGGTATCTGACGTCAGCTTCAACAGTCTCTCGGCGTTTTCAGCTTGTTTCAAAATGTTTTTCATTCTTATAGTATTAGTTTCATGCCCTTCTGGCCTTCTCCCATGCGCCGCTTGCATTGCCTTTGCGTTTGCACAGGTAGTTGAATCCTCGTATGACGTTGACGTTCATGAAGAGGAAATAGTAGGGGATGAAAAGTATTTTGTTTTTTATATGCTTCGTTGAAAGGTAATGCCCCCAACTTCCCATGAGGTAGAAAAGAGTTTGTAACAGCCAGATGACGGCATACAGTAATGGCGTGCTTGTCGTAAAGATGAGAATTGTGTTGAGGGGAAGCAGTAGAAACAATAGGATAGGAGTGAGCGACCAGCGCAGCACCCGGTGGGAAATATATTGGAAACAGAATGTGCCGTAACGGAACGGGTTGAGCAGCGGACGCAGCCGCCAGATGGACTGCAAGCCGCCGGCAGCGATGCGCACCTTGCGCTTTTCTTCCTCGCGCATGTCTGCCGAGCCGCTTTCTACGGCATAGGCATTGGCGCAATAGGCAATGGCGTGTCCCTGCATGACGATGCGCAGGGAGAGTATGAAGTCGTCGAGCAGCGTGTCTGTCCGCATTTCCTCGAACAGCTCGCGGCGCATGGCAAACAACTCACCCGCTGCGCCTACTGCCGAATAGAGGCGTGCGTCGAGCGCTTTGAGGGTGGATTCGTATTTCCAGTATAGTCCTTCTCCCCCCGAGGCAGCATTGTCCTTGCTTTGCACGGCGATACGTTTTTCGCCTGCCACGCATCCCACTTTAGGGTCGGTGAAGGCGTGCACTATCTCCCGCAGGGCTTCGCGGTTGAGGTGAGTATTGGCATCGGTGAACACGACAAGGGGCGTTTCTACGAAATGTATACCGCGGTTCAGGGCGGCTGTCTTGCCTTGGCGTTGGGGTTGGTGGAGGACGGTGGCTTGCGGCCAGTGAGAGAGGCGTTCGTTGGTATGGTCGTTGCTGCCGTCGGTCACCCAGAGGATGTGTAGCTTGTCGGTGGGATAGTCCAGCTCCAGGCAGTTGCGCATCTTTTCGTCCACTACATCTTCTTCGTTGTAGGCGGCGATAAACAGCGTCAATGGGGGCAAAGCATCGTCGGCAGGCATCGGACGGGGCGTAGGCTTGCGGAAACATTCTTTTATCTTGACCAGGATATATAATAGTATACCATAACCTATATAGGTATAGAACACTATGAATAAACTTATCCAGAAGAGTACTTCAAGGGCTTTCATGTATCCGCTCGTTTGCTTTCTTTTTTGATAAAAAGAAATGTGATTGCCAAAAGTATGGATAATCTTTTACCGATGCAAGAAAAATAAAAGAAAAATAAAATGTTTGTTTCTCAAGGTGTTCCGATGTTATAAGGAAGTGAGCTTCCTATAGAGGTGAGCTTGAATAACCTTGTGAGTGAGAGGCGATTAAAGGCTTTCAAACATCATTCTCCATAGGAAAGGGATGGGCAGGTAGGCAGGGCGTTACTCAAAACGCTTCTGTCATATTGAAGTAAAACAACATCTGGTTGTTTACCGTGTTTTTGCCTAAATCCAGGCGGACGTTCATGCGTGGCTGTACCTCAATGCGTAGACCTACACCATAGTTGGGCAGTACACCCTCTATCTTGCCGGGAGTGGGGCCCATGAAGCCGCAGCCGGTCCAGGCTACAAAACCTATGTGGTTGAGCATCCGCTTCACCCAAGTGCTGCGGTCGGTATTGAGCATCTGTCTGTACTCTGCCATGACCACATGCGAGGACTTGTCGCGATATTGCCCCATGTAGTAGCCGCGCAGGTCGAAAGGCGTTCCGGTGAGGGCATATTGCGTCAGAGGGACGTCACCGAACACGTTCTTGGTCTGTGCCGTCCACGCGAGCACCCTGCGCTTGCCCAGTGACTTGTATTGGCGGTAGTCTATCTCTAGGCGGTAGAAGGTCTGGTCGCTGCCGATGAACTTGGCGTACATCATGCCGCGGAAATCCAGATACATACCACGGTAGGCGTTGGCAGGGACGTCACGGCTGTCGTATGTCAGCAGGAAACCGAGGCCGGAGTTGAAGTTGTTATAGCCATTAGCCGTACCGCCTGCCTCTTTGTACGAGGGTTCGTCCACCAAGAACTTGCCGGGCTCCGTCAAGTGGTCGTAATTGATGTCGATTTGAGGTCCGGCAAAGATATTGCTGTTGCCCAGTCGGAAAAGGAACCAGGGGTTGATTTGCACGCCGCTGTACCGGTATTTGCTGGTACTGTCGCTTCGTACATAATCTTTATTGGTATTATAGCCGATGCCGTAAAAGTTTTCTTCCGTATTTTTATAGCTGAACTTTCCGAAGATACGGAAACGGTCGCCCTTAAAGAAGAGTTGCGGTTTGGAGAAGAGATTGATGCCACCGTTGAACATGAAGGCGATGGCCATGGGCACTACGGAGCGCAGCTGCGTGGTGTCGCTGGGGTTCATACGGAAGGTCATTAGGGCGCTTCCTCCCAGCACGGCACCGAAGTCGGGGGTGTAGCTGGGTCCGCCCAGAATATTGTAATGCAGATTCCGACGCGCTACCTTTTGCTTGCGTAGTTCTTTTTTGGTCAGTGCAGGAACGCTGTCGTTTGTGGCGGCCGCAGTCTGTTCCTGGGCATAAAAGGTGGTGGCGAACAGCACCAGTGCGATAATGCTTAGTATATATCTTTTCATGTCGTACGAAATGTGGGTGCAAAGGAAACTATTTTATCCCGAATAGTTTTCACTGTAATAGATAATAAATCTAAAGATGTCACTAAAATTATCAAAAAAGACATTACTTTTGTCTGCTTCACGAAGCAAGACATCAATAACTAAAAACACATAATCTGAATGAAGAAACGATTTTTATCTGTAATTGTTCTGAGTGCCGCACTGTTCTCTGTGCAGGCACAAGAGGGAAAAGGGGGTATCAGCCCCGAAATGCTTGGACAAATCAAGCAAAGTTATCAAGGCACGGCTGCCGACAAGGCGCTCCGCAATGCCATAGGCAATAATGACATCCGTAAACTGGCACTCAACCAGGAGAATATGCAGGGCATGGATACCCACTTCTCCATCAAGGTAGAATCCAAAGGCATCACCGACCAGAAGTCGTCTGGCCGCTGCTGGCTGTTTACGGGGCTGAATGTGATGCGTGCCAAGACTCTTGCCGAATACGGTTTCCAGTCTTTCGAGTTCTCCGAAGTCTATCCCTTCTTCTGGGACCAGTTGGAGAAGGCAAACCTCTTCTTGCAAGGCATCATCGACACCTCCAAGAGTCCCCTGACTGATAAGACCGTAGAATGGCTCTTCCAGCATCCGCTGAGCGATGGGGGTACCTTTACCGGTGTGGCCGACATTGTTTCCAAATACGGCCTTGTTCCCAAAGATGCCATGCCCGAAACAAACAGCAGTGAAAATACCTCCCGCATGGCCAACCTCATCTCTCTGAAGCTGAAAGAGTATGGTCTGCAACTGCGTGACATGGCTGCCGCCGGTGCCAAGCCCGAAGCTCTGGAGAAGGAGAAAACTACGATGCTCGGAACCATCTACCGCATGCTGGTGCTGAACCTCGGTGTACCTCCCACGGAGTTCGACTATGTCCGCCACGATGCCAAGGGTAATCCTGTGGAGACAGAGCATCACACTCCCATGTCTTTCCTTGAGAAATATGGAGACAAACAACTGCTGACCAACTACGTAATGCTGATGAACGACCCCAGTCGCGAGTATTACAAGTGCTATGAAATAGACTATGACCGCCACCGTTACGACGGCAAGAACTGGACTTATGTCAACCTGCCCGTAGAGGACATCAAAGAGATGGCCATTGCCTCCTTGAAGGACAGCACCATGATGTACTTCTCTTGCGATGTGGGCAAGTTCCTGAACTCCGAACGCGGTCTGCTCGATGTGAAAAACTATGACTACGAATCACTGATGGGCACCACCTTCGGGATGGACAAGAAGCAACGTATCCAGACTTTCTCCAGTGGCTCTTCCCACGCCATGACCTTGATGGCCGTTGACTTGAACAAAGACGGAAAGCCCGTAAAATGGATGGTAGAGAACAGTTGGGGAGCCGCTTCCGGTTATCAGGGACATCTCATCATGACCGACGAGTGGTTCAATGAATACATGTTCCGTCTGGTAGTGGAGACAAAGTATGTTCCCGCCAAAGTGTCGAGCAGCTCTTTTAACTCCTTTTCGGAAAACATCTCTACCAGATAAGTCTGCATGGAATGATTCATATTGGCAAATACTTCCGCAGCTTTATCTTTTGGAATGAGACGAAATGCAAGTGCAAGTTCTTTATCGTCCAGATCGGAAAGAAGTGAGGCTATATCTACTTCGTTCATCACATCCAGAATGCTTCTGACAGCCTTGAACTGGCGCTGTGCAAGGAGTTTTACAAAAATTTCTTTGTTCATCGTTCAACACTCTCCTTTTTCTATTTAATTTTCTGAAAAATCCCGAAGGATGACTGGCTCCAGCGTCCATAACCTCACCACCTTTTTGTATGTATTAAAAATATCTGCAAAAGAAAAAGCCTCATTGTCGTGACAATGACAGCATATGCAGCAAATTTCCGTCCTTATTCTATCTCAAAAAAAGTAAAAGTGTCAAGAAAATTTGTGTAAGTAAAATATGAACAAATTGAAAACAGCAGCAGGGTAAACGGCAAGGAAAGAGGGTTATTGATTTACAGTTGCACCTTGTTATGCTAAAATGAAGAGTAGGAATTGAAAAAGGAGCAGGAAGATGGATGCATATACAAGTTTTGCGGCAGTGTATGATACCTTTATGGATAATATTCCATATGAAGAATGGAAAAGCTATCTGAAGGAATTGTTAAAAGAGTATGGCGTGCAGGACGGGCTGGTGCTTGATCTGGGATGCGGAACAGGAACCATGACGGAGCTTCTCGCAGCAGATGGCTACGATATGATCGGAGTGGACAATTCCGAGGAAATGCTGGAGATTGCCAGAGAAAAGCAGATCAAGTCAGGACATGAGATTTTATATCTTCTTCAGGATATGCGGGAGTTTGAACTGTATGGTACTGTGGGTGCGGTATTTAGTATCTGTGATTCTCTGAATTACATTACAGAGCCGGAAGAATTGAAGCAGGTATTTCGCTGGGTGAATAATTATCTGGATCCGGGCGGAATTTTTATTTTTGATTTTAATACAGAATATAAGTACCGGGAGGTTCTGGGTGATCAGACCATTGCAGAGGCCAGAGAGGACTGTAGCTTTATCTGGGACAATTATTATTATGAGGAAGAGCGGATCAATGAATACGAACTGAATCTGTTCATCAGAGAAGATGCGGAAAGTGAGACAGAGGGTGATCTCTATCGCAGATTCCGGGAGACACATTTCCAGAGAGCATATACGTTAGAAGAGATCACAAGGATCGTGGAAGAATCCGGACTGCAGTTTGTGACTGCATATGAAGCGTTTACAAAAGAACCGCCTTCTAAGAACAGTGAACGAATCTACGTGATCGCCAGAGAGCAGGGAAAGGTACCTGTGAAAAAAGCAGAATAGAATCATTATAATAGAAGAAATAGGAGAGATAAGATGAAAGATTATATTGTAAGAGCAACAGCAGCGAATGCGCAGATCCGTGCGTTTGCGGCATCAACAACAGAGCTTGTGGAAGAGGCAAGAACAAGGCATAATACAAGTCCGGTTGCGACAGCAGCACTTGGACGACTTCTTACAGCAGGTGCGATGATGGGAAGTATGATGAAGAATCCGACGGATGTTTTGACGCTGCAGGTGCAGTGCGGAGGTCCGATCGGAGGGATGACAGTGACAGCAGACAGTAAGGGGGAAGTGAAAGGATATGTACACAACCCGGATGTGATGCTTCCGCCGAAGAACGGAAAACTGGATGTAGGCGGTGCGCTTGGACCAGGATTTTTAAATGTGATCAAGGATATGGGACTCAAAGAACCATATTCCGGACAGACGATTTTGCAGACGGGAGAGATTGCAGAAGATCTGACCTATTATTTTGCAACTTCAGAGCAGGTGCATTCTCTGTTTTACCTGCATTTCGGGATGCTT
>OGZC01001742.1_pt1 | contig 11356 bp, 9 predicted proteins | sample 1576751 | NCBI WGS metagenome assembly OGZC01 (sample SAMEA3541486, study PRJEB24748) | human gut metagenome | biome: human gut; feature: human-associated habitat; material: faeces | place: China | collected 2012
GGAAGTTATTCTCCCGGTAATTCAGTATATTATCATTGATGGAAACACCGGGAGTCACCAATTCCGTAATTCCCCGCTTCACCAATTTCTTAGTCAATTTAGGATCTTCCAGCTGATCACAAATAGCCACACGCTTACCGGCCCGCACCAATTTCGGCAGATAAGAATCCAAGGCATGATGTGGAAATCCCGCCATCTCAACATGCTGCCCTACGCCATTCGCACGTTTGGTCTGTACGATACCCAGTATTTCCGCGCCAATCACGGCGTCCTCGCCATACATCTCGTAAAAGTCTCCAACCCGGAATAAAAGGATAGCGTCCGGATGTTTCGCTTTTATATCGAAATACTGCTTCATCAAAGGGGTTTCCACAACTTTTGCCACGATAGTAATCTTTTAAATGCGTTTACGAATTAATCCGCACAAAGGTACTATTTTTTTTCTATCCGTTTACTTTCTTATAATCCGCTAGAAAAGTAGCCAGCCCACTATCCGTTAACGGGTGTTTCAATAAGCCTTTAATGGCGGACAAAGGACAGGTAGCCACATCCGCCCCCGCCTCCACGCATTGGATGATATGCTGGGTGCTACGGATAGAAGCCGCCAATACTTGGGTATCATAATCGTAATAATCATACATTTCCACGATCTTACGTACCAGCTCTATCCCATCGCTGGCGATGTCATCCAAACGCCCGACGAACGGCGATACATACGTAGCCCCGGCCTTAGCCGCCAATAACGCCTGACCGACAGAGAAAACCAGCGTACAATTCGTACGGATGCCTTTTCTGGTGAAATATTTTATCGCTTTAATCCCCGCTTCGATACAAGGTACTTTAACGACTATATTAGGATGTAAAGCGGCCAACTCCTCCCCTTCTTTTATCATGCCTTCTAAGTCGGTAGCGATTACCTCGGCGCTAACATCCCCGCCCACGATCTCGCAAATTTCCAAATAGTGTTTCCGTTGATTTTCCACCCCCCGGATTCCCTCTTTCGCCATTAAGGACGGATTAGTCGTCACGCCATCCAATACTCCCAATTCATTCGCTTCCCGGATCTGGTCCAGATTCGCCGTGTCAATAAAAAACTTCATAGCTTTAAACTTTAATGTTACGTATTTGTATAACCCTTCTGATTCGCTATTAGTTCTAAATCAACCGTCTCAATCCCCAACTAATTCCATATACAAGTCGTTAAGCCGTTTGCGGAGATATAAGTTTCCAAATATCATTAAGCCAGACCTCATATCGGTTAGGCAACATAAGTTCTGGACGGAATTCCGATATAATTATCTCTTTTTAAAATACAACGGCCATAAAGTCTGTATGCGATTCGCTATATGATACGCTAATACCGGAGGAACCGCATTACCGATCACTTTATAAGCGCCTGAGGCACTTAACTCAAAACGTGTACTGTTCTTTTTATGGGAGACAAACGTATAATCCGGCGGAAACGTCTGTATCAAAGCACATTCTCGAGGAGTTAAGCGACGTTCTTGTAAACCGGCGTCTAATTCTTCCGTAATAATGCCCCCATGCTCCCGGGATAAACGACGGTATTCTATATTTCCATGATGCTCGGAACGAATCGTCGGGCCAATATTATCCAGCGCGATCTCCTTTTGACCTTGACAATGAGCTCCCATATATTTCGCCTGTGAATAATACCGCTGGGATGGATCTTCTGTCCTATCCGGTTCCTCCAATCCTACAAATACATCCCGACAAACCACCGGTGGCAATAGTTTCTTATCTTCCACGGTGCAAGCATGTGTCGGACTCGGATAAGGATCGTAAGCTTTGGGTACCTTCTCCTCTTGAAGCGCTCTTAAAGCCTTAACCTTTAACGCGGACTTACGTATCCCGATAAAAATCACACGCTCCCTAGACTCCGGAACCCCATAATTGCCCGCATGTAAAACTTGAGGATCTAAAACAATATATCCATCCCCAGCCGCATGGGCGAAGTCTCTCTGAATAATACTTTTCACGTCTCCCAGATTCACCAGTCCCTTCACGTTCTCCGCGATAAACAGCTTGGGTCTCGTAATATCGATCACCTGCTTCATCCAATAGTAAAGTTTACCCCTCGTCTCTTCCGAGGCCTCATCGTCCTCACGCAATTTCCCGGTATGATCCTTATTCGACTCAAATCCCAAACGTTTACCGGAGACACTGAAATCCTGGCAAGGAAAACCTCCCGTGACGACATCTATATTTTTAGGGAAGACTTTTTTCCCCGCTCGATGCTCTTTCACCAAGTCTACGATACTCTTTGTGTTATAAACGTTTTTATCATATCCGAATCGATCCATATATTGAAGCCAAGCGGTTTGTGCCTCTTTCAATATATCATTCGCAAAGACCGTTCGAAAACGATTCCTCTGTAAACGAACCCAATGTTCATCAATAACCTCTTGAATCCACGAACTTTGAGGAGATATAGACTTACGATGACATATAAAATCCCCCTCGAATCCTAAATCCATGCCCCCACATCCAGAGAACAGGGACAAGACCCGTAAGCTATCCAACGATTCAATATCCTTTCCACCTCTTTTCATTTCCGATCCTTGCTATATACTATTTTTTTATCAAAAGAATCGCAAATCTACAAAAATCACGGGAAAAGCACTAGAATTTATTAGTCTTTGCTCAAAACAATCTTATGCAGGAAATTGTCCTCATAATAATCTACCATATAGATTATCGAATTATCTTCTGTCGCACATCCAGTGTATAGGCCTCTTCCTTTGGGTAACGAATAACGAGCTACCGGATTCCCATCCCAATCAAATTGCTCCAGATACAAGGGATTCGTTTCATCCGTATCTTTCTTTGATTCCCGGTAAACGGCATAGACATACTTGTCACTCGCGAAACAACTGTAATAATAGAGAGGATTATCCGGCGAAGAGGTAGTTTGTAAGGTTTTATCTCCAAACCGGCACATCTTCACATGGTTACCATCAAAGTCAAAGAAAACGATCCGGTCATGAAAGGTAAACACAAATGCTTCTCGTTTTCTTGAAAAGCTATGCGCCAAATTTCCGATATAGAAAAACCAACCTGCTCCTTCAGCGAACAGGAAAGGTACGGTTCCCTTCACTATAGTATCATTCAAGCTTACCAATCCTATTCCCATTCCATCATTTGAACCTAGACTAACCTGCATCTTGCCATCTCCCATATATAAAGGCTCATCAGGGACTATCTTATTTTCAGGGATTTCAGCCAATTGATCATACTCCTCTAGTTTAAGGGTAGTGGACAAGCTAAAGATCCGATTATTACGTATGTTCCAGACGTAGCAAAGCTTATCGGTCTCTTCCGTGGGTATCATGCGTATATCATTGAACTCATCCGGTCCCTCGCCAAAAGGGGCTAATTGAGCAACCGTTTTATAATCGGGCAAAGAGAGTACATGCAAAAGATAGGCTCCCTCCCGCCACTCAAGGTGTTTAACGATGAGGTAGTTGCCTTTAGCCAATATATTCACTTCCCGAAGCTCGATCTCCAAGTCAATCGGTATCCGCTCAATAGAACGGATCTCCCCTTTCGGGAAATCAGATTTCTCTAGCTGAATGATATTCGACTTCGGTATTTCCGAATACTCCACTCCACCAAGTTGAACTAAATTAACAACTTGAGAATTATTTGATTTCTCATGTCCACATCCTGCCAATAGCAGAATAATTACGGCAATAGCACTAAAAAAGGCAACAATACGCATATCCCTAACTATTATAATATTCTACTTTCAATCCTATTCCCCCGGTTCAAGGCCCGTGACTTACCAAATTATTCCAGAGTCAATACCTAAAGCTTTCATTTTTTTTGGCATTAGCCTTATATTGAATAGTTTGTCAAAGATAGTTCTTAATCACGAAAGAGACAATATCGCAAACAAAAAATGCAAAAAGGCCTCAATAATTATTCAAAATTTATACATCATATACAAGCAAAAGCCATGCATAGAATTATCTCTCTACACATGGCTCTTTTTCACGTACTCTTTTCTTATAGGCAGTTATTCATCTTTGTTTTGGTTCCAAATAAAACATTATATGTTTCTATATTTTATTATTCCATCATTTCAAAACAAAAGGAACATATACAGAGAGCATCAAATCCGAAAGATGTCCACGACGGCCATTAGCCGGTCCGTTATTGAAATGCTTCAAGGTATTGAAACAGCCATATTGATAAGAAAGGCCGAACTCACAATGCTTGCTTAAACGATATCCCACCTTCGCCATCACGGACAGATCAAACACGGCTTGTGGTTGTACATAAAGCGTAGGAGCGATACCGGCACCCAAATGGAATTTCTTGGCAAAACGCCAATTCCAACTAGTGGCTACGGAGATAGGCATGACAAATTCATCAATCGTCTCAGTACCACCTTTGAATATATGTGAACCACCTTCTATACCTTCGTAAGAAAGATAACGAGAAGACTTGACAGTTTCCATCTTTTGAAATCCCATCGTAACATCCAAGTCATAGAAGAATTTCTGTTCCGGAAGGAATCGGAAGCGATAACCGATCATACTATTCAATTTATAATCGTTCCGATAATCCAAATTCGATTTATCACCCCAAGTAGTCTCCTTCCAACCATCCTGCAAAGGAAATCCAACACCAGCACCTACTAATAACCCATGCTCTACTTGGGCAAAAACAAAAGCTGAAGTAGAAACAAGTAATAAGAATAATAAAATCTTTTTTCTCATAACAATTGTGTCGTGTATTTATATTTGAAAATCAACTTTTGATGTTCCTCTTTTGCTTTCTGGTATTTCATCTGACCAAATTTCCATCCTTCCTGAAAGAGACCACATAGGTACACCATTACCATACCTATCATTTTTTCCAAACACACCTAGATTATAAGTTTCCTTACCATAAGGATCTACTATATTCAGAATAACTTGATTATCATGACTTATAAAATATCCTCCTTGAGGAGCAGGCGCACCAAAGCCCAATCCAGAACCTTTCAATTGATACCGAAAGTGAACACTTGCATGATGTCTCTTCCAAAGAACCTTTTTTCTTTGACTAAGTAATTCACACTTTACTTTCTTATATTCTTTACCGGCAATCCACATTGTTCCATCTTCCAATGCTGGCATAGCTCTAACTTTTACGAAAGTACCATCCGACTTCGTATATTTTACTTCTGCCTTATTTGTACTAGTAGCTTCCGATGTTGACATATCATCTCCATACAATGATATCCCTGGTCCGAAATATTCCTCTAAAGATTCATACACAGAAGCATGCACAACACTATCTCCAATTAAAAACAATCCTTGCCTATTTACAAAAGGACTATACGTGGAACCTTTTAATTTATAATGCGCAATAAAATCTGTAGAATCATAAGGTTCAAACATGAAAACATCATCATATTTTTGTTTGAATTCTTTGATTTGATGAGCAGGCCAAGGTTGGCTAAGATCTTTCTCATAATTGTCTACAATAAGCTCCTGTTCTTGATCTGCTTCTTGCATAAGTTGCCATTGACTTACGAAACCAACTCCCGAGAAAATATTATTTATCTCTTCTTCTGACATATCGTTCATCTCCCAAAGCATTGCATTAAATACGGAATCATTCTTGAACTGAATACATTTATCTCCCGCATAATCTACAATTTGAAAATCTGCTTCACCAACAAAAGCCTTTGTTTGTAATCCTGTCGTTTCAGCAACATTAATCAATTCCGAATCATTACTACATGATATCATTAATAAAGTACATGCAGATGCTAAAAGCACTGTCTTTTTGTCCATACTTCTAAAATTTAAATTATTTATAAATTAAAAAAACCTTCCGCATAATTTTCTGAATCTGATATATAAAGGCCATAAGATCCAGAAGTACATTCATCTAATGAGATAATACTAGAAGAAACATTTTGTGTATCTATCATTTCCTCATAAACAATATTTCCATTAGTGTCTGTAACAGATACTCGTACCTCTCCTATATATTCTAAGAACTCCAAGGATAGAACTTTTGAGGTTTCATCGATATCAGCTATTATAGGTACATCTAAATTAATAGATCGCTGTTTTTTATGCAAACTTCCGTGCCCACGTATAGATATACGCTGCGCTAATAATGAAGTTGTACAAGTAGAGATACTAAATAGAGCTAGTAACAGCCATTTTAAATTTTTCATATACACTCTCTTTTTTCGTTATTGTTTACGACTGCAAAAGTAGAGAGTCTACATGACATAGAAAGTACAAAACCTTCAAGAACGTATGGACAAGCAAAAATATATAATTATTTAATAATCAAACAAGTAAACCAATACATATATGGACAAAACTCTAAAATTGTATCTAAACAGAGTCTATAACAGACTAAACAGGTTTAATATGGATAAGCGACTCATAAAAATCTTGCTTGCCTTCCCAATGTAACTTTTTCCGTACCCGCAAGCGTGTTTTGTCTACGGAAGTTGGTATTATATTTAAAAGGGTAGACATGGCTTTCGTATCTAATTTGAATAAGGTAAGAAAACAAAGGTGCATTTCCGAAAAAGATAGGTCTGCGTCTCTCAATGCCTTTACAATATCAGGATATATCTCTACCATCAACACTTCTATATCAATCCACATCTTCTCATCGATTACTGCTTGTGAGGCTTTCGACCAAACCGTTTGAGACATCCTCTTTATTTTTTGAGTTAAACTAGAATTTTGAATCTTTATTTCTCTTAAATTGATTAATCTATATCTCAAATCCTCTACTTCTTTTTTTGTACTTTCATAAGATACTAATTCTTCTTTCGCAAGATGTAATGAGTTTTCTTGTAACTTTATTTTTTTTTCTTTTCCACATAACTTTACAGATAGCTGATATATATTTTGATTCAAATCATTTATTTCCTCTTGTTGTTTCAATAATGATCTATTTTTTCTTCTCAATGTCATCAAATAGATAATAACGAGTAAAGCACAGATAAATAATAAAACTAATATAAATATATAATTCTTTTGATTTTTTAAAAGTAATCCTATATTTTCATTATGTAATTTCAAATGTTCATATTTTTGTTCTGTATCATATATATCTATAGATTTACTTACGTTTATAAGAGAATCCTCTATTTCCACATATTTTTCAAAAAAATCCAAAGCGTTTTTTAAGTCATCTTGTTTCTTCTTTATTACATAATTATAATAAGCTATAGTAATCGGAGCTAACTCATTATCAGCAGGCACATCACTAGCCTTTCTCAAATACTGCTCAGCCTTCTCCAAGTTACCACGTTTTTTCTCGATATCAACCAATGATAAATAATCTGAAGCTACTTCTTCTGGATCTAATTCTATACATCGTAAAATATAATATTCCGCTAAATCATAATCTCCCAAATCATTATATATATTACCCAAGCCATTATATACATAAGTTTTAACATTTTCGACATTTAACGAATCCATAATCACTTCTGCTTGCTTCAATGAAGCTAAAGCCAAATAATTAGAATCAACACTCATATAGCTTCTTCCCTCATTCACGAACGCACGTACATAGCTCGTAGTATTATTAGCTAAATGGAAATACTTTCCGCTTTCTTTATACTTCTCGGCGGCTAATATATAACGAAGATCTACCTCATACAAATCTCCCATATAACTACAAATATACCCGGCACGATTATAATCCTTAATCGCCAACGCTACTTTCAGCGCATCGGAGTAAGTCCTCATTGCCTTCTCGTACTCCTTATCCTCCACGTACGAACGCCCCAGATAAAGACCGATCTCAGCCTCCTCTTCCCGCATCTTTTTCTTTTGATAGTATTTCAAGGCGATCTCAAGCTGGTTCGTATAAGGCATCTCGTCCTCTATTTTATCGGCGGCACGTGCGTATAACATACACCAACGGGCTATCAGACGGGGACTCATCTCTTCTGGGAGCGGAATGGAATCCAATGTAGTGATTACACTATCCGGATAAGCATCAAACAGGCGTTCCGCCTGATTGATCAAACGGATTTCCTCAGATTCATTTTGGCATCCTACCACAAGGAAAGTCAAGGAAGTTAATAGTATATATATAAATGACTTCATCCTTTATTATAGATAAGCAAAATTAAATATTTTTAATTCATAAACAAACGATAGAACAACAAAATAACAAATACAAGAAGAAAAAAAACACAATAAGTCCATGCAAAGGTATCAAGTTATATATACATGAATATCAGTGATATAAAAACATCATCATGTTTTCCGGAAAACACGTACATGTTTTTCCAAAAAGTCGTACGTGTTTTTCATAAATCACGTACGTGTTTTTCCCGGAAATCTTATAAGGAAAATAAGAACACATAAAAAATAGACAATAAGCCGGATCAGCAATAACTCATTGTACAACTTACAAATGCAACCAATCATAAATATCCAACTAGCTTATTGCTTATCTCAATTATTTTACAAACCTTTGCGACCATAATATTAAACTAAAATCTTTACTATGGAATTACAAACGATACAAAACAAGATTTATGAGATCAGAGGGCAAAAAGTCATGCTGGATTTTGATCTGGCGGAAATGTATGGAACGGAAACCGCCCAACTGAAACGTGCGGTCAGACGTAATATAGAACGCTTTGAAGGAGATGATTTCATGTTTGAGTTAACCAAGGAGGAACTTTCAAGATGCCAATTTGGTATCTTGAACAAAGGAAGAGGTAGTAATTTCAAATATAAGCCTTTTGCTTTCACGGAATTAGGGGTGGCTATGCTTAGTAGTGTGCTAAATTCTAAAACTGCCATAGAAATCAACAGAAACATTATGAGAGCCTTTGTCGCTATCCGGAATTATACCTTACAAACTATCACTAGTTCCATCGAAATTAAAGAACTACAAGAACGTATCAAATCTCTTGAAATGGCTAATGAGGAAACGCTTTGCGCTATCAATGATCTCAGTGAAGACACCCAAAAGTCTTTGGATGATATTTACATAGCTCTTTCCGAACTGGCTACAAAGAAAAAGAACAATGCTAAAAAGCCTAAAATTGGTTATATCAAATAAAGTAAACTAATAAGTTCTTATACTATGGAATTACAAGCGATACAAAACAAGATTTATGAGATCAGAGGGCAAAAAGTCATGCTGGATTTTGATCTGGCGGAAATGTATGGAACGGAAACCGCCCAATTGAAACGTGCGGTCAGACGAAACATAGAACGCTTTCCTGATGATTTTATGTTCACATTAACAATTCAAGAATTTAACAACTTGAAAAACAACATGGTATGCCAAATTGGCATCTCAAAGAAAGGAGGTAACCAATATGCTCCATTCGCTTTCACGGAGCAAGGTATAGCAATGCTTTCTTCTGTACTCAGATCCGATACAGCCATTAAAGTCAATATCTCTATCATGCGTGCTTTCGTCGGTATACGACAAATAATAAGTTCTTCCTCCCCTTTGCTTGAACTCCAACAAGAAGTAAAGGAACTCAAAGCGTATATCGAAGAAGCATTTGCCGATTACAACGACATCAACGAAGATACCCGTACGCAACTTGAGCTAATCAATCTGTCACTCGCTGAGTTACAAGCGAGAAGAACCAAGAATCAATCTCGCCCCCGGATTGGTTACGTGAAATAAACAGTTCATGTAAATAACTCATATAAAATAAATAAATTCACTAACTTTGTGGCCTTAAATAGAAAACGATACAAAAACGATAAACGATCATGGAGTACAATTTCAGAGAGATTGAGAAGAAGTGGCACGACTACTGGATTGCCGAAAAGGTTTATAAAGTCGAAAAGGACACGAATAAGCCTAAATACTATGTATTGGACATGTTCCCCTATCCTTCCGGTGCGGGATTACACGTTGGCCACCCGCTCGGTTATATAGCTTCTGATATTTATTCGCGTTTCAAACGTTTGCAAGGTTTTAACGTATTGCACCCGATGGGTTACGACGCTTACGGATTGCCTGCGGAGCAATACGCCATCCAGACCGGACAACATCCGGAGATCACGACAAAGAATAATATAGCCCGTTATCGGGAGCAATTGGAAAAGATCGGTTTCTGCTACGATTGGAGCCGTGAGATCCGTACCTGTGATCCCGAATATTACAAATGGACGCAATGGGCCTTCATCCGGATGTTCAACAGCTACTACTGCAACGACGAGAAGCAAGCCCGCCCGATCAGCGAGTTGATACAGGCTTTCGAGACCAGTGGAACGGAAGGTCTGAACGTAGCTTGCGGAGAGGAACTTAGTTTCACCGCCGAGGAATGGAAAGCCAAGAGCGATAAAGAAAAACAAGAGATATTACTCAACTACCGGATCGCTTATCGTGGAGAGACCATGGTGAACTGGTGTGCCGCCTTGGGTACCGTATTAGCGAATGATGAGGTCGTGAACGGTGTCTCCGAGCGTGGAGGCTATCCGGTGGAACAAAAGATCATGCGCCAATGGTGCTTACGTGTATCCGCTTACGCGCAACGCCTGTTGGACGGGTTGGATACGATCGACTGGACGGATTCCTTGAAAGAGACCCAAAAGAACTGGATCGGACGCAGCGAAGGTGCCGAGGTTCGCTTCAAGGTAAAAGACAGCGACAGGGAATTCACGATCTTTACGACCCGTGCCGATACGATGTTTGGTGTTACCTTCATGGTATTAGCTCCGGAAAGCGAATTGGTTCAACAATTAACTACGGCAGACCAAAAAGCGGAAGTAGACGCTTACCTAGATCGTACCAAGAAACGTACCGAGCGCGAGCGCATCGCCGACCGTCTCACGTTCGTAGGCTATGCTCCGGTCATCGCCATCTCGGCGCTCACGGGCAAGAAGGTCGATCGCATCTGGGACGCCGTGAACGCGGCCTATGAGAACTACAGTCAGACCATCCCCACGAACCGCCTGAACACGTGGCTCGCAGGAATCCGAGAGTTCGGCCACACGGTGAGCAAGGGCAAGGCGGTGCTGCGCATGAAGTACGTCACTCAGACGGCTACGTGTCCGCCGCAGTTCACGTTCTTCGCGAACCGCCCCGACCTCGTGGACGACAACTTCGAGCGCTACCTCGAGAACCGCCTGCGCGAGAACTTCGAGCTCGTGGGTACGCCCATCAGGATCAAGTTCAAGAAGAAGGATTAGGGGTCATGGGGGATTTGCTGGTTGCGGCCGGCCTGTTTATGGCCTTCATAGGATATGCCTGCATCGTTGTGGGAGCAAGAAGTGAAAGAGACTGGGAGGAACGGAAATGAAAACCATTGCAATTTCAAACCAAAAGGGCGGCGTGGGAAAAACAACAACAGCGGTATCCCTCAGCGTGGCGC
>OGZC01001743.1_pt1 | contig 11356 bp, 7 predicted proteins | sample 1576751 | NCBI WGS metagenome assembly OGZC01 (sample SAMEA3541486, study PRJEB24748) | human gut metagenome | biome: human gut; feature: human-associated habitat; material: faeces | place: China | collected 2012
CCCCATGTTGACAAACTGGCATCGGAAGGCATTCGTTTTACTAATCGACCCGCCGGGTGAACTCCCGGGCCGTCCCGGCGTTTTCGGTGACGATGGCTTCGCTGTGGCGCGAGGAGTAGCGGGCGATGTGCGCCAGAGCTTCGTCGAGGGAGCCGACGGTCCGCACGGCCAGCTTGTAGTCGAGGAATTCGGTCCCGAAGTGCTCCTCCGCGGCGGGGCGGAGCAGGCACGCGGGGTAGCGGCCTTCGAGTGCGGCGTACGCCTCCGCGTCGGCGTAGACCGTGACGCGTTCGGCGGCCATCGGGTCGCACAGTTCCGCGAGGTCCCGGAGCCGTTCGCGGTGGACGATGAGGCAGTCGAGGGCGTTGCAGACGCTGACGCGCCGCGTCTTGGCGTTGCAGACCACGGCGCGGCCTTTCGTCAGATCGCCGTCGAGGTCGAAGTAGGTGTGGACGATGCCCGCCCCGGTTTCGATCACGGGTATGCGGGCGTTTTCGCGCACGAAGCGGATCAGTCCCGCGCCGCCGCGCGGGATCACCACGTCGACGTAACCCACGGCGTTCAGCAGCGCTCCGGCAGCCTCGTGGCCCGCGGGCAGCAGGGTGAAGGCCGCCGGGTCGATGCCTTCGCTGCGGAGCGCCTCGCGGAGCAGGGCGGCGATGGCTTCGTTGGAGCGGCGGGCGTCGCTGCCGCCCTTCAGCACGCAGGCGTTGCCCGTCTTCATCGAGAGCGAGAAAATGTCGGCCGTGACGTTGGGGCGCGCCTCGCAGATCATGCCCACCACGCCGAACGGTACGCGGACCTTGCGGAGGGTCATGCCGTTGGGACGGGTCCATTCGGCGATCGTTTCGCCCTGCGGCGAGGGCAGTCCGGCGACGGATTCCATGTCGGCGGCGATCGAGGCGATGCGTTCCGCCGTCAGCCGCAGGCGGTCGCGCATGGGTGAATCGGCGTCCATCGCCTCCAGGTCGAGGGCGTTGGCCGCGAGCACTTTTCCGGCGTTTTCCCGCAGCAGGGCGGCGGCTTTCGCGACGGTGCGGCTCAATCGCCCGGCGTCGACAAGGGCCAGTTCGTTGCCGGCGCGCCGGGCGGCGACGAAGATCGTATCGTATTCCATTTTTATTCCAGATATAGGTAATCGCAGTGAATCAGCGGTTTGAGACCTTTGCGGCCGAGGTTGCGGCGGGCCGTCGCGCTGTCGCACGAGATGCGGCCCACGCCCAGTGGGGCGCCTTCGGGCGAGAGGATGCGTACGATGTCGTCGCGCTCGAAATCCCCTTCGACGGCCGTGACGCCCACGGCGAGGATGCTCGCGGCCTTGCTCTGCGAGACGGCCGCGGCGGCCCCGGCGTCGAGGTGCAGGGCGCCCTTGGCGAAGCCTTCGCTGCTGGCGATCCACTTCTTGACCCCCGAAGCCGGTCGGGGAGCCGCTTCGAAACGCGTGCATACGACGTCGCGGTCCGTGAGGATCAGATCCGTCAGGATATTGTCGCGGCGGCCGTTGGCGATCACGACCTCGATGCCCTCGCCCGCCGCGCGCGACGAAATGCGGCTCTTGGTCGTCATGCCTCCGCGACCGCGCGAGGAACGCGCCGTGTCGATGTACTGCGAAAGGTCGCGGCCCGGGGCGACGCGGCGGATGACCTGCGAGGCGGGGTCCGAAGGCGAACCGTCGTAGATGCCGTCGATATTGCTCAAGATGACGAGCGCCTCGGCTCCCATCATCGCCGCCACGAGACCCGAAAGTTCGTCGTTGTCGGTGAACATCAGCTCCGTGACCGAGATCGTGTCGTTCTCGTTGACGATCGGGACGACGCCCGCCGCGAGCATCGCCTCCATGCAGTTGCGCTGGTTGAGGTACTGCCGCCGCGTGGAGAGGCTCTCCTTGGTGGTGAGCACCTGCCCGCAGGCGATGCCGTATTCGTTGAAGAGGTCGTAGTAGCGGTTCAGCAGTTTCACCTGCCCGACGGCCGAGAAGAGCTGGCGGGCCGAAACGGTGTCGATGCGTCCGACGCGGGTTTCGAGCAGGCTGCGGCCCGAGGCCACGGCGCCCGACGAGACGAGGATGAACTCCGTGCCGGCCCGGTGCAGGCGCGCCAACTGGTCCACGAGCGCCGAGATGCGCGTGGTGTCGGGCCGTCCGTCCTCGCGGGTGAGCACATTGCTGCCGATCTTGACGACGATGCGGCGGTATTTTTTCGATTCACAATTCATAATTCACAATTCAAAATCGCTTCGTCCGGACAAACGGATTCGGTCGCCTGCCCCCCCCTCCCGTCATTGCGAGGAGCGTGGCGACGCGGCAATCCGATCAAAGGTCGTAACCTCACAACGCGTCCAGCGGATTCCCACGTCGGTCCTTCGGCTCTCCACGGAATGACAATCCAATTTTCACCTTTCGTTTCAGGGTTCATATTTATATCCCACGCCCTTGACCGTGACGATGCGTTCGTCGCCGATCTTCTGGCGCAGCTTGCGGATGTGCACGTCGATCGTGCGGTCGCCCACGACGACCTCCGTGCCCCAGATCTTGGCGTAGATCTCCTCGCGGGGAATCAGCTTCCCGGGCGACGAGTGGAGCAGGTCCAGCAGCGCGAACTCCTTGCGCGGGAGGGTGATCTCCTGTCCGTCGCGGATCACCGTGTAACGCTCGCGGTCGACCGTGAGCCCCGGAGCCGGGGCCTTCTCGGGAGGTCTGTCGGCGTCGATGCGCTTGAGGATCGCCTGCACGCGGCTTACCAGCAGCTTCATCTTGATAGGTTTGGTCAGGTAGTCGTCGGCTCCCACGTCGAACCCTGCCAGCTGCTGCCCCTCCTCGCCCAGCGCCGAGAGGAAAACCACCATCGTGTCCTTCAGCACGGGGTTTTGGCGGATCGCGCGGCAGGTCTGCGCCCCGTCCATCACCGGCATCATCATGTCCAGCAGGATCAGGTGCGGACGGCATTCGGCGGCCACTTTCAGCGCCTCGGCGCCGTTTTCGGCCGTGAAGACTTCGTAACCCTCGCGTACGAGGTTGTAACGGACGAATTCGAGGATGTCTACCTCGTCGTCGACCAGCAGGATACGGTGACTCATGGTGTCGGTTTTCGGTCAGGCGGCCCGCGAGGGGCCGTGTGTGCGTAACTTTTTGCGAAGATAATGATTTTCCGGCGAATATTCAATAAATTGTCGTACCTTTGGCCTTTCAACTATTCATATATGATCAACGAAGCTGATTTCAGCGCTTTAGGCCTCAGCGAGGAGATGCTCGCGGCCGTCCAGGCAAAAGGGTTCGAAACACCCACCTCCATCCAACGACTTACGATTCCCCGTCTGCTCTCGGGAGAGAACGACATCATCGCGCAATCCCAGACCGGCACGGGTAAAACGGCGGCTTTCGGGCTGCCGATACTCCAGCAGATCGAGCCTTCGAAAGAGGGCGTGCAGTCCATCATCCTCGTCCCGACGCGCGAGCTGGCCGTGCAGGCCGCCGAGGAACTTTTGAGTTACAACCGCGAGCGGCGGCTCTCGATCACGGCCATCTACGGAGGGGCCGCGATGAGCGAGCAGCTGCGCCGCCTGTCGCGGGGTGTCGACATCGTCGTCGGCACGCCGGGGCGCGTGCTGGACCACATCCGCCGCGGTACGCTCAAATTGGACAAGGTCCGTTTCCTGGTCCTGGACGAAGCCGATGAAATGCTCAACATGGGCTTCGTGGAGGATGTCGAGGAGATCATGGGCCATACGGGCGAAGACCGCCGCGTGCTGCTCTTTTCGGCCACGATGCCCGAGCGGATCATCCGTCTTTCGGAGGCTTACATGCGCAATACGGAGGTGCTGCGCGTGGAGTCGCAGCACCTGACGGCCGACCTCACGAACCAGATCTATTTCGAGGTGCGCGAAGCCGACAAGTTCGACGCCATGACGCGCATCATCGACATCGAACCGGACTTTTACGGCATCGTCTTCTGCCGCACGAAGATCGGCGTGGACGAGGTGGCGACGCGTCTGGTGGCCCAGGGCTATTCGGCCGAGGGGCTGCACGGCGACGTGTCGCAGGCCCAGCGCGAGAAGATTCTCCGCAAGTTCCGCGACAAGGCGGTCAACATCCTGGTGGCGACCGACGTGGCTGCGCGGGGTATCGACGTGTCGAACCTCTCGCACGTGATCAACTATTCGCTGCCGCAGGATTCGGAGAGCTACGTCCACCGCATCGGCCGTACGGGCCGCGCCGGCAACCAGGGTACGGCCATCACCTTCATTTCGGGCGCCGAACTGCGCCGTTTCAACTGGATGATGCGCGACATCAAGGCCGACATCAAGCGGGAGACGCTGCCTTCGCCGCAGGACATCGTGGCGATGAAGCGCGCCAAGATCAAGGACGATTTGCAGGAGATCGTGGCCAATGAGAGCTACGGCGACTACGCCGACATCGCGGCCGAACTGCTCGAAAGCTATGCGCCCGACGTGGCGCTGGGGGCCTTGCTGCGGCTGGCTTTCCGCAGTGAGCTGGATCAGAGCAATTATCCCGAAATCCGTTCGTTCTCGGTCGACCGCAAGGGCAAGGCGCGGCTGTTCCTGGCGCTCGGAGGCCGCGACGGCTACACGGCCCGCCGGATCGTGGAGATGCTCAAGCGCAAGTGCGGACTGCGGGACAAGAATATCGACGACGTGCGTGTCTTCGAGAACTATTCGCTGGTGAGCGTGCCGTTCAGCGACGCCGAGGCGGTCGTGGGGCAGCTCAACGCCTCGGGAGGCCGTCGCCGCATCGCCAAGATTGACGGTTCCGATGCGGAGAACGGCGGCGGAAAGCGGCGCCGGCCGGCTACGGAGGGTCGCAACGGCGGCGAAGGCGCGTCCGGAAGCGAATCGGCCGGAGAGCCTCGTTCCGAGACGCGGGGCCGCAGGAAGGCCGGGCAGCCCGAGGGCGCGGAGGAGTTCCGCTCCGAAAGGCGGCCGCGCAGGGAAACCGCGGAAACGGCGGACGACGCCGGGGAGCGGCGTCCCGTGACGCGGAGCCGGAAAAAGGCCGAGAACGACTGGAACGCGTCTCCGGCAGGCGGCAACGACGGGTTCGACTGGGAGGCTTTCCAGCGTTACGACGATGCCGTGGCATGGGAGAAGCCCAAGCGCGGCGGCGGGACCAGGAGCGTCCGCCGCAGCGGCCGTCCCGTCACCACGGGCCGTCAGGCTGCGCCCAAACGCATTGCCGCAAAGGGCCGCAAGCGCTGACGAAGGGCCGGAACAGACCGGAAAATTGCGCCGCCGTGCCGGGATGCAGCGATTTCGCGCTTCCGCAGGGCGGCGTTGTTGCATGTTTTGACGAAATCTTTTCGGCGTTCCGCATAAAATGGTTATATTTGCGAGATTTATATGCTTCCGCATATGCGGGAACCAAAAAACGTGTACTGAAATGGCTACTGAAAAACCGACACTTCCTGCTCCCGAGGAGCAAGTCAGCCCTGCGGCTGAAGATGCGCAAGCGAATCCTGCCGTGACTGCCCGAGTCCCTGAACCCGAAATGCCCGCCGCCGGACCGGCTGCGGAGGCGTCCGCCGCTGCGGAAGAACCCGTTGCGAAGGTTGCGGATGCGCCCGCGGAATCCGCCGTGACGAAGACGCCCGCCGCAGAAACGCCTGCGGAGGAGGCCGCCGCGGAGCGGATTTCCGGCGAGGAGGCTGCGCCGCGCGCCAAACGTGCCCGGATCAAGCCTGCCGCCGGGCAGGAGGTTGCGGAATCGGAGGAGGACGCGTCCCGGGACGTGCAGGTGGACTTTGCCGATGAGGAGGCTGCGCTCGCGGCGCAGAATGCCGGGCTGGAGATCGAGGGCGCGACGCCCGAGGAGGAGGCCGCGGAGGAACTCGCCGCGCAGAAGCCCGAGGAGGACAAGTTCGCCGGAAAAGGCAAGGAGGAGTTGGTGGCCCTGTTCGCCCGGATGCTCGAAGAGCAGCCCGTGCAGTCGATCCGCCGGGATGTGGAGGCGTTGAAGATCGCCTTTTACCGCATCCGCCGCGCCGAGGTCGAGGCCGCACGCCGCCGCTTCGTCGAGGAGGGCGGCGCCGAGGAGGATTTCGCTCCTTCGGTGGACGGCGCCGAAATTCAGCTCAAGGAGCAGTTCAAGGAGTACCGCCGCCGCCGCGACGCGTTCATCGCCAACCTCGAAGCCGAGAAGGAGGCGAATCTCAAGGTCAAGCAGGCGATCATCGAGGAGCTGAAGGAGCTGGTCAATTCGGACGAGACGCTCAACCATACGTTCAACAAGTTCCGCGAGTTGCAGCAGCGCTGGAAGGATACCGGCATCGTGCCGCAGCAGCATGTCAAGGATTTGTGGGAGACCTACAACCTGCACGTCGAGAATTTTTACAGCTTCATCAAGATCAACAAGGAGCTGCGTGACCTCGATCTGAAGAAGAACTACGAACAGAAGGTAGCCCTCTGCGAGCAGGCCGAGGCGCTGGTGCTGGAGCCTTCCGTCGTCGAGGCGTTCCACAAGCTGCAAAAACTCCATGACGAGTGGCGCGAGACGGGTCCCGTCGCCAATGAGTACAAGGAGGCGCTCTGGGAGCGTTTCAAAGCCGCGTCGAGCCGTATCAACAAACAGCATCAGGAGCATTTCGAAACGCTGAAGGGCGAGCAGGTGAAGAACCTCGAACTCAAGACCGGGCTGTGCGTCGCCACGGAGGAACTTTCGTCCCAGCCGCTCACCACCCGCAAGGAGTGGAACCGCGCGAGCGACCGTCTGCTGGAGATTCAGAAGACCTGGAAGACCATCGGTTTCGCGCCGAAGAAAGATAACAACCGCATCTACGAACGTTTCCGCACGGCGTGCGACCGTTTCTTCGAGGCCAAGCGGCAGTTCTATGCCGGAATGAAGACCGAGATGGAGCACAACCTTCAATTGAAGATTGAGATCTGCGAGGCCGCCGAGTCGCTGATGAACAGCGAGGAGTGGAAGAAGGCCACCGACGAACTGATCGCCCTCCAGGCCCGCTGGAAGCAGATCGGAGCCGTGTCGCGGCGCCATTCGGACGCCGTCTGGAAGCGTTTCCGCGCTGCCTGCGACAAGTTCTTCGAGCGCAAGGCGTCGCACTTCGCGAGCGTCGACGGCGAGCACGAGGAGAACCTGCAGAAGAAACTCGCCCTGCTGGCCGAAATGGCCGGGGCCGACGTGAAGGCCGGGGGCTACGAGGTGATCCGCGAGTTCCAGCGCCGCTGGGGCGAGATCGGTTTCGTGCCCATCAAGCAGAAGGACGCCATCCAAAAAAAGTACAAGGCCGCCGTGGACGAGCTGTTCAACACGCTGCGCGGTTCGGAGCGCGACCGTTCGATGGGCCGCTTCCGCGAGAAAGTCTCGTCGTTCAAGGCGTCGGGCGACCGCCGCCTGCGCTCGGAACGCGAACGCCTCTACAACAAGGTGCGTCAGCTGGAGCAGGAGATCGGCCTCCTGGAGAACAACATCGGCTTCTTCGCCAAGTCGAAGAACGCCGAGGCGTTGGTGGCCGACGTGCGTGCGAAGATCGAGCGCGCCCGCGAGGAGATGGCCTCGACGATCGAGAAGGTGAAGCTGATCGACAAGCAGGACCAGGACGAAAATAACAATGCCTGACGATCGGATCGCCCTGCCGCTCCGGACGCCGGCCCACGGCGGAACGCCGTGTATACAGGTTTGACCCGCCCCCGAACCCCCGCCTTGGCGGGGGCTTGCGGAAAAAGGCGCTGAACGGTGTTACAACGAATTTATAAATAAACAGTAATGAAACTTTCCAAACCCAAGTACATATTCGTAACGGGCGGCGTGGCGTCGTCGCTCGGCAAGGGTATTATTTCGGCTTCGATCGCCCGCCTGTTGCAGGCCCGCGGTTACTCGGTGACCATTCAGAAACTCGACCCCTACATCAACGTAGATCCCGGAACGCTCAACCCCTACGAGCACGGCGAGTGCTACGTCACCGAGGACGGCGCCGAGACGGACCTCGACCTGGGGCACTACGAGCGCTTCACGAACCAGCCCACGTCGAAGTCCAACAACGTCACGACGGGCCGTATCTACAAGAGCGTCATCGAGAAGGAGCGCAAGGGCGAGTACCTGGGCAAGACCGTGCAGGTCATTCCCCACATCACCGACGAGATCAAACGCCGCATTCAGCTGCTGGCGCAGACCAAGAAATACGACGTGATCATCACCGAGATCGGCGGCACGGTGGGCGACATCGAGTCGCAGCCATTCATCGAGTCGGTGCGCCAGCTCCGCTATTCGCTGGGTTACCGGAATACGGCGCTGGTTCACCTGACGCTGATCCCCTACATGGCCGCTTCGGGCGAGTTGAAGACCAAACCCACGCAGCACTCGGTGAAGGCCCTGCTGGAGAACGGTCTCCAGCCCGACATCCTCGTGCTGCGCGCCGAACATCCGCTGTCGACGGCGCTCAAGCGCAAGGTGGCGCTGTTCTGCAACGTCGACGCCAACGCCGTGATGGAGTCGATCGACGTGCCGACGATCTACGAAGTGCCGCTGAAAATGCACGAACAGCATTTGGACGAGGTCGTGCTGGACAAACTGAACCTGACGGCCGACAAAGAGCCGGACATGGCCGCGTGGAGCGCATTCGTCGAGAAGGTGAAACACCCCTCGAAGAAGATCGAGATCGCGCTGGTCGGCAAGTACACCGAACTGCCCGACGCCTACAAGTCGATCTGCGAATCGTTCATCCACGCCGGGGCGGTCAACGACTGCAAGGTCAAGCTGCGCTATGTCAATTCGGAGAAGATCACCCGCGAGAGCGCAGCTGCGCAGCTGGGCAAGATGTCCGGCATTCTGGTGGCTCCGGGCTTCGGCAACCGCGGCATCGAGGGGAAGATCGAGGCCGTGCGCTTCGCCCGCGAGAACAACATCCCGTTCCTGGGCATCTGTCTGGGCATGCAGTGCGCCGTGATCGAGTTCGCGCGCCACGTGCTGAATCTCGCCGATGCCAATTCGAGCGAGATGGAGCAGACGCCGCATCCGGTGATCGACCTGATGGAGGAGCAGAAGGGCGTTACGGCCAAAGGCGGCACGATGCGTCTGGGCGCCTATCCCTGTGCGCTGAAGAAAGGCTCGAAAGTCGCTGCCGCCTACGGCAAACTCAACATTTCGGAGCGTCACCGCCACCGTTACGAGTTCAACAACGACTATCTGGAGCAGTTCGAGGCGGCCGGCATGAAGGCCGTGGGCGTGAATCCCGACACGAATCTGGTGGAGGTCGTCGAGATCGAGAACCATCCCTGGTTCGTCGGTACGCAGTACCATCCCGAATACAAGAGCACCGTATTGAGCCCCTCGCCGCTGTTCGTGGCCTTTGTGAAGGCCGCGCTGGCGTATGCGGAGAAGAAGTAATCACCCTCTGAAAAGATAAAAAGGAAGACAGTTTAATGGATAAAAAATCAATCATAGGCATTGCCGTCGTAGCGGTTCTTTTTCTGGGATTCGCTTATTTCAACAGCCAGCAGCAGAAAGAGTATCTGGAACAGAAAGCCGCATACGAGGCCTATGTCGATTCGGTGGCCGCAGCCGCGCGTGCGGCGGCTCCCGTGGCCGATTCGCTGGCGTCGGGTAACGGCGTGCAGGCAGAAGTGGCGGCCGCAGAGGCTGCGGCAGCGGTACGCGAGCGTCAGGTGGAGACGCTGGGCGAGTCGCTGACGGCGGCCCGCGAGGCGGAGGCCGAAGAATTCATCGTGGAGAACGACGTGATGGCGGTGCTCTTCTCCACCCGCGGCGGCCAGATCAAGGGCGTCACGCTGAAGGATTACACCCAATACGGTCCGCGCGGAAAACGAGACCGGAAAATCGAGATGATGGACCCCGCCACGGCGCGTTTCGGGCTTTCGTTCTATCTGAAGAACGGGCTGAAGAACGTGCCGGTCAACACGCTGGATTACGTGTTCACGGCCCAGCCCGTAGTCGGGGAGGCGGACGGAGCCAAGAGCGTCGTGATGCGCCTTCCGGTGGCGGAGGGGGCCTATCTGGAGTACCGTTACCTTATATATGATACGGAGGCTCCCGAGCGCGACTACCTCGTCGACTTCGACGTGCGGCTGGTGAATATGGCTCCGGAGATGGCCAACCAGACGCAGATTCAGATCGACTGGGCGAACACCACCTTCCAGAATGAGAAGGGTTTCCAGAACGAGAACATGTACACCACGCTCTCGTACCGTTTCCCCGACGAGACCTCGATCGAGGAGCTGGGCATGAGCGAAGGCGCAAAGTCGAAGAACATCTCGACGCAGGTCAACTGGGTGGCTTTCAAGCAGCAGTTCTTCTCGTCGGTGTTCATCGCCCCGGACAACGTGTCCTACGCCAACCTCGCCTTCGACACGGCGGCTCCCGAGTCGTCGCTGCTCAAGACCTTCACAGCGCAGATGGGCGTGCCCTATACGCCGCAGACCGAAGGGTATGACTTCGCATTCTATTTCGGCCCCAACAAGTACTCGATCCTCAAGAAGATCGGGGAGCCGGGCGGTGCGGATATTTATCTGGAGCGTCTCGTGCCGCTGGGCTGGGGCATCTTCGGATGGGTCAACCGCTGGTGCGTGATTCCGGTCTTCGACTTCCTGCGCAACTACATCGGCAGTTTCGGCATCATCATCTTCATCCTGGTGCTTCTGGTGAAGCTGGTGATCTCGCCGCTGACCTACAAGAGTTACGTTTCGATGGCCAAGATGCGTCTGGTCAAACCCCAGATCGACGAACTGGCGAAGAAGTATCCCAAGCCGGAGGACGCCATGAAAAAGCAGCAGGCGACGATGGAGCTTTATAAAAAGGCGGGCATCAACCCCATGGGCGGCTGTATTCCGATGCTGATCCAGATGCCGATCCTGATCGCCATGTTCCGCTTCTTCCCGGCTTCGATCGAGCTGCGCGAACAGCCGTTCCTCTGGGCCGACGACCTGTCGTCCTACGACAGCATTCTGCATCTTCCGTTCGACATCCCGTTCTACGGCGACCACGTCAGCCTGTTCGCGTTGCTGATGGCCGTATCGGTTTTCATCACCTCGAAGATCAGCTACTCGCAGACCGCCCAAGCAGGTCCGCAGATGGCCGGCATGAAGTTCATGATGCTCTACCTGATGCCGCTGATGCTGCTTTTCTGGTTCAATAACTACTCGAGCGGCCTGAGCTACTACTATCTGGTCAGCAATATCATCACGATGGGGCAGACCTTCGGATTCCGCTATATCGTCAACGAGGACAAGCTTCACCAGCGGATGAAGGAGAACGCGAGAAAACCGAAAAAGATGAGCAAGTTCCAGCAACGCTACGAAGAGCTTATGAAGCAGCGCGAGCAACTGGCGCGACAGCAGGCCGCCGCCAGAAACAAGCGGAAATAGAAACGGCAGG
>OGZC01001745.1_pt1 | contig 11350 bp, 10 predicted proteins | sample 1576751 | NCBI WGS metagenome assembly OGZC01 (sample SAMEA3541486, study PRJEB24748) | human gut metagenome | biome: human gut; feature: human-associated habitat; material: faeces | place: China | collected 2012
GATATAATCCTTTCGGATTCAACGAGCCTGAAGGGATTCGAACCCCCGACCCACGGCTTAGAAGGCCGTTGCTCTATCCAACTGAGCTACTGAACCATATTAACTTGGAGCGGGCGATGGGAATCGAACCCACAACATCAGCTTGGAAGGCTGAGGTTTTACCACTAAACTACACCCGCATGGTCGGAGTGGCAGGATTCGAACCTGCGACACCCTGCTCCCAAGGCAGGTGCGCTACCAAACTGCGCTACACCCCGAATACAAAAGGTATTATACTATTTAATTAAACAGATGTCAAGAGAAAATATATACTTTGTTAATCATGAAGCAGAAGAAAAATATTTGAAATCATGTTTTTCTTCTGCCGGATAGATTGCTTATTTCAGCAGCTCTTCCTTAAGCTCGTAATATTCACGCGAAAAATAGGGCGTAAGCTGTGCTTCACGATGGTCATAGCCAAAGGCGCGTTTGGTGAGGGACAATACAGGCGGTGCCTGAATGCGTTTGGCAACAGCAAAGCCGGCGAACAGCTTCCACCAGCGCTCTAAATCGGCAATAAGTGCAACAGCATCGGGACAGGCTTCGTTAATCGCTTCCTGCGTACAGCTAAGCTCTGCGGCCAGCGTGCCTGCCTTGTACCAGCGCAGGATATCTGCCGGCGTTGTTTTGTGCCAGTTTTCGATAAAGGCGCGCAGCAGGTAGTCATGATAGCCGTAAACAAGCGGGTCGCCGCCGTTGCCTACTGTCTGTGCGTCCGAAAGCTCGGCGCTGGGACGGATGGTGAAGATGGCTTCGGGAATTACCTCACGCTTGTAAACTACCTCGTTCAGGTAACGTCCCAATGCATATACCTGATGCTTCCATAAATCTCCGATCATGGCCATAGCGCCGCAGATGTCACCGTAGAAGGTTGCATAGCCAATCGCAAGCTCCGCTTTGTTGGAGTTGCAGCTGAAAGCACCGCCAAAGGCTGCTGAAGCAGCGGCAATGACGCGTGCGCCGCGGTCACGGGCCTGAATATTTTCTTTAATCAGTCCGCTGAGCTGCAGGTTGAAGTTGCTGCCGTCTGCCAAATGGGTGATGGGAGTTTGCTCCAGCTGCTTGACCGTCAGCTCATAGCTTTCGCTGATGGGCATTATGGCATAGTTTGCACTCAATGATTGCGCCAGCTGCTGTGCACTGTTTCGGGTGGCAGCGGAATTGAAGCGCGAGGGCAGATTTAAAAGCAGTACGTTTTCCGGTCCTAAAATATCCGCATACATCACGGCGGTTACGGCGCTGTCGATGCCGCCGGAAAGACCGATAGTCATGCGCTTGATGCCGCATTGCTGCAGGAATTTGGCTGTGCCGTAGCGCAGAGCGCGATACACGGATTCCGGCTCCTGGGGCAGTACGGCAGGCGGGCAGTTGGGGATGATACAGTTTGCTTCTGTATCCCAGGTGAATTCCAAAAAGGTATCGGCATACATGGGCGCAGAGGTCTGCAGACTGCCGTCGCCGTTGTATACGGAGCTGCAGCCGTCATAGGTGAAGATGTTCTTGCCGTTGTTCTGAATGCCTACGTTGTTGCAATAGATAAGCGGAATGCCTGCGGTGCGTGCCTGCGCACTGAAAAGGCGGTTGCGCTTACGGTTTTTGCCCAGCGTATAGGGTGAGCAGGAAAGATTGCATAAAAGCTGTGCTCCGTTGGCTGCCAACGTTTGCGGTACGTTGAGATGATAGTTTTCCGTCCAGCCGTCCTCGCACAGCATGACGCCGATGCGCAGGCTGGTGCCTCGGATGACGATTTCCAAAGGCTGCAGTGCTTCGCTGACGCTTGCACCTTCTTCGGCGCAAAGTTTCTGCAGGCTGTAAAAATGACGGCAGTCGTCAAATTCGCGGTAGTTGGGCAGCGAATTCTTGATGAAGAAGCTACGTCCCTGATAACCGCCGACCGGCTTGCCGTTTTGGCAGGCAAAGGCGGCGTTGTACTTGCGTACGCGGCCGTCCTCGTTGAGCTTGCCGGGTTCTGTGGCAACGCTGCCGAAAATTACACAGATGTTTTCGGAGGCAGCGACAATTTTTCCAGTATAATAGGCGCAGTCATCCAAAAAGGTCTGCTGCTCCCAAATATCACCGATAAGATAACCGGGCAGTGCCATTTCCGGCAGCAGCAGGATATCTGCCTCAAGGCTACGCGCTTTTTCGATAGCGTCAATGATTTTCTTATAGTTTAAATCAGGACGGCTGGGAGTGATTTCCAACTGTCCGCAGATAATTTTCAGCTTCAATTTATTGTCCTCACAATTTTATTTGCATTTTACATTACTATAGTGCTATTATAACAGAGATGAAGTAATTTCTCTAGCTTAGAGGGGGTTTTTCCTTATGAAACATAACAAAAAAACTAATGCAGCCCGCCGTTTGGACGAGCTGAAAATAGAATACCGTATTATGGAATATCCGGTGGACGAGGAGCATTTAGATGCCGTACATGTTGCTGCAGAGGTTGGCATGCCTGCAGCGCAGGTTTTTAAAACACTGGTAGTGCGCGGTGACAAGAACGGCATTATGTTTGCGGTGATTCCCGGTGACGGCGAGCTTGATTTAAAGGCGTTGGCCAGAGCCAGCGGCAACAAGCGTGCCGAGCTGGTGCATCTGAAGGAGGTGCTGCCGCTGACAGGCTATATCCGCGGTGGCTGTTCACCGTTAGGTGCTAAAAAGAACTACCCTGTATATATGGATGAGACAAGCAATAACTGGCCGGAGATTGCTATCAGCGCCGGTCAGCGCGGTATGCAGATTATTGCAGCACCTGCTGATTTGCAGCGCGCTACCGCAGCTACTGTGGCACCGCTTATTTTTGCCTAGTAACTCTTGTTCCTTCCTATAAAATGTGCTATTATAATCTTGATAACCTATTTGCACAATTGTGTTTGGAAGAAATACGGCTGTGCTGGCCGCATGCGTTTTCTTACAGAACGCTGATGGCAGTATGATGTCAAAACTATAGAAGAAAGTAGGTTGAATTTATGTTATATGTTAGTACAAGAGGGAAAACTGATTTGTTTTCTGCTGCTCACGCGGTAACCCGTGGTTTGGCAGCGGATGGAGGATTGTTTGTACCGCAGAATATTCCTGCGATGCGTATGGTTGATATAAAGGCGATGGAGCGCAAGCCTTATACAGAGCGTGCCGTTGATGTGCTGCTGCAGTATTTGACTGATTTCAGCGAGGACGAGCTGCGTGAATGTGTAAATGCTGCTTATGCGCCGGAAAAATTCGGTGATAATCCTGTGCCTCTGGTACAGGTGAATGACAACACCGGTGTGCTGGAGCTGTGGCATGGCCCTACTTCCGCTTTTAAGGATATGGCACTGCAGCTTTTGCCGCATCTTTTGACACGTTCAATGCAAAAGACCGGTGAAACCAATAAGGTTGTTATTCTGGTTGCTACCTCCGGTGATACCGGCAAGGCTGCTTTGGAGGGATTTGCTGATGTTCCGGGCACGCAGATTATCGTTTTCTACCCTAGCGAGGGTGTGAGTGATATCCAAAAGCAGCAAATGATTACTCAAGCCGGCAAAAACGTAAAGGTTTTTGGTATTGAGGGTAATTTTGATGATGCTCAGCGCGGTGTGAAGGAAATCTTCGGCAATACTGCTCTCAGTGACGAGCTGGCGAAAAAGGGTTACACCTTCTCTTCTGCCAATTCTATTAACTGGGGCCGTCTGGTGCCGCAGATTGTTTACTACTTCAGCGCTTATGTAGATGCTGTAAAGGCAGGCAAGATTGCTGCCGGTGACCCGATTAATTTTGTTGTTCCGACAGGCAACTTCGGTGATATTCTGGCCGGCTATTATGCTAAGCTGATGGGCTTGCCGATTGACAGACTGCTTTGTGCATCCAACAGCAATAATGTGCTGACTGATTTTATCAATACCGGTGTTTATGACAGACGCCGTGAATTTTATAAGACTGTTTCTCCTTCTATGGATATTCTTGTTTCCAGTAATCTGGAGCGTCTGCTTTACAGCGTGACGGAGCATGATGCTGCGCGCGTGGCAGATTATATGAAGCGTTTGAATACCGAAGGTCATTATGAGATTGACAGCGAGGACCTGAAGCAGATTCAAAGCCAGTTCTTCGGTGCTTGGGTTGATGAGCTGGAAACAAAAGAAGCTATCGGCCGTATCTACAATGATCATCATTACCTGATGGATACGCATACAGCTGTTGCTTGGCGTGCGATGGAAAAATATCGCTTCCTGACCAGTGATGAAACCTATACCGTGGTTCTGTCTACCGCAAGTCCGTATAAATTTGCCGACAGCGTGCTGGCAGCGCTGGATGATGCGCAGCCGCAGAGCAGCAATCCTTTTGAGCTGCTGCAGAAGCTGCATGCCGATACTGGTGTTGAAATCCCACCGCGTATGCTGGCGCTGGAGAATATGCCTGTGCTGCATTCCGAGGTTATTCCTGCGGACAAGATGGAGCTGGCGGTTGTGAAGAATCTGGTGTAATTGTGGCCTGATGTGAAGAATGCTTGCGTTGCGGGTATGTTTTCGCTATAATAAAATCGAAATTTAATATTTATATATGCAAGACTTAGTTTGCCGGGTGGCAGACTAAGTCTTTGTCATAAAAGGAGGTATAAAGTGGACTCCAGGAGTGTACTTGAACAGGTGCGCAGTGGCAAGCTGTCCGTGGCCGAGGCTGAGCGCTATTTTAATCGCAAGGCGTATGAGGATTTAAATTATGCGCGTCTTGATACTTCGCGTGAGCAGCGTACGGGCTTTGCGGAGGTTGTTTACTGCAGCGGTAAGCCTGACGCGTATTTGGCGGATATTTATAAGCGTCTTTTTGCGCAGCAGGGTGAGGTGTTCGGCACGCGGGCAACGCCGGAGCAGTATGAGCTGGTGCGGCGGCAGCTGCCTGATATTGTTTATGATCCGGTGGCGCGGACGTTGAAGCAGGAGCGCCCGGATAAGGTGCGCAGCGGCTGTGTTGTTGTTTGTACTGCGGGTACTGCCGATATTCCCGTTGCGGAGGAGGCGGCGCAGACGGCGGAGTTTTTCGGGACGCATGTGGAGAGGCTTTACGATGTTGGCGTGAGCGGGATTCACCGTCTTTTGGATAAGGTTGATTTGCTGCAGCAGGCGAATTGTGTGGTGACGGCTGCAGGTATGGAGGGCGCGCTGGCGAGTGTTATCGGCGGCCTTGTGCGTAATCCGGTGATTGCGGTGCCGACTTCTGTCGGATACGGTGCGAGCTTTCATGGGCTGAGTGCGCTGCTGACGATGATTAATTCCTGCGCTAACTGTGTTTCGGTTGTGAATATTGATAATGGATATGGCGCGGGGATTATTGCGACGCAGATTAACAGGCTGGCGTGTAAATGAGTTGGCGTGTGCGTCGCAATTAAATATCGTTCCAGTCAGTAGCAATTTTCCTATGCCTTAGGGCATAATGCAAATTTCGTGCGGAACCAGGACGAAGCTTCGGTAAAATTTGTTATATGGTAAGAGAAAGTTACGTACCCTTGCTTCTATGGTTCCAGGCACTCATTTGCTAAAATTGCTATTCCTTACACGATATATTAATTGCTTGTCATGGTTTTCTGCCAGACTTCTTGCCTCTCCTAGGGGAGAGGTGGCATCGCGAAGCGATGACGGAGAGGGGACTGTAAGCGTCGCAATTGATATATCGCGTTGCAACGAAAAATTTTCCCGCAAATCGCTTGATGAGTTGTATATTTGATGGTAAATATGAAGAAGCGATTTGCGGACGGTAATTTCGTGTGGAACCAGGACGAAGTGCCGCAAAACTCGCGCTATGCTAAGAGATTTTGCTACAGTAGTCAGCTTATCGCTCAAACAGTTGCGACACTTCTATGGTTCCAAACACTTATTCCCTAAAATTTTTATGTTTTCACTGCGATATATTAATTGCTTGTGCAACCTTTCTTGCCTGCCCCTTGGGGAAGGTGCCGAACGTAGTGAGGCGGAAGGGGGAAACGCAAGCTATGTATTTAAAATTTATGAGGGAGAAATATTATGCCAAAAGATAAAGATTTGGAAACACAGGCGGAAGCCAAGTTTGCCGTGCTGCAGCAGGAGCTGCGGCGCTTGGGCAGTGTGATGGTTGCATTCAGCGGTGGCGTTGATTCGACGTTTTTGCTGCAGGCGGCTCATTTGACGTTGGGAGATAAGGCGCTTGCAGTGACGGCACGCTCGGGAGTTGTGCCTCAGCGTGATATAGCGGAGGCAGAGGAGTTCTGTCGGAAGCAGGGAATCCGTCATCTTTACTTTGATTTTGATGAGCTGCAGGTGCCGGGGGTTGCCGAAAATCCGCCGGACCGTTGCTATATTTGCAAAAAAACGCTGTTCTGTAATTTCCTGCGCATTGCACAGGAAAACGGTGCTGTGCTTTGCGAAGGCTCGAATATGGATGATTTGGGCGATTACCGCCCCGGTCTGAGGGCTTTGGCGGAGCTGAAGGTGCAGAGCCCACTGCGCACTGCAGAGCTGACGAAGGAGGAAATCCGCCTGCTGTCGCATAAGCTGCAGCTGCCGACTTGGGATAAGCCGTCATTTGCTTGTCTTGCTTCGCGCTTTGTTTACGGTGAGCGTATTACAGCGGAGAAGCTGGCGGCGGTGGATAAGGCGGAGCAGCTTTTGTGGGAGCTGGGCTTTAAGCAGTTTCGTGTGCGTGTGCATGGCAGCTTGGCGCGTGTTGAGCTGATACCCGAGCAGCTGGAGCAGGCGGTGGCGGAGCCGATGCGCAGCGCAATTTACAAAGGACTGAAGGCTGCAGGCTTTGCTTATGTGGCACTTGATTTACAGGGCTACCGTACAGGCAGCATGAATGAAACTTTAAAGCAGGATTAAATTATACTTACAGCGAATTTTATCAGCAGCCTGTTACGAGTATGCAGGCTTTGGTTAGGAGGAAGATTATGAAAAGCTTATATTTGGAATGTAATGCCGGCATCAGCGGCGATATGTTGGTAGCAGCACTTTTAGATTTGGGCGCGGATAAGGAGGTACTTGATAAGGCTTTGCAGAGTATTCCTGCAAAGGGCTTTGAGTATAAAATCAGCAGAGTGTCTAAGGCAGGCGTTGACTGCTGCGATTTTGATGTTATTCTGGACGAGGAGCATGCTAATCATGACCATGATATGGCCTTTTTGCATGGCAACGGCGATGCTGTAGTGCATAGCCATGAGCACGAACACGAACATCATCATGACCACGAGCATGAGCACGAACACGAACATCATCATGAACATGAACACGAACATGAACATGAGCACAGCCATGTGCCGCATGAGCATCATCATCACCATGAGCACCGCGGTCTGCAGGAGGTTATTGCGATTATTGATGCTACGGATATGAGTGCTGCAGCCAAGGCATTGGCGTTGAAAATTTTTGATATTATTGCGGATGCTGAGGCAAAGGCGCATGCTGTGGAGAAGAATGCAGTGCATTTCCATGAGGTTGGTGCGATTGATTCTATCGTGGATATTGTGGCGATTGCTGTGTGTGCCGATAGCCTGGGTGTGGAAAACGTAATTGTGCCGGAGCTGTGCGAGGGCCGCGGCACTGTGCGCTGCCAGCATGGCGTGTTGCCGGTGCCTGTTCCGGCAACGGCAAATATTATGCAGCGCTTTGGCTTTAATGTACGCTTGCTGCCAGTGCAGGGAGAATTTGTTACTCCGACCGGTGCAGCTGCCGCTGCTGCGCTGATGACTACGGACGAGCTGCCGCAGAGCTTTAAAATTCTGGGCATCGGTCTGGGTGCAGGCAAGCGTCAGTATGAGCGCCCCAGCATTCTGCGTGCGCTGCTGATTGAGGATAACGCGCAAAAAAAAACTCTGTAAATAGCAATGCTTTGCAGACAGATTGCATCTGCCAGCTGCAGTCTGATATTGATGACTGCAGCGGCGAGCTTTTGGGCTACACGCTGGAGCGCCTGCTGGCGGCAGGAGCGCTGGATGCTCATTATCAACCGGTGTTTATGAAGAAGAGCCGTCCGGCGTGGGAGCTTACTGTTATCTGCCGCGAGGAGGACAGAGCGAAATTGGAAGCGCTGATTTTTGCGGAAACGACAACAATCGGCATCCGTCGTGCGCGCATGGAACGCACTGTGCTGCCGCGTCGCAGGGATGTGGTGCACACTGCTTACGGTGATGTAGCGGTGAAGCGCTGCCTGCTGGAGAACGGCGAACGCTGTTATGTTGAATATGACAGCGCTGCCAAACTGGCGCAGGAGCAGGGAGTACCGCTGCAGGATATCTGTCTGGCGGCACAGATGGCGCAAAAAAACATAAATTAGCCACAAAAGTGTGGTATAATATCTCCATAATACGTCAGAGAATGGAGAAAAAATGACTAATGTTTTCGATTTGATAGAAGAATTTTATACACAGGATGAAGAATGGAATTCGGTATTGCAGCAAGCCTGTGCTGAGGATTTCCTGCGCTATAAAACATGGCAGGGAGCCAAAGACGGCGAGCTGGTCAAGATTTGGGATTATATTACGATTCTTTGTATTTACCTTGGCAATTCCGAGAACTTTCTCGGTGATATGTCGCGTGAGGATTTTATTGACTGCGTAGGCTGGTGCTGCCGCAATGTTTCCGGCTTCCCGGCAACTGAGAGCAACATCGCACATTTCCTGGATGTTATGCAGGAGTTTTATGCATATATGAAAAAGAAACGCATTATTACCCGTGATAATGCGCCTGCCGAAGCCAAAGCAAAGCTGCTGGCTGACGGAAAACTGCAGATTGTCGGCAAGGACGGCAGCTTTTTGCCTGGGAATGACCGCTACAATCTGTATTCTACGCCGGATTTGCCGACGAAGGTGTATCTGAACATCGGCGAGAGAATGCAGAATTTGCTGGATGATGTGCAAAGCTACTATACGCAGAAGCAGTTCCGCCGTGATTTGGAGCGGGCCGATTTTCTCTTCGGCGGTATTTTTCAGAACGGTACTGTTCAGGAAAAGCCGGGCACGGAGGAATATTCACAGACCTTTTGGGATTATTTTCTCTTTGACTATCGTCTGCTTGAAGATGACAAAACGCCTCTGCAGCATTACCGTGACGAAATCTGCCGAGATGCTTCCGAGATGGATACCTCAGTTGATATTTTGAATGAGCTGATTAAGGCAAAGCTGGTTCTCTTTGATGTGCAAAGACGCACGGAGGAGGGCATGTATGTCTGCAGAAATATTTTCACCAATGAAAAATATACACTGATGCTGCCGGTAGATGATAATATTGACACAGAAGGCTATATTTTCATGGGCCATATTTTTTATGAAAATACCATGGTGATGAACTTCTTGCGCGGACTGGTGATGTCGCAGACCTCGCGTAAGCGGTTTTTCGAGGTTGTCAGTGCGGCGAAAGACTGGTTTGCCGTGCGCCAAAGCGGCGAGATGAGCTGGGAGGAGTTCATCAACCGTAATCCGATGTTCGTACGCCATGTTTCTGTTTTGTATGCAATCTATGTGCGTATGGAGGGCTTTAATTTCAGTACGCAGATAAGTGATTATCAGCCTGCGGCGCTGCTTGAAGACAAGACCTCGGCAATGCTGGAATCTCTTAGAGGAACAGGCCTTTTTTCTGCCTATGATATACAGCTTATGCGTACCATGTGGAGCGATTTTATGCTTCGTGGCAATGCTTTGCCTGATAATACAGACGCTGATTTTGAGCATTGGACGGCAGCGGTTATGTACTGCTTTGTTAAGCTGAATGATGTTTATACCTTTACGGAAAAGCAGGTTTTTGCTATGTGCCGTGCTACCGACCATGCAAAGCTGAAGCAGATGATAGATATGCTAAATGAAACCTTGCAGCTGGAGGCACACGACCCGCGTTATGTTAACGAAGAGGGTTTGCTGCTGATGCTGTTGCAGTGAGAGGAGGCACCAGAATATGAAGTGTGATTTTTGCGGCCACGAGGTTGCTCCTGGCACAGTGGAATGTCCGTACTGCCATTATCAGTTCAAGATTGATGCGCAGGTGCTCAGTCCGGAGGAGCGCGATACCTTTGAGGGCGTGACGATAGACGAGAGCGCAGGCACAGAGGAAAACAAAAGTGGCGCTGTATATGACAGCGGTGCTGATGCTTATAATGAAAGACAGCAGCAGGTGCCGCCGAATATCAAGGTACATACCTTTGGCTGCGGCAGCGGCATTCTGATTACTTTTCTGATTTTGTGCGGCATTGTGGCAGTTATCTTCTTTTTGCTGCCGACGTTTATTGTCTTTGCCGCTGTCGGCGCAATAGTTTTGTTTATTATGCGTCTTTTTATGGGCTTTTAATGGTGTAAAAATGTATTTCTGACGGCCGGCAGTGTTGCCTTGGGCAGAGCTGCCGGCTGTTTTTGTCTGTTGTAGAAATTTTTTTCAAAAAAATTTTTATTAAATTATATCAAGTAGATATTTGCCAAAAAAGACTGAGCTACGACGAGGCTCACCGTGTGACCAACAACATCTCGGTGGCGGGTCAGCTTCAGGCCGATATGACCACAATGGCCCGCGAAAGTCGCAAGTGGAACTTGTCCATTGGGCTGTACACGCAGTCCATTGACGACATTCCCAAAATCATCACGGACGAACTTGCCACAACCGTGGTCATTCTCGGTTCCGGAACCGAGAAAAGCATCGACAATCTCTCGGAACGCTTCGGCCTGAACGGGGCCTGCCGTCATGCGCTCTCGCGGCTGGGCAAGCCCGGCAAGGCCGGTTCCAATCTCATTGCCCTGTTCAGAACAGGTTCGGGCATGTCCCAGCTTGTCCTCAGTCTGACCATAGGCCCGCAATCACTTTGGGCCTTTTCCACCACCACGGAAGACGTGGCTATCCGCAACAATCTCTATCAGCGCCTAGGGCCGTCCGAAACCCTGCGGCGGCTGGCCGCTCGTTTTCCCGGCGGTTCAGCCAAGGCCGAAGTCGAACGCCGCAGGCGCAAGGTCGAAGACCAGAGCGACGCCGATGGGGAAGTCGTCAACGTCATCCAGGAAATTGCCAACGAAGTAGCGAGAGAACAATGAAAAAGCTCTTTTTTGCCCTGGTGCTTGTCCTGCTTCCGGCTTCGGCATGGGCCGGGGGCTGCGGCTGCGGTTCCATCAACGCCATGATCAGTGCGGCAAAGTCGGAAACCATTCAGGCGGTCAATGCCTATACCGCTGCAGAAGCGGAAGCCATCCGTTCGGAAATCCTGCTGGCCGCGCAGAACATCATCGGCACCATCAAGACGGAATCAGCCACCATCGTGCGGGCGCTGGTCGCGCTCAAGGAAAGCAATGCCGCCACGCTCAAGGGACAGGCCGTGGCGGGCGAAGCCATGA
>OGZC01001751.1_pt1 | contig 11332 bp, 6 predicted proteins | sample 1576751 | NCBI WGS metagenome assembly OGZC01 (sample SAMEA3541486, study PRJEB24748) | human gut metagenome | biome: human gut; feature: human-associated habitat; material: faeces | place: China | collected 2012
ATTAATATAAACTAATTTAAATCATGTCTGAGAAAATTTCTTTGGACAGTAGTGAATCCGAACAAAAAACAAAAATAAACACCCGATTTAAGCGTTATCTTAGTATCTTTGCAGAGTACAGGAAACCCGTTGCGGCAAAATCCGGCAAAATCGATTTTGCACCCGGCTTTCATCGTATTTGTACACAACAACAGACTTAAATCCGACGGACTGCCCTAAAAAACCGAACGTTCGACTTCGCACGCAGGGGACATGCCGTTTTGCGGACAAACCGAAACTCAAATGAATAGCTACAAACGCTGGAACAACATCGTCGGCTGGATCGTCTTCGCCATCGCGGCCATGACCTATCTGCTGACCATGGAGCCCTCTTCGAGCCTGTGGGACTGCTCCGAATTCATCGCTACCTCGTATAAACTCGAAGTAGGGCACCCGCCCGGAGCACCGCTCTTCATGCTGCTGGCCCGCCTGGCCACGATACTGGCACCCTCGACGTACTATGTACCCCACATGGTGAACGCCATGAACTGCCTGGCCAGCGCGTTCTGCATCCTGTTCCTTTTCTGGACGATCACCCACCTGGCACGCCGCATCCTCACCCGTCAGGGCGCGGAGCTTACGAAAGCCAACATCGTGGCCGTATTGGGCACAGGTGCGGTGGGAGCACTCGCCTATACCTTCACCGACACCTTCTGGTTCTCGGCCGTCGAAGGCGAAGTATATGCCCTCTCGTCGATGTTCACCGCTCTGGTGGTGTGGCTCATGCTCAAATGGGAGGAACAGGCCGACCAGCCCCACTCGATGCGCTGGATCGTGCTGATCGCCTACCTGATGGGGCTTTCGATCGGCGTGCACATCCTCAACCTGCTGACCATTCCCGCGCTGGTATTCATCTACTATTTCCGCAAAACACAGCGCATCACCTTCAAGGGTATCGCGGTCAGCACCCTCATTTCGGGCGCGATTCTTATTTTCATCAACAGCATCATCATTCCCCATACGGTCTATATCGGCGCCCTGTTCGACCTCTTCTTCGTCAACTCGCTGGGGCTGCCCGTCAATTCGGGCCTCGTGTTCTTCGTAGTGGCCCTGTTGGGAGCGCTCGGCGTCGGCGTATATTTCACCCATAAAAAAGGGCGCACGGTGCTCAATCTCGTGCTGCTCTCGACGCTGATGATCCTCATCGGCTACTCGTCCTACGCATCGGTTACGATCCGCGCGGCGGCCAATCCCCCGATGAACAGCAACAACCCAAGCAATCCGTTCGCCCTCTATTCGCTGCTCAACCGCGACCAGTACGGCGACAAACCGCTGCTCTACGGTCCCCAGTTCTCGGCCCCGACCTCCGGTTACAAATACAAGGATGTCCGCTACCTGGACGATGACGGCAAGTACAAAACGGTTTCGATCATCTCCGGGTACGAACACCCCGACGAGTTCATGCATCTGTTCCCCCGTATGTGGAACTACGCTGCCAGCAAGGAGAGTTACAAATCATGGAGCGCCTACCGCACCCGGACCGATTACGAACGGGATGAAAACGGCGAAATCGTCCGCGACGCGCAGGGACGCCCGAACAAGATCGAAGTGCTCGATTTCGGACGCCGGACGCTTTGGGACGACGGTTCGGGCTACGAACCGCTGGTAATCGTGGAGCCGACGTTCCGCGAGAACCTCAACTATTTCTTCACCTACCAGCTCAACCACATGTACTGGCGCTATTTCCTCTGGAATTTCGTGGGACGCCAGAGCGATATCCAGCCTACCGACGCGATCATCACCGATGGCAACTGGCTCTCGGGCATCAAGTGGATCGACGAGCTTTACCTCGGACCGCAGGACAACCTGCCGGACGAAATAGCGAATAACAAGGGGCGCAACACCTACTATTTCCTCCCCTTCATCCTGGGACTTATCGGCCTGATCTATCAGCTCAACCGCGATCCGCGCAACTTCTCGATCGTCATGTGGCTCTTCGTGATGATGGGCATCGCGCTGGTGGTTTATTTCAACACCTCGCCCAACGAACCGCGCGAACGCGACTATGTTTATGCGGGTTCGTTCTACGCCTTCTGCATCTGGATCGGCCTGGGCGTACTCGCCGTGTGCGACCTGATCGTCTGGGCCACCCGACGCAAGGGCCTCATGGCTCCCATAGCCGCTACGGTCGTCTGCATGGTCGTACCGGGCATTCTCGCGGCCCAGAACTGGGACGATCACGACCGTTCGCACCGCACGATGGCCCGCGACATCGGCTGGAACTACTTGCAATCGGTACTGCCCAATGCCATCATCATCAACTACGGCGACAACGACACCTTTCCCCTGTGGTTCAATCAGGAGGTGGACGGCGTGCGCCCGGACGTGCGGATCATGAACACGAGTTACCTGGGCGCCGAATGGTACATCGACGAGATGAAAACCAAAGCCAACGATGCGCCCGGCGTCCCCTTCACGTTGCCGCGCAGCAAATACACTTATACCAACGACATAATTCCCATATTCAACGTCGTGGACCGTCCGCTGGAACTGAAAGAGGCCATCGACTTCATCCGCAGCGAAGATCCGCGTACCAAATACGATCTGGGCGATGGACACTTGGTCGATTACCTGCCGAACAACCGCTTCGCGCTGCCAGTAAACAAGGACAACGCGATCGCTTCGGGCATTGTCAAGGAGTCCGACCGCGACCTGATGGTCGATACGATCTACCTGGAACTGCCCAAACGGACGATCGACAAGAGCGAGATGATGCTGCTCGACATGCTGGCCCATTTCGACTGGAAGCGTCCGATCCACTTCACACAGGTTTACATTCTGCAGTCGCTCGGACTGCTCAACTACCTCCAGTTCGACGGCTACGCCTACCGCCTGGTGCCGATCTACACCCCCAATCGGTCGGTGCACGAGATCGGCCGCATCGATCCGGATTACATAACGCCGCTGCTGACCGAAACATTCCGCTACGGCAACATCGCCGATCCCCGTACTTATGCGGACTATTTCATCCAATACAATCTCAGCGCCTCGAAAGCCCGTGAATCCTTCGCCCGTGCAGCCAAGGAGTATGTTTTCCGTGGGGATTCGATACAGGCGATCCGGCTGCTCGACATGGGACTCGAAAAACTGCCGCCCCAACAGATCCGCTACACCGACGCCAACACGTTCCCCTTCATCGAAGGCTACTACATGGCCGGTGCCCCGGACAAGGGTGACAGCCTGCTGATGAGCTATGCTCGCAACCTGATGCAATACATCGACTATTACCTCGATTTCCAAGGCATTCAGGGTGACATGGTTACCCAGACGATTATCGACAAGATGCAATCGCTCGACCGGCTCTACTACCTGGCGGCCTACATGGGACGCCAGGATGTACTGGCCCAGCTCAACGACTACTACCGCACGCTGGGCATCTATGAAGACGAGCTGATCCATCCCGATCTGCCCACGCCGTCGGACTCGGTGCAGATTCCCGAATAATCCGGGAAAAAATCCGTCCTGCCGACTGCGAACAATCCATACAACGAAATCGGAAAAGACCCGTGCGTCTTTTCCGATTTTATTTTAACAACGCTCTCTGCGTCCCCGCAACCCTCAAATTATAATTTGCGAAGTCCACACCGCAAGAAATCCCTCCTCCCGAAAAACCGGACAACGCGAAGCGGCGGTGTGCCGTACAAATCGGGATCCGAAAAACAGACGCTCCGGTAAAACCTCGACCGCTGCACATTCCGCCGGAGGCAACAGACACGGACGAGCATACGGAACCGAAACAGCGGCATCCGGTCCGCACTGCCCCGACACAGACACAGCTCAGCTCTATCGGAAAGTCGGGACGAGCTCCGACCAAAGGAAACAATCGGGAAGCAACCCGACCGTCCGAAAAAAGATTCAGGCGCAAACCGAAATCTGCGCCTGAATCATAACTGCATACACACCCCTATCGTTTGGACATTTCGTGTTTCTGGTGAGGGTTGCGCTTGGTATAGAGGAAACGTCGGATCTTCTGCGTCGGAGTCTTGACGAACTCCTGCTTCTCCTCCACGACCTCGGAGATACGCGAGAAACGATTGACCTTGGAATTCACATAATCGACGACCTCCTTCTTGAGATTCTCCTTCCAATTCTCGAAATCCTCCTTCCAGCCGTCGAACTTGGCTTCGAGAGCGTCGGTATTGAAATGCACGAGCGCCACCAGGCGGCCTTCGTGCTCGGTAACCACCGAATCGGCGACGCAGACGTGCGAATTGAGGACGCTCTCGATATCCTCGGGATAGATATTCTCACCACTGGGACCGACGATCATATTCTTCAGCCGGCCCTTGATGTAAAGCCACCCGTCGGCCGAAAATTCGCCCAAATCTCCGGTACGGAACCATCCGTCCTCGGTGAAGACCTCCTTCGTAGCGTCGGGGTTCTTATAGTAACCGATCATGGCGCTCGGCGTCTTGGCAACGATCTCGCCCTGGCGGGTTTCGGGATTGACGTTCTCCAACCGCAGCTCGACGCCCGGCGCGGCAGGCCCGGTCGAACCCAGGCGCACCTGCGAGGGAGCCGCACCGGCCAACAGGGGTGCCGTCTCCGTCAAACCATAGCCGATAGCGTACGGAAAACGGGCTTCGAGCAGGAACTTCTCGGCGCCGCCGTCCAGCTTCGCACCCCCGATACCGAGGAAGCGCAGCCGCCCGCCGAAGACCTTCATCAACTTCTTACCCGCGACACGATGCAGATAACGGCGCATGAAATCGATCTTGTAGAGCGCACGCCAGAATCCGCTGGAGGTAAACTTGGCGAGAATCTGATGACGATAAATCTTTTCGATAATCAGCGGCACGATGAGCATCACCGAAGGCCGTACCTCGGCAAGCGTCGGCATCAGAACCGAGGCCGTAGGCGGACGATCCAGGTAAACGACCCGGGCCCCCATCGAGAAAGGATAGATCATACCTATCGAGCACTCGTAGGTGTGCGCCAACGGCAGCACCGAGAGAAACGTATCGTCGGGAAAGATCGGGAAAATGGCGGCGCTCATGGAAATCTGCGCACAGAGATTCGCGTGGGAGAGCATCACGCCCTTGGGACGCGACGTCGTACCCGAGGTATAGATGATGACCGCGAGGTCTTCGGGATTCGGAATTCCGACCGCTCCCTTCTCCGCCGCAGGACGGGAGGCGATCACGCCCAGATTCTTGGTACGAATCACGATATGGAGGGATTCGATCGTGGACTTCGCCAATTTAGCGAAGAGCTTGTCGGAAACCATCAGCGCCTTGGCCTCGGAGTGGGCGATAATCATCTCCAGCTCTTCGGTCGAGAAATCGGGCAGGATCGGCACGGCGACCATGCCGGCAGAGGTGACGGCCAGGTACGAAACGCACCAGTTGGGCATGTTGCTGCTCAACAGCGCCACCTTGTCGCCCGCTTTCAAACCGGCTCCGATCAAAAGGTCCTGCACGTGTTTGACGCGGGTTCCCACCTCGGCATAGGAGAGCTCCTCCCCGCCGTACATGGCAAAAGCGACTTTCGATGCAAAACTCTTTACACTGTACTGAACCAGTTCGTAAAGTGTATGGATAGTCATTTTCTTTCGAATTAAAATGAGAATATACTCGGGGCAAATTTACTATTATTTGCCGTAAATACACTATTTTTGAGCCGAATTATCGCCATGATCTCTAGTCAATACATCAAAAAACTTGCCGAGAATGCAGGCTTCGACCTCTGCGGAATCACGCCCTGCAAACATCTTGCGGAGAACGAATCCTACTTCCGCGAATGGCTCGCCAAAGGCTACGGTTCCTCGCTGGAATACCTCGAACGCAACCTCGACAAACGCTTCGACGTCCGACACTTGGTCGAAGGAGCGCAGACGGTCGTGGTCTGCGCCGTGAGCTACAAAAACCCGCTGGGCGAAGGTTATCCGCCCGGGTGCCGCACAAAAATCGCCTCCTACGCCCGCAACCGCGACTACCACCCCGTCCTCAAGGGGATGCTGGGCACGATGCTCGAAGCCCTGCGCCGGCAATACCCCGGGCTCACGGGCCGCACGTTCGTCGATACGGCTCCGCTGCTGGAAAAACAACTGGCCGTCGAAGCGGGTCTGGGCTGGATCGGGCGGCAATCCCTGCTGCTCACGCCCCAATACGGCTCCTATGTCCTGCTGGGCGAGTTGGTACTTACCCTGCCGTCCGACCAGTACGATGCCCCGTTCGCAGGAGCCCGTTGCGGCCGCTGCCGGAACTGCCTGGACAGTTGTCCGACGGGAGCCATCGTCGCGCCCAAGGTGATCGACACGAACCGTTGCATCTCCTGTCGTACGATCGAAAAGGAGTCCGACAGCGCCCTGCCCGACCTCGACGGATGGATCTTCGGCTGCGATCGCTGCCAGAGCTGCTGTCCCCACAACCAAAAAGCCCCCATGCACCGCTCGCCGCATTTCGATCCCCTGTTCGACCCGCTGACGATTTCGGATCGGGAGTGGCTCGCAATGAGCGAAGAGGAGTTTCTCCTGCGGTTCGGCAATACACCTCTCGCACGCAGCGGACTGCGGCGCATCCAGCAAAACGTGCGGATAAACCAGGAAAAGAACGAAGAGTAGGGCCCGCCATTGGGCGGAGAGGCAGACAGCAAACCGACCCGAAACATCTCCGGATATTGTCCGCAGGCTGTTCGGGAAACCTTCCGTACGAAAGGACAGGAAAACCGGAACCCGACCGGCCGGCTCACCGCCACCGCCCCGACTTGCGGCACAAAGGCTCCCGCTCCTCCTGAATCGGCCCGACAACCGACCCGCCGCGATAAAGTGCAAAACCATCCGCTGAACCGCCCCCGCGTGCATCCCGGAAGTCAAAGCCCTTTCGAATAAAACGGGGCAGACTTCCGAAAAAGTCTGCCCCGCATTTCAAAAACAGGAATACCCCGCTAACTGTTCGCTTTGGCTGCGTTCTCCTTAAGCTGTGCCACCGTTTTCTGTGCCGCAGCCACATTCGCACCGGCCGTTACTTTCGAAAGGGCGTCGATCGCCTGCTGGGGCATCGTGCGGGCATTGTAAGCTGCACCCAAAATGAAATAAACGTCGCTGCGCTCCTCTTCGTCGGTCTGCACGGCAGCAGCCTCCTCAGCAGAAGCGATCACGCCAGCGTAATCCTTCTTGTCGAAGAGTGCCTGCAAACGAATCTTCTGGGCCAGCGCATCCTGCGGATTCACGGCCAGCATCTCGTCGGCAACGGCGATAATACCGTCGAAATCATTCTCGCCCTGCAACTTGGCAATACGGTTATTGGTATAGAGCTTGATGTTCTCCTTTACCTTCACGACATCCTCCGCATATTTGGGATTGTCCTGAGAAGCGATTTCGTTGAAAATAACCAAACCTTTCTGGAAGTCGCCCAGCTCGCAATAGCAAATGCCCAAGAAGTTGGCCATCTCCATATTTTTCGGATCGGCGGCATAACCTTTGGCGAAAATTTCAGCAGCCTCGGCGTAGTTCTTTTCGTTGAAAGGCTTTCCGCCCCACATCAGATATATCTTCGCCATCAACATATTCGACATACGCTCCTGCTGCAACTCACCGTAAAGAGCCGCCTTATTGGCCGACTTGGTAAGATTCTCGACCGCCGTGTTGAAATCATTTCCCTTAGCAGCCGTAAGACCCATTTGGAAATAGCACACCGGCACACTCTTCTTGGCCGTTGCAACCCAACTCTGGACATCGAGATCCTCGGAATCGAGCCCCTGATCGATAAGCGTTTCGAAAGCCGTAGCTGCGGATGCAAAATCCTTCGAATTGTAAGCGGCGACAGCCTTATTGTAAGTTTCGCCCAATCCTTCCTGCGCAGCCACAGACCCCACAACGAACAGGGCAAGCGCGGAAATCAAAAGTTTTTTCATAAATATTGTATAAATTATAGGTTAAAATTGGTTCCGTCCATTTTTATCACCATTCCCTGCAAACCCATCGGAAATATCGCCCCGTCCTGTAGGTCGCAACCATCCGTCGAAACTCCCGCCGGAAAGCAGGGAATGCAAATTTAGTTTTTTTTCGGCACTTTCCAAAAATCACCTTCTCAACGCAGCGAAGAACGAACGGACGAGCCTCTCGCACTCCTCGGCCAATACCCCCCGCGTCACCGTCGTTCGGGGCGGAAACACCTGCTCCGAATAGCGGCGATAGCCACGCTTCGGATCGTCGGCGCCATAGACCACCCGCCCTACCTGGCTCCACGCAATCGCCCCCGCACACATGATGCAAGGCTCGACCGTCACATACAACGTACATTCGGACAAGTATTTGCCTCCGACGGTCGAGGCTGCGGCTGTCAGGGCCTGCATTTCCGCATGAGCCGTAGCGTCCGCCAAGGTTTCGACCAGGTTGTGCCCCCGACCGACGATACGTCCGTCCGCGACCACCACGGCACCGATGGGTACTTCCTGCTCTTCTAACGCTTTTTCCGCCTCGTTTAGTGCCAGGCGCATGAATTTTTCATCGGTTTGCTGCTGTTCCATCGTTTCGGTTTTTCGGCAAAATTAATAATTTAACGGAAAATCCGATATGCCTCTAATTTTCACCCGGCTCCACATCGCCGCCTCTCTTCCGTTCTGCCTGTATTCGTAAATAGCAGGAATTCCGACAAGAAACGAATTAGTTCGCACCACTCCGCACTCACTTTTCTTCCTTTACAAAAGACGGAAAGTCGCCGCCACCCCTCCCGACGAACCCGCCGGATTCAGCCTCGCACACCTCCCCTGTCGAAGAAAAGAGATGGCATCCGGTATAAAAAACGCGCGAGTTTGTTTTTTATACCTTCGTTTTCACTACCTTTGTGAATCACAATACGACAACAACGAAAAAAACAGATACGACCATGTACAGAACCCATACCTGCGGCCAGTTGCGTGCCGCAAATGTAAACGAAACGGTCACCCTGGCCGGCTGGGTGCAGAAAGTCCGCAACCTGGGTGCGATGACCTTCATCGACCTGCGGGACCGTTACGGCATCACCCAGATCGTCGTCGAAGAACACTCTCCGGCCGATGTCAAGGCCGTGGCCGGCGGACTGGGCCGCGAATACGTCCTTCAGGTCGAAGGCCGCGTGGTAGAGCGTTCGTCCAAGAACCCGAAGATGCCTACGGGCGACATCGAAGTCGTCGCCTCGAAGCTCGTGGTGCTGCACGAGGCCGAAGTGCCCCCGTTCACCATCGAGGAGAACTCGGACGGCGGCGACGACCTGCGTATGAAATACCGCTACCTCGACCTGCGCCGTCCTCCCCTGCAGCGCAACATGATCCTGCGTCACAAGATGGCCCAGGAGATTCGCCGCTTCCTGAGCGACGAAGGTTTCCTGGAGATCGAAACCCCCTACCTGGTCAATTCCACGCCCGAAGGCGCCCGCGACTTCGTCGTGCCGAGCCGCATGAGCCCCAACCAATTCTACGCCCTGCCCCAGTCGCCCCAGACCCTCAAGCAGCTGCTGATGGTCGCCGGCTACGACAAATACTTCCAGATCGTGCGCTGTTTCCGCGACGAAGACCTTCGGGCCGACCGCCAGCCCGAATTCACGCAGATCGACTGCGAAATGTCGTTCGTCGAGCAGGAGGACGTGCTCGAAATCTTCGAGCGCTGGGCCAAGCACATGTTCCGCGAAGTGATGGGCATCGAACTTACGGAGCCGCTGCGCCGCATGCCCTGGATCGAAGCGATGGAGAAATACGGCTCGGACAAACCCGACCTGCGCTTCGGTATGGAGTTCGCCGATCTGACGGACCTGGCCCAAGGTCACGGCTTCGCGGTTTTCGACGACGCGGAGTACGTCACCGGCTTCGCCGCGACGGGCTGCGCCGGCTACACCCGCAAACAGATCGACGCCCTCACGGAGTTCGTCAAACGCCAGCAGATCGGTGCCAAGGGACTCGTCTGGATCCGCGTCGAAGCGGACGGCAACGTCAAGTCGTCCGTCGATAAATTCTACTCGCCCGAGCAGGTGCGGGCGATGGCCGAACGCGCGGGCGCAAAAGCCGGCGACCTGGTGCTAATCCTCTGCGGCAAGAAATTCAAGACCCTCACCCAGCTCTGCGCCCTGCGTCTGGAGGTCGCTCAGCAGCTGGGCCTGCGCGACCCGAAGAAGTTCGCTCCGCTGTGGGTCATCGACTTCCCGCTGTTCGAGTGGGACGACGAGACCCAGCGTTACTACGCCGTGCACCATCCGTTCACCTCGCCCAAGCTCGAAGACGTACAATACCTGGACAGCGACCCCGGTCGCGTGCGGGCCAACGCCTACGACTTCGTCTGCAACGGCACCGAGATCGGCGGCGGCTCGATCCGTATCCACGACTCGAAACTGCAGGCCAAAATGTTCGAGGTGCTGGGCTTCACGGCCGAAGAGGCTCAGGTGCGCTTCGGCTTCCTGATGGACGCCTTCAAGTTCGGCGCGCCCCCTCACGGCGGTCTCGCCTTCGGCTTCGACCGGTTGTGTTCGCTGTTCGGCGGCTCGGATTCGATCCGCGACTACATCGCCTTCCCGAAGAACAACGCCGGCCGCGACGTGATGCTCGACGCCCCGGGCTACATCGACCAGACGCAGCTCGACGAACTGTATCTGGAACTGAAAAAACCGGAAGAGTAACTAACATACACTAATTTAATTCATTAACTTGCAGAAAACTACACAAGCGAGGTCGAAGCATATGCTCCGACCTCGCTTGTGTAAATAACGACAATCAAAAACATCGTAATAAAGCAAAATTATAATTTCATAATTAGCTCATAATTATATTCTTCAATGCTTGTATAATAATATTACCCTTTTCAATAGTAGTATCTTGATTATAAATTATACTTTGAGAAATAGAATGTATAGCACTATCGTATTTTCTCATATCTTCAATACTTAAAGATATATTAGATACGTATTTACGTTTTTTTTCTATAAAATGATAACAAAAAGATGATATATAGAACAAAGAATTATCTATGTCATCTTCAGTAAAACTTCTCTCTGTAATAAATTCTGCATCAGCATCCACTAACTGATTTATTAGGTCCTCTCTAAAATCAGCAAAAAAAACCGCAATACTTTGTGGATAATTATGTACTAATATTAAAATATACATTGCGGCTTTAACCTCTGAACTCAAAGGAGAATTAGGATTCATTTCGTTAGCAAAAGCTGAATAAATGGCTTCATGTAAAATATCTTCCAATGAATCATTTTGAGTTTTAATCACACTTGAGAATCCTACAAAAGCAAACCCAAATAAATCTGATATGGCTTTCTGTTCAAATTGAAGAGCCGCATTATTTCTAACCGACATTAAGAATGGTTCTTGTTTC
>OGZC01001754.1_pt1 | contig 11320 bp, 9 predicted proteins | sample 1576751 | NCBI WGS metagenome assembly OGZC01 (sample SAMEA3541486, study PRJEB24748) | human gut metagenome | biome: human gut; feature: human-associated habitat; material: faeces | place: China | collected 2012
TATCCAGCTCAAACCCATGCGCCAGACGATCATCGAGAGGATCGAGGTGAGCATCGTGAACCGCACATCGTTGGCGGCGCGCAGGGCGTTGGGCAGCACAAAGCCGGCCGGCCACAGCAAAATCGCCACACCGTTATGGATCATGACCAGCGTCCAGGACAGAGCGCGCGTCTCCGGCGAGAGGGTGTACATGCCCAAAATCCGGTTCAGGAAGAGCAGCACCAGCAGATTCACGGTGCCCTGCGCGATATAATCCCACAAAAGCAGCTTTTTTGTATAATGCTTCGTCTGCTCAAAGTCCTGTGCGCCGACACAGCGGCCCACGACCGTGATCATGGCAAGGCCCATTGCGTTGCCTACGATGCAGCCGACAGCATCGAGATTGTTGGCCACCGCATTGGCCGAGATATGCACCGTGCCGAACAGTGAGATCATCGAAACGACCAGCACCCGGCCAAGCTGGAACAGGCTGCTCTCAAACGCTGAAGGGATGCCGATGTAGAGGATGCTCCTGACGGTGCGTCCCTCCAGCCGGGTAACTGTGCGCGGCGTGATGCGCAGCACATAGTCCCGCTTGGCGGCCAGTGACAGAATGATGACCGCCCCCACCGCGCGGGATACCAGCGTGGGCACGGCAACGCCCGCAACGCCCATGCGCAGCACAAAGACGCAGAGCGCATTGCCGCAGAAGTTGATGGCGTTGACAAGGACCGAGACCTTCATCGACACCGCGCTGTTGCCGGTGGAGCGGAAGATCGCCGCGCCCGCGTTGTAGAGTGCCAGAAACGGAAACGACAGCGCCGTGATCGTAAAGTAGGTCAGGCACGCCTGCATGACATCCTCGCTGATCGTGCCGAAGAAGAGCCGCAGCTGTGCCGTGCGGGTCACAAGGCAGAACACCGCCACCGCCGTGCCGAGAATACCGCTGAGCCCCACCAGCTGCCCGGCGCTGCGGGCGGCCTCCTCGGGCCGCTTGGCGCCCAGATGCTGGCTGGTCACGACTGCGCCGCCGGTTGCCAGCGCGCCGAACACTGTGATGATAAGCTGGTTGATCATATCCACCAGCGACACGCCGGAGATCGCCGCCTCCCCCACCGAGGAGACCATGACGGTATCGGCCATGCCCACCAGAACGCCGAGCGCCTGCTCGATGATAAGCGGCCAGAGCAGCGCCAGCAGCTGTTGGTTTGTAAACAGTCGTTCTTTTTTCACCTTATATAACATCTCACTTTCCCAGTATGAGTATAGCACAAAAAAATCCCCCGCGCAATGCGCGGGGGCAGGGTTTACTCGTACCGCAGGGCCTCGATGGGGTCGAGCTTTGCGGCCTTGTTGGCGGGATAGTAGCCGAAGAATACGCCGATGGCCATGCTGAAGCCGACTGCTACCACGATGGCGGTCAGGCTCGGGCGGGCGGCGTAGCCCACAGCCTTGCTCAGCCCCGCACCGAGGGCCAGCCCCAGCAGGATACCGGCGATGCCGCCGATCAGGCAGAGGATGACGCTCTCGGTGATGAACTGCATCCGGATCGCCGCCGCCGGGGCGCCGAGCGCCTTGCGGGTGCCGATCTCGCGGGTGCGCTCGGTGACGGAGACCATCATAATGTTCATAACTACTCGAAGTATTCCGCCTCGCTCGAGGAGCTGGGCTTCGAGCAGCAGCCTCTGGTCACCGAGGGCGGTCATGCCAACTACCGCATCGAGATCGTCGAGGCTTCGGAGCGGGGATTCCGCGCGACGGCGACGGCCGTGGTGGATTTCGACGGCGACGGCGAGTACAACGTCTGGGAGATCGATCAGGACAAAAACCTGAAAGAGACCGTCAAGGACTGATAACAACCTTTTCTGATCGGCGGACCGGAACAGGCGGGACTCAGGTCCCGCTTTCCGGCACGCTTCCATCTCGAATCCGTTTGATACCCTCTTCATTTATGCCTTGGCAATCGTTCGCATACCTGCTTCCGGTCGTTCCGGCGACCGTATTGGCCGTCTCCGATCTTCGTCGCCGGACCGTCCCGGTAAGCTGGCTCACCGCATTCGGCTTGTGTGTACTGTTGCCGTCCGTGTTTTTGTCATCCGTAGGAACGATACTGTACAATATGCTGACGAACATGCTGCTGCTGATCTGGGTCTTCGGCGGAGCGTGCATCTATCTGAAGCTGCGCTACCGGCGACCGTCGAGCCTCCTTCGGCAGTATGTCGGTTCCGGCGATCTGATTTTCGCCTTGCTGCTAACACCGCTCGCTCCGTTGCCGCAATATCTGTTGCTGCTGCTGGGGGGATGCTTGGCCGGACTGTTCTACTGGCTCGTCGTGCGTGTCGTCGTACAGAAAGAGACGACGATTCCGCTGGTCACGTTTCTGAGCCTGCCGCTGACCGCTTATTTGTCGTACCGCTTTTACCTTTCACTGCCATGACCCTTCCCAAGCGCATACCGACCGAGATCGTGCAGTTGTTTTCCTCCGCCGAGGCATGGAGTTACCGGCTCATACCTTACGCCCGTAAGGATGGAACCGTGCTGTGTGCCGGAGAGCAGGGGCGCGACTACGCTTCCGCGTCTCAGGAGATCGAGGTGCTGTCCGGGTTCCGGGTACAGATCGAGCCGGTCGGGTCGGACGAGCTCTCCCTGCTGCTGAACCGCTACTACCGCCGGGAGGAGACTCGCCCGATATCGGGGCGGACGGCCGACTTGAGCCGCATCGGCAGCGGACAGGGCTTTCTTACGGACCTGATCGGCGAAGCATTCGACGAATATGCGAGCGACATCCATTTCGAGCCCTACGAGGAGCGTTGCCGCATCCGCCTGCGCATCGACGGCAAGCTCATCGAGAAGTACGTGCTCGACCGGAGCGGCTACGCCTCGATCGTCAACCAGATCAAGATCATGGCGAATTTGGACATTTCGGAGCGCCGCCTGCCGCAGGACGGGCGCATCCTCTACCACCGGGGCGATCGCAAGTTCGACCTGCGCGTCTCGTCGCTTCCGACGATTTACGGAGAGAAAGTCGTGCTGCGCCTGCTCACGCGCCACGCCGAGCTGCTGGAGCTCTCGAACCTCGGTTTCTCGGAGCGGCAACTGGCCGACTATGCGGAGGCGATCTCCCGCCCGCACGGCATGGCGCTGATCACCGGACCTACCGGTTCGGGCAAGAGCACGACGCTCTACGCGACGCTCCGGCGGCTGAACCGCGAGTCGAGCAACATCCTCACGATCGAGGACCCGGTCGAGTACACGCTCGAAGGGGTGAACCAGGTGCAGCTCAAGGAAGAGATCGGCCTGACCTTCGGCGCTGCGCTGCGCACCTTTCTGCGTCAGGACCCGGACATCATCATGCTCGGCGAGATCCGCGACGCCGATACGGCGGCGATGGCGATCCGCAGCTCGCTGACGGGCCATCTCGTGTTCTCGACGATCCATACGAACAGCGCATGGGGCAGCGTCTCGCGGCTGCGGGACATGGGCGTGCATCCGTACCTGCTCTCCGGCACGCTGATCCTCTGCGCGGCCCAGCGGCTCGTCCGCCTACTGTGTCCCGACTGTAAAAAGGAGGCGGAGCTGACCGAGTCGGAGCGGGAACAGGTATACGGTCTTCGGCCGGTTCCTTCCGATAGAAAGGAGGCGGAGGACGGCGCGAGAGAACGGATCTCGGAAGCAGCGGTCCCGGTCGACGATGCGGACGCGAACCGGACGGGGCCTTTCCCGCCGGCCGACCCGCGCAACAGCACAGGTATCTCCGCTTCGGGGAGAACCGGGCCGCAGCCGGCCGAAAAGACGGAAGAAACCGCAGCCGGCCTGGCCGGAAACAAAACACCGGTCTCCAGCGTCGCTCGTTGCGAAACGATGCGGGGAGAGTCTTACGAGCGCATACCGCGACAGGACCGGACACACGGCCATCTCATGCAGAAGGCGGGACAAGAGACCTCCGTGATCTCCGGTAAACAGGACCCGGAGGCGCATTCGCACAAGCATTATCGTCCCGTCGGCTGCGAGCGATGCTACTACACGGGCTACCGGGGCCGCCGGGCGATCTACGAGGTGATCCCGATCGACGACGAGCTCGCCGAGGCCGTTCGCGAGAGCCGTCCCGATATCGCCCCGCTGCTCGAAAAACGTGGCATCACCACGCTGAAAGACTCGGCCCTCGATCTGTTCCTTTCCGGGCAGACGTCGCTCGAGGAGGTACTGCCGCTGCTTAGAGAATAACCGAAAACGACCCACAAACCGCAGTTTATGAAGAACCTATACCTCTTTTCGATTCTGCTGGTCTGGACGCTGTGTCTTCCTGCCGCCGTGTCGGCGCAGACCGACGGTGCGAACCGTATCGCTGCGATCCGCGCCCGGCTCGACACGCTGACCCGGCGCGACGAGGCCTACCTCGGCGAGGTGGATCTGTCGGTGGGCGAGGCTCCGCTCTCCGAGCTGCTGCGCTCGGTGGCCCAAGTGGGCGGTGTGAACCTGAGCGTGCGCGACGGGGCGAACCTGACGGTGAGCTGCAACTTCACGCGGGCCCGCATCGACGAGCTGTTGCTGTTTCTGTGCGAACAGTACGGACTGGACGTGCAGGTCATCGGGAATATCGTCTCCGTCTTTCCGTACGAAGCGCCTGTCGCTCCGCCGCCCGAACCGTCGGTACGGTTCGACCGCTCCGACTCGACGCTCAGCTACGACCTGATCGCCGTGCCGCTGTGCGAGGTAGCCCGGCGCATCACCGACAGCACGGGCGTGAACCTGATCGTCCCGCAGACGCTGTACGAACGGCCCGTATCGGGCTACATCGCAGCAATGCCTTTCGCCGAGGCGCTCGGCTCGCTGGCCGAGATCAACAAACTGGAGGTTACCCCCGTCAAGGGCAGCGGGGCTTGGGCGTTTTCCGAGTCGCCCTCCGAGACCGGAGGCTCGCCCGCTCCCGCCTCGAACTATGTCCGCCGCCGGCAGTTCGCAGCCTCTCAGCTTTCGGTGGACAGTACGGGGCGAATCACGGCGATGATCGACCGGGGCAACATATACGACATCATACTCGATGTCTGCGAGCAGTTGAAACTCGACTATTTCTTTATCACGCCCGTCAATGCGCAGACGAGCATCTACCTGAAAAACACCGACGCGAAAACGCTGTTCGACCTGCTGCTCACGGGCACGGCTTACACCTACTACGAGGAGGGAGGCGTCTATATGTTCGGCGAGGCGAAACGCGAGGGCCTGTTCTCGACGCGCATCGTCCCGATGCGCTACCGCACGGTGGACAAGCTCGCGGAAGCGATCCCCGACAACCTGAAAAAAGGGGTGCAGACGGCTGCTTTCGGCGATCTGAACAGCATGATCCTAAGCGGCGACCAGCGACAGGTAGCCCGCATCGAGCAGTTCCTGCGCTCGATCGACCGGACCGTGCCGCTCATCACGATCGAGGTGATGATCGTCGACGCCTCGAAAGACGTGCTGCTGGAGGCGGGTCTAGGCCTCGGATTGGGTACGGAGCCAACGCAGACCGCAGGCACGCTCTCCCCGGGTCTCGACATGACGCTCGGGGCGGAAGCCGTCAACAGTCTGGCAAGTAAGATAGGTCTCGTAAAGCTCGGAAAGGTGACGCCGAACTTTTATGCCAGCCTGAAGGCGATGGAGCAGGACGGCACGATCGAGCTGCGTTCGACGCCCCGGCTCTCGACGCTCAACGGCCGCGAGGCGGTGCTCACCAGCGGGGAGATGCAGTATTACAAGGAGACGAACAATACCTACATGGGTACGCAGAACCCCGTGCAGTCGACCTCTTATGTCTGGAAAAGCGTCGAGGCGAACATGACCCTTTCGATCACGCCCTATGTGAGCGAGGACGGCCATATCACGATGACGATCGACCTGTCGCAAAGCGAGTTCACCGACCGTACCGAAAAGGAGGCTCCGCCGGGAACCACCACGCGCAGCTTCCGCTCGATGGTGCGCGTGAAAAACGAGGAAACGGTCCTGCTGGGCGGCATCGACCGGCAGTCGCGCGAGAAAAGCTCGCAGGGACTGCCTTTCATCGCCCGCGTGCCGGTGCTCAAATGGATCTTCGGCACGCACAAGAACAACAAACAGGAACGCCGGCTGAACGTATTCATCAAACCGACCGTAGTCGAATAAAAACATCGGAATTATGGGAAACGATTTCGGACGATATGTCTTCGAACGGATAAAAACGACCTTCGTTCCCGGACCGGGTCTGCCGGATCGGAGGGACTCCCGTCGGACTCGTACGATGAGAGCGGATCGCCACGACACTTTGTCCGACGAATCGGGAATGTCTCTTATGAAAAGCCGGCCGGGCGGTCCACCCTCGATACCGAATGGAGTCGCCGCCATTGCCGTGCGGGCGGGCATCCGCACCGCTCGCCTGAGGCATGTGTCACAAGACATAAGGGAAATGCGTGACTCAAGGCCTGCCGCCGCGCGGAGGCCTGTCCGGCGGCGGAGCTATAGGCTACGAACCGGATCGCTTCGCGTTGGCCGGATGTTCCGGCTCCGGGTTACGAGCCAGGACGGTCGGAAGGAATAAACCGTATAGTATGAAAAGATTTTTGCTGCAACGACTCGTCGGTCCTTCGACCGTGCTCTGCATCCGCTTCGGGGATGCGGAAAACTACGCGATGCGCCTGTTCGTACTCGGTCTCGATCGAAGCGGTCTCCGAATCCTGCGGGAGTGCGCCGATCCCGACGCCGATGCGCTGAAAAAGGAGTGTTCGGGCCGTCCCGTCCTGATTTCGGTCTCCGGGTACGGAATCGTCACGAAGCCGACCGAAGATACGGCGATCGTCGGGAAGGTAACCTCGGATCCCGAAACGTTCGCATGGAGCTTTTCGGACGAAAAGGAGGATTCAGGGAGTATCAGCTTCGTTCGCCGCGAGCAAGTCGAACCGCTCGGGCAACGGCTCGCGGAGAACGGCATTCCTTTCATGGATGTTCGCTACGGGCGAGCGGCGGCAGATCCCGAGCAAGAGGCCCTACGGCAGGCGGAACGTTTTTATCGCGATACGTTGAAATGGCGCACGCTGCTGCGCCCTATACCCGAAGGCCGCATGGTCGCTAAAGCGGCCGAACGCCGCCTGCGGCTGCCCGTGCTGGGCCTGATGCTGCTTCTGCTCGTAGTCAATACGTTTGCTTCCGGTTCGCTTCAAGAGCGTCGCGCACAGCAGCGGACCGTGCTTTCCGCCCGGGAAAAGAGGCAGGACGCATCGCAGGCCCGCTCCGAGCAGCGGCGAGCGGCCGTAGCGGCGTTTTCGCATCGGCTGCCGTACCGTCACGCCCTGCTGCTGGACCGGGCGGCCTCCCATGTGCCTTTGTCGGTCACGCTGACCTCGCTGGCCGTGCAGCCTCTTTCCAAAACGTTGGAAAAGGGCAAAGACCCCGTATTCGCTTCAGAAACCCTTTCGATCCGGGGCGTAACGAACGATGCGTCGGCCGTATCGGAACTGATGACCGGATTACGTTCCGAACCGCTGCTGCGCGAAGCTCGGCTCGAAGGCTTGAAGCAAAACCGCGAAAGCGGTGCGACCGAGTTCAAGATTACCGTCGCCTTATGAACCGGATCGGCAAATACGAAGGAGTCGTGCGTCTGGTCCTGCTGCTGGTCGTGCTGCCTGCGGCCGTGTACCGGTTATCGCTGGGACGTACGGTCGCACTGTGGGGCGAGGTGTACCGGGCGGAACGGACGATCGCGGAGGCGGAGGCCGCACCTGTACAACCGGATGCGGCTGTCGTCATGCTCGATACGGTGGAACTGATCGCCGGCGGCGGCCTGCTCGAGCTGTTGGAGCGCCTTGACCCGGATAGCTCCGTCCGAATCGTCAGCTACACGCCTTATCTGACCCGCAAGGGCGACGACTTCACGCTGCGCACGGCCGAGATCGTGCTTTCGGGAGGCTTCGTTCCGCTGCTGCGGACCCTCGACGCGACGGAGCGGGAACTCTCCGGCTGCCGTTTGCTTTCTTCAGGGTTCAAAACGGTCCGCCGGGGACGGCAGACCTCGCTGCTGTTGACCCTCGTTGTCCAGCAACTGACCGATAAACCGTAAACCCTTGTGATATGAAATCCGATCCGACAAACCGTTCCCTCCGGCCGTTTCGGCCCGACGTCCGTCGATCCGACCGCAAAACGCCGATCCGGACAGAAAGGCTCTCCGCAGACTTTCCGGCAGGCGGGGCCGATACGTGCGAGTCCGAATCCCGGCCGACGTCCGGGACGATCCCGATCCGTCGAACGGACTCCGCCGACCTGTTCCGGACGGCCTGCGCGCTTTTGTTTCTGCTGTCGTTGCTTTCGGGCTGCGACGACATCTTCGAGCAGGATATCGACCGGGCCCGGATCGAAGTGGTCGCACCGAAGCACGACGCGCATATCGAAGCCGGCGAGGTGACTTTTCTCTGGCGGCCCCTCTCGGGAGCCCGTAACTACCGGCTCACGGTCGTCTCGCCCGTGCTTCGCGCGTATGGGCCGACACGACATTGCGCGCCGATTCCCTCCATGCGGCCGACCGCTTCTCGCTGACGCTCGACGAAGGAAACTATCAATGGAGCCTGCAGGCTTTCAACGGCGTTTACCGGAGCGAGGAGAGCGTCTATTCGCTGAGGGTCGATCCCGCTGCGGCGGACGAGTCGCAATCGCTTTCCGATCCGCAAGAACCCGCAGAGGAAGGGGACGATATGCAGGAGGCGTTCGCAGTCCCGGGCAGGGAGGGTCTTTCCGGCAGCGATGGGCTCGCCATGCCGAATCCCTCGACTGAATCTGCGGGGGGCGTCGGGCCTGAGCGTCCGAACGGTCCGGAGAACCGATTCGAGTCCTGCCGTGGCAGGAATGGGATGCTTTCGATCACGTATCGCGCGCCACGGCAGACTATTTCAGGTATCGCGTTCGGGCCGGCCGAAAGACGATTGCCGACGGAGAGCGACGGCGGGTTGCGGCCTGCCGGTCCGACATGGGCACTCCGCTCCGATATGCTATCGGCGAAAAAACGCTTTTCAGGTCACGAAACTCTTTCCGAGCCATGAAATCCCGTCCGCTGACATACCTGTTACTCGTCGTAGCGCTCGGTATCTGGGGCGTCGTGGCGTGGAAGCTCTTTTTCTCCGGGCCGAAACCTGCGGCTTCCGATCCGGCTGCCGTGCCCGTTGCCCGGAACAATCCCCGTGCGGACATCGATACGCTGCGACTCGACTATCCCGATCCGTTCCTGCGTGCGGTTGCGACGAAACCTTCCGTCCCGGGGTCCGTTTCGGCAAGAGCGCCCGTACGGTCGAAAGCGAAGAACGAACGTCCTTCCGCCAAGCTCGCCTGTACGGGCCGTATCCGTAAGGAAGGAACCGACCGTTATCTGATCTCGATCGATGGTCGGAACCATCTGCTGCGGCAGGGCGAGTCGGCCGGAGGCTTTACGCTCCGACAGATCCGGAACGATTCGCTCGTCATGGTCCGTGACACAGAGTGCTATCTCGTCAAGATTCCATAACCGATACATCCGATCGCTAACCGTAACCCGTCATAAGTCAATGAATCCTCCGAACCGTCTTCCCGCCGGCGTACTGGCCACGGTACTGGTCGTCTCGGCACTGATGCTGCTTTCGGTGCTGGGCGTACTCGCGTTGTGGGAGTCCGATTTTCTGTTCTTCTCCTGCGCGGGCTACCTCTCGCGGCAACGGGCGAACGTCGAGTCGGCCTTCGTTCTGTACGCCGCCGACAGCACGCTGACAGCAAGGCTCGACGAGCAGGGAGGCCTGCGGCTTTACGACGGCCTGCCCGACAGTCGGGTGCGGATCGCCGTCCGGCCGTGGGGACTGTACGAGGCCGTGCGCGTCGAGGCGGCCGATTCCCGAATCGCTCCGACCCGGCTGTTCGGGTCGGCCGCCCCCTTCGCATGTTCGCCGGGCGAAGAAAGCGGTCTCTGGTATGCGACTGACGCCGCTTCGCTGTCGCTTGCGGGACGCACCTCGCTGCACGGATGCTTGAGGCTTCCCCGCCACGGCGTGCAGTACGGACAAATCCGTTCGGTCTTTTTCTGCGGCGAACGAATCGAAGGAGCCCATACCGCTTATGCCGGCAAGAAGCTTCCGCCGGTCCGAACCGATGCCCGCCGAATGACCGACAGTCTGTTGCGCCTGTTCGAAGCTCCCGGGGCATGGATGCCTACGCCGGACAGTCTGAGCGTCGGATTCGGCGAGGCGGAGCCCCGGATGCTGGATGCCGGGAGCTTCGGACCGGGAGCTCTGATCGAAGGCATGGCCGTGCTGCTGGGAGAGGAGGTGTCCATCGACAGCACCTGCCGTCTGCGCGATGTGCTGGTCGTGGGGCGCACGATCCGCGTGGGAGACGGATTTCGGGGAAGAGCTCAACTATTCGCATCGGACACCGTTCTGATAGGGCAGCGGGTGACGCTCGGTTACCCGTCGGGGGTATTCGTCGCACGGGAGAATCCGGACCGTTACATCGAAATCGGCCCGCACAGCCGCGTCGAGGGCTATGCGATCGTCGACGGGGAAGGTCGACCCGATGTAAAACGCGCGAACTACCGACAGGACCGCACGGCCGTACTGCGGGGACTGCTGTGGACGGACGGCGCGGCGCAGGTGCAGGGCATCGTGTCGGGCTGCATGGCGGCGAACCGCCTGGTCTACTACTCTCCCGAAGGGTACTACGAGGACATGCTTTACGATCTGACGCTGCTCGAAAACCCGGCGGCGGCCTATCCGCTGTGGGCAGAGACGGCCTACCGGAGAAAGGAGGCGGGATGGGTGCGCTAAGAAACGAAAGGACGGTGCGGGGCCGGCGACCGGTCTGCCTCGGAGCTCGGCGACGGAATGCCTGCCCGTCCGGTCCATGTCTGTGTACAGGGGCATGGCCGAATATTGCTCGCCTGCCCGACGGCGGGAGCGCCTGCCGCCTCCCGTTCCCCGAGCGTTCCCGCCACGCACGAAGCCGGGATGAGAGACGGCGGCAGCAGCCGTTCCGCTCATGCGGCATTCCGGCAAAACGGCGGACGATCCGTCTTTCCGCCGCCTCGCTGCTGGAGGCGGTCGTCGCTTCGGTCGTGCTGCTGATCGTCTTCGCCGCGAGTCTGGAGACGGTCGTCCGGATAACGGCGGGCCCTTCCGACGGAATCGTCTGCGCCGAAGCCGATTACCGGGCCGCCTGCACGGCGAGCGAAATCCGACGGGGAGCTTTCTCCGAGGGCAAGACCGAACGCTCCTACGGATGGGGAACGCTGACGGTTCTCATCGAGCCCTACGCTTCCTGTCCAGCCCTATGGCAGGCGACGCTGACGGGGAAAATCGCGGGCGGACGCAAAAGAATGGAATAC
>OGZC01001762.1_pt1 | contig 11275 bp, 10 predicted proteins | sample 1576751 | NCBI WGS metagenome assembly OGZC01 (sample SAMEA3541486, study PRJEB24748) | human gut metagenome | biome: human gut; feature: human-associated habitat; material: faeces | place: China | collected 2012
AGGTGCGCCAATATCCGTCATCCGCCAATACATTGAACAACAGCAAACACCTGGTCAGGTGGAAAACCGCGCCTTATATCCCCGCCCTGAAGGATGGGGTTTTACGGCGCACCGGATAAAAAGCGCCATCTAACGATGGCGCGTCTGGAACTACTTTTTGTTAACGTCAAACATGGTGGCATCGGTCGCCATGTCATCAATAACTTGTTTAATATTTTCGAAAGCCATTGGCGTACTTTCGTTATTCAGGTCTTTACCTTCGCCCTGACGAACGACTTTGATAACCGGTTTATTAGTCGCTGCATCAATCAGCTCACCTTCAAAATAGAGGCGAGTATCCATGGTACGGTGGCCTGTAGCCATTTGCGTCCCCGCAACCACTAATGCAACAGGAACCACTTCATAGAATTGCAGCCCTTCTTTGCTGGTATCTACACCGGTAATGGCCCCACGGAAAATCAGACTACGCGGCCCAGCGGTGGTAACCAGTGGTTTACGCTGCGCTATCGCTTCTTTCATTTCGGTGTTGGTATAGTTCAAAATTTTATCCAGAACTTTCTGCCCTACCTGGGTAGAAGGTTTTGGTACCGGATAATAAGTGATTGGGTTCCAGACGATGCTGTCATATTTGCTTTGATCAAAACTCGGGTCTACCCAACGTAAAACAGGTTTACCTGTTGCTGAGGTTGTTTCTTTTAAATCAGAGTAATTGTTTAAAAAACCAGAATATTTATCTGGCTGGGTGATTTTAGAGGCACAACCAGACAGAGCCAACAAGCCGCATAAAGCTGCAACTTTCGCAAATGATGTGGTACGCATGAATAGTTTCCTGAGATGATTATATTACTTTCTAAGTTATAGCAAAAAGCGCCGCTTCGTGTTGTGGCAAAAAAAGTGTTGGTGAAAATAAATTTTTCAGCCCCTTTTCAGACGACATAGTCAATGCCGAAAAAGGGGCTAAGTCAATCATCAGTAGTTAAATTTCAGTAAGTTAAGCTGCTAAAAAACTTCGACTACTGTGATTAATTTCACATCCCTTCGATAAAAAATATGCTTACCGAAAAGAAGAACAGTAAATCATCTCAGCGTGGGGAATTTTCACGCGCCTTATTCTTAGCGGGTCATTTTTTACGTGCCAGCATCGTGGCGAAACGCAGTTTAATACGATTACCGTTGGCGTCGGTGCGGTGCAGCTCGCCGACGTCTTCATTGTATTTCACCCTCTCCCAGCCTTCGTAATATCGACGTAATTCTCCCTCTTTGAAGGCAAACGGGAAGCCGACGGTACATGGATAATCAGCGGTATCCATCGCCGCCACAATCAGGTTGTAACCACCAGGTTTAGTGCAACGTTGCATATTGACAATCAGCCCTGGGATGGTTTTAGCCTCAAGGAACATCAGTACCACAGTCGAAAGAATAAAATCGTACTGTCTATCAAATGTGAGGTTATTCAGATCAACGACTCGGGTGTGTAAATTATCCAGATTTTCAATGGATTTAATGCGCTCGACGTTGGCGATACTCATGGCATTTTTATCCCATGCGTCAACATCATAACCATTGGCTGCCAGGTAAAGACTGTTACGACCATTGCCACAGCCCAGATCCAGCGTTTTACCCGGTTTAACCACTTTCACCGCTTCCAGTACTTCAGAGTGTGTGCGGGTTAATTCATATTTATCAGTAAAATAGTTTTCGTCACGAATGATCATTCTTTGTCCTCTGCTTTCATTAAAACGGCGCGCTCGGTTCTGACTAACAATTTTCCCTGCATCAGAAGCGCAAAAGTACGGATGAGCAGTATTGCAATAATAAAATTGGTAAAGATAAACAGCGGCACCGCCAGCGTATGGAAAAATCCATTATCGCTGCCACTCCCCAGATGCAAACCGGTGGTTGCCAGTGCAGATACGCCGAACGAGAAACTCCAGAATGAAGCATTAAATGGCTGGGAGAGATACCATGGCATCAGACGTAGCATAAACAGCAGTTGCAGCAGTCCATAACCGAAAAGCATTTTCGCCAGCGTGTCACCCTCGCCGCCGTTGACGCTCAGCCAGGCACTACAAGCCACCAGCGCAGGAGCGAGCTGAATGCCGAGTGATGTCCGCAGTGCCGTGGGTAATTCTCCCGAACTGCGCAGACGCTGCAAGATCACCGGTTCAAGGCTTAGCCATGAGAAAACGCCTGCGCCTAAAAACACCAGACCGGCGTCGGTGTAGCCCAACGCACCACAGGCCATTGCGCTGATAAAGTTGTTGGCAACTGTCGGCAGATACAGTCCAGGCGTGGTAGCTTCTTCAGGGTGAGATCCGCGCCATAATCCCGCAGTTTGCCAGGCGGCATAAGCCAACTGAACCACGACACCAAAACTGAACAGGCACACCGCCAGTGGGCGAAACCACGGAACAAAACCAATCGCCACCAGCATCGTCGTTGCCGGAAACAAACTCACAAAACTGCTCAGCACTGGATGGCGAACTTCCGCCAGCACGCTATGCGGAAAGCGTATGAGTCGGGTAATAAATGCGCTAGTTAATAATCCCCAGATGATCATCGCCAGAATCACCAGCCCATCCCCTAACCAGTGGCTGACCTGCCAAACCTGGCTGGCATAGCGCCAGGCAAATCCCATCCCTATCGTCCCCAACACAATACCAAAGTAGCCTGCCGGCAAATTGAGCACTTTATCGCTCTGCATCTTCTTACTCATTTTGTTTAATTTATAAAGTATATTTGAAATGCATTTTATGGAATTTTCTCGAGCATAGCCAGAGCCGCAGAATTTGCTACGGTTATAGTAAGTCACCTGTGGGAAAACGCTATGCGCAAATATCGTCTAAGTGAAGAACAGCGAGCCTTTAGTTATCAGGAAGATGGCACTAAAAAAAATGTGTTATTACGGCAGATTATCGCCATTAGCGATTTTAACGATGTGATAGCAGGAACCGCTGGCGGCTGGATCGATCGCGAAACGGTGTTAGCACAGGAAGGAAATTGCTGGATTTACGACCAGAATGCTATTGCGTTCGGCGGAACGGTGATTTCCGGTAATACGCGCATCACCGGCACCAGCGTACTGTGGGGAGAGGTTTACGCAACGGATAATGTCTGGATCGATAATAGTGAAATCAGCCAGGGTGCATATATAAGTGACAGTGTCACCATTCATGACTCACTGGTTTGCGGGCAATGTAGAATATTTGGTCACGCCTTAATTAATCAACATTCTATGATCGTCGCAGCACAAGGCTTAACGCCTGACCATCAACTCCTGCTACAAATTTATGATCGCGCAAGGGTTAGCGCCTCGCGTATTGTCCACCAGGCACAAATTTATGGCGATGCCGTCATCCGGTATGCTTTTATTGAACATCGTGCCGAAGTTTTTGATTTTGCCAGTATTGAAGGTAATGAAGAGAACAACGTCTGGCTATGCGATTGCGCTAAAGTCTACGGTCACGCGCAGGTGAAAGCTGGCATAGAAGAAGATGCCATTCCAACGATTCATTACAGTTCGCAGGTGGCGGAATATGCCATTGTGGAAGGTAATTGTGTGTTAAAACATCATGTCTTGATTGGCGGAAATGCCGTGGTACGTGGTGGACCGATTCTGCTCGACGAGCACGTTGTAATACAAGGTGAGAGCCGTATTACAGGTGCGGTGATAATTGAAAACCATGTGGAGTTAACCGACCACGCCCTCGTTGAAGCCTTTGATGGCGACACGGTTCATGTCCGTGGTCCAAAAGTCATTAACGGCGAGGAGCGCATTACGCGAACGCCGCTGGCAGGGTTATTATGAATCGATAATACGCGCGTATAAGTTCACATCATCATAGGCATCATTCAGGAACTCAGCCTGTTTCAGGCAACCTTCAAGGATAAAACCATTGCGCAAAGCGACCTGGTTGCTTTGCGGATTGTCCACCCGACATTTGATCACGAAGCGTCTAAGTTCACCAGACTGGGCGTAATGATGAATCAATGCCTGCAGCGCCTGAGAAATGATCCCCTGCCCCTGATGAGATTCGTCCAGCCAGTAGCCTATTTCAACGGTTTTATTCAGTGGTTCAATACGATTAAACGAGATAACGCCGATAAGTTCATCTTCTTTGAAAATCATGAACATTTTGGCATAGCCGCGTTGATGCAACATCACATTACCCTGCACCGTTTTTCGCGTGTCCTCTTCACTCTGAACGAACTGCGGCCAGTTTAGCGACTGCTGTAACCAGGTTTTATTTTTACAGATTAACTGATAAAGAGGAGTGACGTGATTTTCTGCAACAGCATGTAATTCAAGTGATTCGCTTACTTTTATCGTTTCAGTCATCTTATCTCCAGTCAATCCATGCAGTTGTTAAAAAAGCCGCCTGGCTGGCGGCTTAGGAAAGTTTATACCTCTTTGACGCTCTCCTGCTGCAGGATTTTGAGCATCTCATCTTTTAACTGTAGCTTTTGTTTTTTCATGCGGACCACTTCCGCATTGTACCCTCGACCGTCGGAACCTTCCTTTCTGGCAATTTCATGATCAAGTTTATTGTGTTTATCGAACAAGGACATAAAGCGAGGATTTTCGTTTTTCAGACGGGATATTAAATCTCGATATTCTGGAAACATACGCACTCCCTGTTAGTGGCTGACAAGGTGTATCTGAAATACACACCATCAGATTACTCATTTAACTTAGGGAAAAATGCGAGCGGGATCGTGTTTAACCAGACGGCACCTCCCGAAGAAGGTGCCGAAGAAAAAACGATTAACTCATCACGCGGTCGTCAACATACTGACGTTTATCCGGCGCTGGCGGGAAATACTGATACAGCCATGTTTCACTGATAGCGTCGCCCTGACAACGCAGATACATCCGCATATCGACCGGATCAGTGGAGTCCGAAGTCGGATACCAGTCAAACTGAATACGATAACCATCAATGGGTTCAATATAGAGAATTTCGATTTGCTTCGCTTCCCCACTGGAAAGCGTAATCACCGGCTCAATGCCTTTTGGTGCGGCAGCTTTCAGATCACCACCAACGAAATCGACGGCAAAACGACGCGCCCATTTTTCGGGATAGTGTTCACCTGGTGCCCAACCTTCCGGGAAACCGCCCATGCCGGTACGCGTCGCCATAACGCGCGCTAATGGGCAATGAACAGGCGGTTGCGCACTCCAGTACAGACGATACTGGAATGCAAACTCATCACCCGCCTTTACAGCTTTTTCTGGCTGCCAGAAGCAGACAATGTTATCCAGCGTTTCGCCCGTTGTTGGGATTTCCATCAGGCCGATGGTGCCCTTACCCCACTTGTTACGCGGTTCCACCCACAGACTTGGGCGTTTGTTATACCAGCCCATAATGTCCTGATAATGGGAGAAATCACGATCCAGTTGCAATAAACCAAACCCTTTCGGGTTGTTGTCGGTGTAAGCATTGAACTGCAATTTTTGCGGATTATTCAGCGGACGGCAAATCCACTCGCCGTTGCCCCGCCACATGGACAGACGATCAGAGTCATGAATTTGCGGATGAATGGTGTCGCACATCCGACGTTCATTAGTACCGCAGCTGAACATACTGGTCATCGGCGCAATGCCCAGCTGTTTAATGTCTTTGCGCGCATACAGGTGATTTTCCACATCCATAATCACCTGACTTTTCTCACAATGGATAGTGAACTTATAGGCACCAGTAATGCTGGCGCTATCGAGCAACGCATAAACGGTAAAGGTAGTTGCCCCCGGTTTTACCGTATCAAACCAGAAGGCGGTAAAGTCGGGGAACTCTTCTTTACTGTCGGTGTAAGTGTCAATCGCCAGGCCGCGGGCCGACAAACCGTATTGATATGTGTCATCAACGGCGCGGAAATAACTCGCTCCGAGGAATGATACTACATCACGGCGCGCCAGTTCGGGGGCTTTAAACACGCGAAAACCGGCAAAGCCGAGATCGCTTTGCCCTTCTAATTGTTTGGTATCAACACCTGCATCGTTGTATTTGAACAACTCCGGGCGAAAGTGAATTTCACGCGCCAGATGTGTTGCTGGATCTACAGAAAACATACGAACGCGGCGACGGAATCCCATTCCCATATGGAAGAACTGAGCGTCCAGTTGACGGTTCTCAACGTTATGCCAGAGCGATTTTTCGGCGTCGTATTGAATACTGTTATAAGCCTGCGGCGTCATTGTCGCCAGCGTGTCAGGTAACGGACGAGGCGCACCACGCCACGCTGTTTGCGCTAAGTCGTGCGCCATTGACTGTAGAATGGAGAAGTCAAAACGCTGGGTTTGCCCGTCGGCAATATCAGAATCTGCCGCGAATGCCGCCTGAGAAAAAAGAGAAGCAATGCCGCTGGTACCGCACACGGCGGCCATAGCCATTGAACCTTTAATAAATCGTCTACGATCCATACCTGAAAGTGAGTCCTTCTGGTGTTGTGAATGGTCCCGCGCTGGTCGTTTTCAGCGGCAAGAAAGTGCTTATTTATGACCGCTCACTCTAGACAATATTTATTAATAATCCAATTGTTGAACTCAGAGAATATGCATAAATCGGCAATTTTTTTATGTCGATGGGATGAGCCTGATTCGTTTGTAAAATCAGGCAAATTTTTGCAAAGGCGGATGGTCAGAATTTAAAGCAAACCACAGCGACGTTTACTGCGTTCTTCCGCTTCCTGATAAAGCTGGAACTCATCCAAAACCGGACAACCCAACGCCTGCTCAAATGCCTCGCGACTGGCATTACCGTGATTGCGTGCCTGCGTTTCATTACCCAGATTTGACTGGAAGATCCCCGCCGCGCTAACGGGCAAGAAATCTTCATAGGTAATGGGTTGCGCCGCGACCCAACCACGTTCAATTAAGGGCTGTGGATCGTCTCCGGGATGAATCGCCTGACGATGCGCCTCACCTGAAGGCGTCAGACGGTACCGGAACCATGCCAGCCCTTGCTGACGCATTAAAAACTCACTGTCAGGAAAAGTGCGGAAGGTTTCCTGTAAATGCATTTGGTGAGTGAGATTATCCTGCCCGGTTCCAGCGTTACGCAGAAGATCATCATACAGTTGTCGCCCTTTCGGCGTTAATGCCACGCCACGCTGCTCAATTTCACCAAAGCGCGCGGTATGCGTGCCCTGTTTCTGCCCCGCAAACAACACCGTCTCTTCCAGTGCTTTAAAGCTGGTCTGGCGTAGTAAAATCGGTACCTCGCGGCGCGGCGGCCCCTCGATGAGAATTTTGGGTTCAATTCCGCATTCAGGCATCATCGACTGCACCCGGTCAATATCCAGCGTACGTGGCGTCAGGTGGTTGATATGGCATCCAGGAAAACAGACCACATCAGCAATCAACCGATGTTCGTTGTGCAAGGCGCGATAGGTTTCTTCATCTACCGTTGCTGACTGGTGCCAGCGAAACGTTTCCAGGGCTTCCTGCACAAACTCCTGTGCCTGTGTTTCGTTAAAACCGCCCTGCTGCTCATATTCCTCTAACAGTTGTCGACAACGTGGGGTGAAGATATCGCGCTGACGCAGAATCTCCGCCGCTTTCTGGCGCAAAATTTCGTTCTCGATAAGCTCAAGGCGGAGTAAGGAGGTAAAAACGCGGAAGGGATTACGCGCCAGAGAAGCATCATCAATGGGCCGAAATGCTGTCGAATGTACCGGCACCCCTGCCTGCGAGAGATCGTAATAGCTCACCGGGTACATCCCCATAATGGCAAACATCCGCCGAAGAGTAGCAAGCTCTTGTGCAGTCCCAACGCGAATCGCCCCATGACGTTCAACATTCAGTCGCGCCAGCTCGTCTGCATTTACCATTTTTTCGTGCAGTTGAGGATTGTTTTCCAGCACAGCCAGATTCACATCAGCTACCAGTTCCAGCAGCGTGCCATATTGCGGAACTTCTTGCTGGTACATGGCTGACATTGCCTGCGAAAACTGTTCCCGAATCTCATCCGCCGTGATGCTGTTCGCCATAGTGTCTGCCTCCAGTGGTCAGTAATCTGGAGTGTAGGTAACCGCATTCACTCTGGCGGGAAGAATTTACAAACTGTGATCTCGCCGCGAAAACATCAATATTATCCATTTTGCTGTAACATAATTGCTTTAATTGTTAATAATATTTTGCAATCAAGTTATCATAATCAAACAACTTCACTTGTCAGCGACACCGCTTCGTTTTTAACATCGCTTATGGAAAAAAATAGTCTGTTTAGTCAGCGCATCCGTTTGCGCCACCTTCATACATTCGTAGCTGTCGCACAACAAGGAACTTTGGGGCGCGCGGCTGAAACCCTTAATTTGAGTCAACCTGCGCTCTCTAAGACATTGAATGAACTGGAGCAGCTGACTGGCGCTCGCTTGTTTGAGCGTGGTCGTCAGGGGGCGCAACTTACCTTACCCGGCGAACAATTTTTAACGCATGCAGTCAGAGTTCTTGACGCCATCAACACTGCCGGACAGTCGCTTCATCGTAAAGAAGATCTTAATAATGATGTCGTCAGGGTTGGTGCACTACCTACTGCGGCACTGGGGATATTACCTTCGGTTATAGGTCAGTTTCATCAGCAACAAAAAGAGACGACCTTGCAAGTTGCGACAATGAGTAACCCTATGATTCTGGCGGGTTTAAAAACCGGGGAAATCGATATCGGCATTGGTCGGATGTCAGATCCTGAACTGATGACCGGGCTTAATTACGAACTGCTGTTTCTTGAATCGCTGAAGCTGGTTGTCCGCCCTAATCACCCGCTACTTCAGGAGAACGTAACGCTAAGCCGGGTGCTGGAATGGCCGGTCGTTGTATCACCAGAAGGCACTGCGCCACGCCAGCATTCAGATGCATTAGTGCAGAGCCAGGGCTGTAAAATTCCTTCGGGTTGTATCGAAACGCTGTCTGCTTCGCTATCTCGTCAACTTACGGTTGAATACGACTACGTGTGGTTTGTCCCTTCTGGCGCGGTAAAAGACGACCTGCGTCATGCCACGCTGGTGGCCCTGCCTGTTCCGGGACATGGTGCAGGCGAACCGATTGGAATACTGACCCGCGTAGATGCGACGTTCTCTTCTGGTTGCCAGTTGATGATTAACGCTATTCGAAAATCAATGCCGTTCTGAAAGGTGAAGGGATCTGTCGATCCCTCCTTGAACATTTTCACACCGTAGCGAAACTAACTGGTTCACCCGCTCCGCGAGGTTCTGCCGACACAGAATGTTTGTTCAGACGGAATACGTCCACCGCCTCAGTTAATCGTGCCGCCTGTTCTTCAAGGGACACCGCCGCTGCTGAGGCCTCTTCTACCAGAGAAGCATTCTGTTGCGTCACCTTATCCATTTCAGAAATCGCCTGGCTAACCTGCGTTATGCCTCTACTTTGTTCATCCGAGGCGGCGGCGATTTCCTGCATGATATGTGTGACACTCGCGACGGCATCAACAATAGTGCTCATGGTTTTCCCTGCCGTTGCCACCTCATCCGACCCCAGGTCAATTAACCTGACTGATTCACTGATCAAGCCTTCAATCTCTTTCGCCGCTTGGGCGCTGCGGCTTGCGAGTGTCCGTACTTCGCTGGCGACAACGGCAAATCCACGGCCTTGCTCACCCGCTCGCGCGGCTTCAACGGCAGCATTCAGTGCCAGAATATTCGTCTGGAAAGCAATACTGTTGATGACGGCGGTGATCTCAGAAATTTTCTTCGAACTCGTGGAGATAGCGCCCATCGTTTTTACTACACCGGAAACCGTCTGCCCGCCATCGCTGGCTTTAATAGAAGCCTCTTGCGCCAGTTTGCTGGCATGATGCGCGTTATCCGCATTCTGTTTCACCGTCGCAGTGAGTTGCTCCATGCTGGCGGCAGTTTGTTCGATTGCCGCCGCTTGTTCTTCGGTGCGAGATGACAGGTCCGCATTGCCAGCTGAAATTTCGCTGGTGCCACGATAAATCTCTTCCGCACCCTGTCGAACAGTCCCTACTGTCATCCCCAGTGAATGCTGCATTTGCTGTAAATGACGATTTAAGCGACCGATTTCATTACGACCCGCCGGTTCATCCTTCATCGTCAGATCGCCACTAGCGATTTTTTCAATCCGTTGTGCGGCATGTTGCAGTGGACGAATGACGATCCGACGTAGCACCATAAATGTTATCAGCGTCATGACCAGGGCAAGCACAAACGCGCCAATCATGAACATCCCACCCAGGCGGGTGCGCTGATGGGCCAGTTCCGCCAGTTGGTTGGCCCTGGTGCTACGTATCTTAACGGCTTTGTTCAAAATATCGGTATAAGCATTATCCAGCGGTCGGATCTGCTCACTTTCATGATTAATAATCGCTTCAAACATGCCATTTTTGGCATATTTCAACATAGGTTGCATACCCGTGATATAAGCCTGAAAGCGTTGATTTAATTCAGTGTCGAGGGCTTCATCAGCAGGTGTTTTCACCGGTCGATTCTGATAAGCACGATAACCTTGCTGCGACTGTTTAATCTCCGATTCGGCTTGCGCAATATTGCGCTTCATTGCTTCCATTTCCGCAATACGACTCGCAGCCCCGGCCTGAATCATATTGATCCGGGCTGAACGCAAAAAATCTGAACTGTTCGCTAACCCGGTCCGAATCTCAATCTCCGCAGTAACATCACGCTGATCGCGATCGGCCTGCCAGAGGAAATAGCCAGCCAGAGCAGAACTTAATGCGAATAGAACTAAGATACCGCCAAGAATGCAGGCAAATAACGGAACCAGCCTGATGTGATGCAAAAAACCTAATCGATGTGAGGGAGTTGTATTCATTACCGTTGTCTCTCGTCCAGGTTTACTCCTGATAGAAAGTCATCGGCACTTGACGGTAATTACTTATGACCAAAAACCTCTTTGCGTCACATTTTTACAACAATTATTGCAGAGAAAATTAATGCTATTGGAATGAAGAGAGTAACGAATGGCTAAACTGGCTAACCCGAATGACGAAAAATTCTGGAAAACAGCACGCAATTTCGTGAAGTGATTATTTTCGTCCCTAAGGAAACCTCATAGGATGCCTGCGGGTGCCTGAGACTTTCTGTTTTCAGGCTAACCGGGAATCAGAAAGACGAAGGCCCCGACCGATATTTCTATCAACCGAGGCCAACGAATGAACCTAGCAATTCAGATCTTAGCCTCTTACCCGCCATCCGGCAAGGAGAAAGGCTATGAAGCACAACCCTCTGGTGGTGTGTCTGCTCATTATCTGCATTACGATTCTGACATTCACACTCCTGA
>OGZC01001763.1_pt1 | contig 11271 bp, 9 predicted proteins | sample 1576751 | NCBI WGS metagenome assembly OGZC01 (sample SAMEA3541486, study PRJEB24748) | human gut metagenome | biome: human gut; feature: human-associated habitat; material: faeces | place: China | collected 2012
CAACGCCCTGTTTTCCGTGTGCGGAGTTATGACGGCGCTGTATGCGAATCCTGTTCTACATTCTCCATCGTCTGTTTCTTGCTTCTTGAATTGCTTTTGCACTGTTAGTCGCAAAGGTAATTAGAAAATCACAAGGGTGTGATTAGATTTTAATCATTTAGTATTCCTTTTAGGCTATTTGGCTGTTGAAATTGCTTTTTTGGCTAAATATTATAAAAAAAGGGTTTGATTATTCTAAAGGAGTGCATTATCTTTGCAAGGATACTATTAACAACAATATAAGAGAACGATGATGAAATATTTTATGGGAGTGTGCTGTGCAATGCTGCTGGGATTGTCGGCATGTGGTGATATTGATAGCCCGGAGTTTCCGCCTTCTGAGGTTAAGAGTGAAGTAAAAGAGGCGGTGGATTTTTCATATACCGAACTGGAAAATTTAGAATCTACTCATGGTATGCATCTTAATTACCATAATAGAGTGTATGTGTTGTCAGCTGATATAGTGCTGGATTCTCCTTATCAGTCATTCGGGCATATTGAATACTTTATATCTCCTGATAAAGACAATTTGACGGACAAGGCTTTGTTGTCATATAGCTTCGATTATGACAATGTATATAGTGTCTATCCCGAGTATTATTATGGTTGGCAAAGTACTACAGCTATTTGGTATTTTGATCATTCTGATTGGCAGGCCGGTACCTATTATTATCGTGCGGTTGCTTATAGTAACAGTTGGGGTAGTGGTCCCGGTATCCTTCATGACTGTTTGCAGCAAGATGGTAGGCAAGCTACTTTGGATGATCTTAAGTCCTTTACGATTCCTACGAAATACCTTCCTTATGCAGATTTAGGATATGCTAATGAGAATGAAGTATCAGTTTACTTTGGAGTGGATGGATTTGAAGGAAGAATTAAAGAGGTTGGAGTTTGCTATTCCGATGTAAATCAACTCCCTACCATTGCTGATAAAACGTATGTTTCTGAGTCGGCTGACGGTATGCATTTTATTGGTCCTCTTCTACAGAAGGCTTATTATATGCGTCCTTTTGTAGTAACGAAAGATAATGATACGATCTATGGATATGTTCAACGGATTCAATACTCAAGATAAGCAAAGATGAAAAAACTGATTATAACCATGCTCATGACGATTGCCGGACTGACAACCCTCATGGCACAGCAGACGCACGATATAAAAGGTGTGGTAACAGACAAGAGAAATGAACCGATAGTAGGTGCTTTGGTCACCGCAGAAGGTACCGACATCAGTTCTATAACCGATATCGACGGTAAATTCCTGTTGCGGGACGTACCTGTTGATGCTAAGAAAGTGATCGTAGAGTCAATCGGTATGGAGACTACCGATGCAAAGATTGATCGGCCGATAATGATGGCAGCTCGCCCGAAGCGTCTCTCGCTGGTAGTGGAAGCCGGAATGGACTGGAGCCGTTATACGGCAGAGGGCTCTGATAGCAAAAACGGTTATCACTTTGGTGTAGGTATGGAAGTGCGTATGTCTAAGCGTTGGGCATTTCGTCCGATGGTGCAACTGGCCAATCGGGGCGCGGAATATAATTTCACGGAAGGATCATACTCTTATAAAGAGACCTGGAATCCGTTGATGCTGGATGTACCGTTTAATTTTCTGGTACGTTATGACCTGGCTCGTAATATGAGTTTGGTACTTTCTTTCGGCCCGGTATTTTCATGGGGACTTAGCGGTAAAGTGAAAGTTTCAGAAACGGGTAAGGAGGATGCTGAATATGACATTTATAGTAAAGATTATGAGAGTAGCTGGGGAAATTATAAGCATGCATTGCTGCATCCGCTCGAGTTCGGTATGACTTATGGCATAGGTGTGGAATATAAGAAGCTTATGATAAACGTTTCCGGTAAGAATATGGGAATTATTGCGGAGGATGAAGGACCGGGAGATGTGAAGGAACATAACTTTGTGCTGGGTGCCAGTGTTTCATACCGTTTCTGATCCTACTTATCAAATGTTGAATTTATAAAGAATACTATATATAATGAAACGAATAATTATATTAGCAATTATAGGCCTCTGCATATCAGGAGCATCTATGGCGCAGGGACAAAAACTGAAAGGCAGACTTATTGATAAGGATCATTATCCGGTGAAGAATGCCAAAGTAACCGTAAAAGGCACAAATTTGAGTACTACTTCTGATAAGGATGGTAATTTTTTCATTGAAGATGTACCGTTGTACCTTGATTCTATTCAGGTGGAGAAAGGCCGGAAAGACATCACCGTTAACACACCTATGAAGATTTCGATGGGGCGGTTGGTTATAGATAAACGTTTTTCCTGGTTTGTGAAGGCAGGTGTAGGTGTTAGTCGCTTTTTGGGTGCTGACGAGACGAAAGATAAAATGTCTTTTCATGTCGGGGGAGGTGTAGACATTAAAATGGCCAAGCATTGGTCTTTCCAGCCGGCAGCTTACATTGCGCATCGTGAAATGGAGGGCAATACCTGGTATTATAGTGATGAAACTACCAACTATAAATTGACGTATCTGGAAATTCCTTTGCTGTTTGCTTATAAGTTCCGTTTAAGTTCCTCGATGAACTGGGTAATTGCTGCCGGCCCTTATGTAGATTGCGGTATTAATGGGGATATTCGTGATGTGAGAAAACTTTATAATTCCAGCCCGGATGGCTATGGCTCTCAGTATACATACGAAACAGAAGAATCTGAAGCTTTTGGTAAACGCTTCACCGGTGGAGCAGCTTATAGTATGGGGGTAGAAGGACGCCATTTCACATTCGGTCTAACCGGACGTACAGGTTGGACTTCATGGCGTAGGAGTGAAGGATTTACGAATCTGGAGTTTGAAATAGGATATAAATTCTAAATAGAACACTTGCGGTTGCATCAGCTTACACTTGCGGCTGCGTTGTCTTACACTTGTATAAGTGTGAGCTGACGCAGCCGCAAGCATATAATAACGCAACTATAAGCTGATGTTATTCTTTTTAATAGGGAGAAAGTTAGAGATTGGCCGCCAAAAACTTTCTTACTTCATTAATTGGCATTCTTCTGCGTCGTGCATAATCTTCCAATTGATCATTTCCAATCTTGCCTACTGCAAAATATCGTGCGGCAGGATGTGCCAGCATTAATCCGCAAACAGTGGCGTGTGGACGCATAGCACCGTTTTCTGTAAGCGTAATGCCTATTTGCTCCATATGAAGCAATTCATTCAACAGAAAGTTGACAGACTGATCGGGCAGAGAAGGGTAACCGACGGCAGGACGTATGCCTTGGAATTTTTCCTTTAACAACTCGGGGATGGAAAGATTCTCATCCTTTGCGTACCCCCAGGCAACTTTACGCACGTATTCATGCATCTTTTCGGTAGCGGCTTCAGCAAGTCGGTCGGCAAGTGTCTGTACCAACATACGTTTGTAGGGATCCTCCTCATAGAGAAGTTCAACTTCTCCGTCACAGGAAGCTGCAAAAATCCCTACCGTATCAGGTGTACCGGAAGCAAGAGGACGGACAAAATCGCTGAGGCAGAGAAAAGGACTGCCATCCGGATGGGGGATCTGTTGGCGGAGTAAAGGAAAGCGTGTGCCGTCCAGCAGTAAATTATCCCCATCGGCATTAGCCTTGCAAAGACGGAAAATGGTGTGTACATGGTAAGTCTCATCCAGCTGGTTAAGCATTCGGTTAGCTTCTTTAAGTAGCTGCATTGCCTCAGCGGCTTTGGCACGATCCTCTTCAGAAAAAGTCGTAAGCCAGGAAGCACGGCAGGCATCGCAGCCATGGATATCCGCAATAGTGGCGAAGCGGGGCTGAAATCCCCACGCATGAAAGAAGTATATCCAGTTGATGTATGGAGTAACATCATGAATGGCGTACGTCAACACTTTATCCGCAGGGCTGTTCATCATTTATCTTTGTAATCGAATCTCAATTCTTCGCCACGGTAAGTATCATCTACTTGTCCGTCACTGTATATCAGGTGTCCGTTAGCAAATGTTCTTTCTACTTTCCAGCGGAAAGAATTACCTTCCAGCGGGCTCCATCCGCACTTGCTGAGAATATTCTCAGAATTGACTTCCCAACGGTCTCCGTGGCTGACAAGTACAAGGTCGGCCTTATAGCCTTCGCGGACATAACCGCGATCACAGATACCATATATCTGGGCAGGAGCATGGCACATTTTCTCTACAATGGTTTCAATAGAGAAAATTCCTTTTTCTGCCAGTTCGAGCATGCTGACCAGAGAGAATTGAATCATCGGCATACCTGACATGGCTTTTAGTGCGCCACCTTCCTTTTCACTGAGCAGGTGGGGCGCATGATCGGTAGCAATCACATCAATCACGCCGGTATTGACGGCATTCCGTAAAGCATCACGATCAGCTTGTTTCTTTATGGAAGGATTGCACTTGATACGTGTTCCCAGTTCTTTATAATCCTGTTGGCGGTATAACAGATGTGCAACACAGGCTTCGGCTGTAATGTGCTTTTCTTCCAGCGGTATATCACTGAACAATTGCAGTTCTTTGGCTGTAGAGACGTGAAGCACATGCAGACGTGCACCCGCTAAGCTTGCCATGCGTACCGCAAGTTCTGTTGAGGCGTAGCAGGCGGCTGAAGAACGTATGTTGGGGTGCTTGCTGATGGGAACTTCCGGTGCATCACTGAACATCTTCTTATAGTATTCAGTGTTTTTTTTGATGATTTCCTGGCTTTCGCAATGAGTAGCAATCAACATATCTGTTCCATTGAATATATTGAGCAGACTGTTTGTTTTGTCTACCAGCATATTTCCGGTACTGGAACCCATGAAAAGTTTGATGCCACATACACGATGTTTGTCCAGCTGGTTGAATTCCGTATAGTTATTATTAGTGGCTCCGAAGTAGCAAGAGTGGTTAACAATACACTTCTCATTCAGCAAATCAAACTTTTGTTCGAGCGCACTAAGGGTGGTAGCCAAGTCCTGCAAAAGTTGGAAACATCAGATGATTACTTTCCTGATCGGCATATCCATGATGGAAGTGACACCACCTGCGGCTGCTGCACGACTTTCGGTGAGAATATCCGCTTTGTGGGTTAATCCCGGATCGCGGAAGTGTACATGGTCGTCGATAACACCCGGCAACAGGCAACAGCCGGTAGCGTCTATGGTTTCATCACAAGGGACAGAGAGCTTTTTCCCATAGGTAAGTACTTCGGCAATCCGGTCGCCTTCAATCACTACGGAACCTTGTACAGAGCGTCCCTCGTTCACTATTGTTGCGTTATGTATCAGTGTTCTTTTCATCTTCACTAATCATTTATCATTAATCACTAATTGTTTTTTACTGCTTGCGGGTATTTATGGAACCAACTATGCATTTTCAGTTTGATAACACCAAAAACGGCCTCTCCAAAGATACTGCTGTTCATTTTTGAGGTACCCAGTTCCCGGTTGATAAAGATAACCGGTACTTCCACAATCTTGAAACCGCATTTGTAAGCAGTGAATTTCATTTCAATCTGGAAGGCATAACCTTTGAAGCGGATACCATCCAGATCGATTGTCTGCAATACCTCACGACGATAGCACTTAAAGCCGGCGGTCGTATCATGTATCGGCAGTCCGGTGATGAGGCGTACATACTTGGAGGCAAAATAGGACATCAATACCCGTCCCATAGGCCAATTCACTACATTGACGCCACTGACGTAGCGTGAACCGATAGAGACATCGGCACCTTCTTCAGCGCAGGCTTTGTACAGACGTGGCAGGTCAGCAGGGTTGTGGCTGAAATCGGCATCCATTTCGAAGATGTATTCATAATTATGTTCCAGCGACCATTTGAAGCCTGCGATATAAGCAGTACCCAGTCCCAGTTTGCCTTTGCGCTCTATCATGAACAAACGTTCGGGAAACTCTTGCTGAAGGGTCTTGACTATGTTGGCAGTGCCATCAGGCGAGCCATCTTCTATAATCAGGATATGGAATACTTTTTCCAGGGCGAAAACGGCACGGATGATGTTCTCGATGTTTTCCCGTTCGTTGTATGTAGGAATGATAACGATGCTGTCCGATGTCTGCATATTCATAAAAGGAGGTTCTAAATTGGGAACAAAGTTAAGTGTTTTCTATCACATACGAATAAAACTAAGGATTATTTAGTAATTTTGCGCCCGTTATGATGACTATTACCGAGCTACAACAACGATATGCCGCCCATCCCAATGTGGAAGCTATGAGTGGTTTACTGAAGAATCCGTCTGTCCGCACTCTTTTCTGTGGTGGACTATGTGCTTCTGCTGCTTCACTGTTTTCGTCCGTGCTGGTGCAGCGTGGAGAATTTCCTTTTGTTTTTATTCTGGGCGATCTGGAAGAGGCGGGATATTTCTACCATGACCTTACGCAGGTGCTGGGAACAGATAAAGTCTTGTTTTTCCCTTCTTCATTTCGCAGGGCAATAAAATACGGACAGAAAGATGCTGCGAATGAAATACTTCGTACAGAAGTGTTGAGTCGCTTGCAGAAAGGTGAAGAAGGGCTTTGCGTGGTGACATATCCTGATGCATTGGCCGAAAAGGTCGTTTCCCGGAAAGAATTGGGGGATAAAACTCTGAAACTGCATTCGGGGGAGAATGTGGATACGAACTTCATCATGGAAGTATTGCGTAGCTATGGCTTCGAGTATGTAGATTATGTGTATGAACCGGGACAATATGCCGTACGTGGTAGCATTATCGATGTGTTTTCTTTTTCTTCCGAGTTTCCGTACCGTATTGACTTCTTCGGGGATGAAGTGGAAAGTATCCGCACGTTTGAGGTGGAGACACAGCTTTCCAAAGAAAAGAAAGATAGCATTGTAATTGTCCCCGATTTAAGCCGCAGTCTGGAGCAGGGTGGTGCGAATGGCATGGTTTCGTTTCTGGATTTTCTGTCGGCGGATGCCGTACTGGCAATGCGTGATTTACTTTGGTTGCGTGAGCGCATTCAAACAGTGCATGATGAAACACTTACTCCACAGGCAATTGCTGCCCGCGAAGCAGAAGAAAGTGGCTGTATAACCTTAGATGGCAAGCTGATTGACGGAAGCGAGTTTACACTCCGTGCATTGGATTTCCGTCGTATGGAATTTGGTAATAAACCGACAGGTACACCGGATGCTACGATTACTTTTGATACGTCTGCACAGCCTATCTTCCGCAAGAACTTTGATATGGTGGCTGAGAGTTTCAAAGAATATATGGAGAAGGGATATGCGTTGTACATCTGTAGCGACAGCATGAAACAAACTGACCGTATTCGTGCCATCTTTGAAGACAGGGGGGATCAGATTGCATTTACGGCCGTGGAACGTACGTTGCATGAAGGGTTTGCCGATAATGCCTTGCGGCTTTGTATCTTTACGGATCATCAATTGTTCGACCGTTTTCATAAATATAATCTGAAGAGTGATAAAGCGCGTAGCGGTAAGGTGGCTCTAAGCTTGAAAGAGTTGAACCAGTTTACTCCGGGAGATTATGTCGTACATACCGATCATGGAGTAGGGCGTTTTTCAGGACTGGTGCGTATTCCTAACGGAGATACGACACAAGAAGTGATGAAACTGGTCTATCAGAATGAAGACGTGGTGTTTGTTTCCATTCATTCATTGCATAAAGTATCTAAGTATAAAGGTAAGGATGGTGAAGCTCCTCGCCTGAATAAGTTAGGTACCGGTGCCTGGGAAAAACTGAAAGAGCGCACCAAAACTAAGATTAAGGATATTGCACGCGATCTTATCAGGTTATATTCTCAGCGTCGGGAGGAAAAAGGATTCCAGTTTAGTGTGGACAGTTTCCTGCAGCGGGAGTTGGAAGCATCGTTTATCTATGAAGATACGCCTGATCAGAGTAAGGCTACGGCGGATGTAAAAGCAGATATGGAAAGTAATCGCCCGATGGACCGTTTGGTTTGTGGAGACGTTGGTTTCGGTAAAACGGAAGTGGCAGTCCGTGCAGCTTTTAAGGCGGTGGCGGATAATAAGCAGGTGGCTGTTCTGGTACCTACGACAGTGCTGGCTTACCAGCATTTTCAGACGTTCAAGGATCGTTTGAAAGATTTGCCTTGCAAGGTGGAATATTTAAGCCGTGCTCGCACGGCAGCGCAGGCAAAAGCAGTTATAAAAGGTTTGGCTGCCGGAGATGTGAATATACTGATCGGTACACATCGTATTTTAGGTAAAGATATACAATTCAAGGACTTGGGATTACTGATTATTGATGAAGAGCAGAAATTCGGGGTATCTGTAAAAGAGAAACTGCGCCAGCTGAAAGTGAATGTAGATACCTTGACTATGACGGCTACACCTATTCCCCGCACATTGCAATTCTCATTGATAGGCGCACGTGACCTGAGTGTGATACAGACACCTCCGCCCAACCGTTATCCTATTCAGACTGAAGTGCATACCTTTAACGAGGAAGTGATTGCTGATGCCATCAACTTTGAAATGAGTCGTAACGGACAGGTGTTCCTTGTAAATAACCGTATTTCCAATTTGCCCGAATTGAAAGCAATGATTGAGCGGCACATTCCGGATTGCAGAATAGCTATCGGACATGGGCAGATGGAACCGACAGAACTGGAAAAGATAATTTTTGGCTTTGTCAATTATGACTATGATGTATTGATAGCTACTACCATTATAGAAAGTGGTATTGATATTCCAAATGCTAATACTATTATTATCAATCAGGCACAGAACTTTGGTTTAAGTGATCTTCACCAGATGCGCGGCCGCGTGGGAAGAAGCAATAAGAAAGCTTTCTGTTATTTGCTGGCACCTCCTCTTTCTTCTTTGACTCCTGAGGCGAGACGTCGTTTGCAGGCTATTGAGAACTTCAGCGATTTGGGTAGTGGAATTCATATTGCCATGCAGGACCTCGATATTCGTGGTGCAGGCAATATGTTGGGGGCAGAACAAAGTGGTTTCATTGCTGATCTTGGTTATGAAACTTATCAGAAGATATTAACGGAAGCTGTTCACGAGTTGAAGACTGATGAGTTTGCCGATCTCTATGCTGAAGAGTTGAAAGCCGAAGGTGGTGTCATTAGTGGCGAACAATTTGTTGATGAATGTCAGGTAGAAAGTGATCTGGAACTGTTGCTTCCCGCTACATACGTCACGGGTAGTAGTGAGCGTATGTTACTTTACCGCGAGTTGGATAGTCTGACATTGGATAAAGATGTAGAGGCTTTCCGTAACCGGCTTATCGACCGTTTTGGTCCTGTTCCGTCAGAAACGGAAGAGTTACTGCGTATTGTGCCGTTGCGTCGTCTTGCTGCCCGCCTTGGTGCGGAAAAGGTTTTTCTTAAAGGTGGGCGTATGTCGCTATTCTTTATTTCCAATCCGGAAAGTCCCTATTATCAGAGTCAGGCATTCGGTAAAGTTATTGCATACATGATGAAGTATACTCGTCGCTGCGATTTGCGCGAACAGAATACTCGTCGTAGTATGCTGGTGAAGGATGTGAAGAATGTGGAAACGGCAGTTGGTGTTTTGCAGGAGATTGTGGCGATGCAGGTGGAAGAGGGATAGTTTTCTGATAGCTATCGTCCAAATTGTATCGCAAATCCCAGATTAAAGAATGTAACATTGTTTTTAAACCAACTGTGGTCTATTCCGTCATCATAATCGTATGGATTGGAAAGCCGTGCGTCGGGGTTTGCAAACCAGTCGGCTGTGAGTATATCTGCACGAAACACTCCTGATAATTTCTTGGTAATGTAGAACTCGTAACCCATGCCGAATGACAGTCCGCAATAGCCTCTCTGAAAAGATATTCCGTTCCGTTCACTTCGTTGGTAAGTACGCTCCTGATAGTTCATGTAGCCTATGCCGAATGAAAGAAATGCTCCTTGATTTCCCTCACTCCACAAGTAGCGGTAAGTAATATTGGGGTGTATATAATGGAGGTGCATTTTATCCGGCAGACGAGCTACCCGTAAGTAATCATACTGAAGCCCTAGGGCAAAGTTGGGCATGAAGTAGTAGCGCCCTTCTGTCATCAGGTTGTATCCCGCACGGTCGCCATTTTTACTGAAAAAGTCATTACGGTTTCCTTCTACACGCGGCAATGTTACTCCGCCACCCAGTGAGATACTGAAGTTTTGCGGTAGGTTATCTTGTGCTTGCAAGGTCGTGCTTGCATAACTCAAAAAGATAGTGAAGAGAATAAAGAGTCGTTTCATCATTGTTAGATTAATATTTATCGTTTTCCATATAGTTTGTCTATCAAATCAATCCGTCCGATACGGCGTAGTTCGTTGATGATGTTCTTTCGTTCTTCCGGTTTATACCAGAAAAAGAATTGGCGTTGCGCTAACTTTTCACGTGGTGTTTTAGCACTGAATACAGGCTCCAATGTGTATGGATGGTAGCCGGTATACCAAGCTTCAGTGGCTACGGTCATGGGGGTAGGGGTAAAGTCTTGCACCTGTTCCAGATGAAAATCAAGGCGTTTGGTGATAACAGCCAGTTCTGCCATGTCCTCTTCCTTACAGCCGGGATGACTGGAAATGAAATAAGGAATCAACTGTTGTCGCAATCCTTCTTCGCGGTTGATACGGTCGAATATTTTCTTGAATTCCTGGAACTGGCCGAACGAGGGTTTGCGCATGATACTCAATACCCGGTCACTGGTATGTTCCGGAGCTACTTTAAGACGACCGCTGACGTGGCGGGCTATTAACTCGCGGGTATATTCAGCAGTGCTTTTATTAGTTGCCGGATCTTTGCTTTGATGCAAGAGTAAGTCGTAGCGTACACCACTACCGATGAAACTCTTTTTGATGCCGGGTAAAGTATCTACCGCATGATAAATATCCAGTAAAGGCCGATGGTCGGTATTCAGGTTCGGACAAACTTTGGGATGGATACATGAAGGACGTTTGCATTTCTTGCAAATGTTCTCATCCCTCCCTTTCATCCGGTACATATTGGCAGAAGGACCGCCCAAGTCGCTAAGATACCCTTTGAAGTCCGGTAGTTCCATTACTGCCTTTACTTCTTTCAATATGCTTTCCTTGCTGCGGCTAACGATAAACTTGCCCTGATGTGCCGAAATGGTACAGAAAGCACAACCGCCGAAACATCCACGATGGATGTTGACGGAGAACTTAATCATATCGTATGCGGGTATGCGCTTGCCCTTATATTTGGGGTGCGGGAGACGCGTGTAGGGAAGGTCGAAAGAACGATCGAGTTCCGCTTCCGTCAAGGGCGTCTGCTCCTTCT
>OGZC01001765.1_pt1 | contig 11262 bp, 6 predicted proteins | sample 1576751 | NCBI WGS metagenome assembly OGZC01 (sample SAMEA3541486, study PRJEB24748) | human gut metagenome | biome: human gut; feature: human-associated habitat; material: faeces | place: China | collected 2012
GATACATAGATAATGTATCGGAGAACATCACGTAGTCGGAACCGCTGTAAGTCGTTCGGGAGAGATCATTACATCCCCAGAATCCGACAGCTAGCGTTATCAGTGCTACTATTCCTGTTATTAATAGTTTCATTGTTTCTCTATATTATCTTTATACATTATTTATTGCTTTCATTAGGCATTAAATCCACACCTGGAGCATCCAACTCATGTTGCGGGATAGGCCATACAAAACGCGGATCGTCTTTCTCCAACTTCAGCGTATTGCCCGGAGAGACAGTCGAGGTTTGTTCTTTACGTTCAAATCCCTCATGCCAACGTTTCAAGTCATTAAGGCGGAAACCTTCCATAAAGAGTTCTTTCATACGTTCTTCACTGACAGTCTTAAACCAGTTCTCTTCTGTTAGTGTGGTAGAACCACCGTAGGAAGAATAACGAGCCATACGTAAAGTAGAAATATCAATTCCGGCTTTTCCATAATAAGCTGTTCCCATCCGGCAATAAGCCTCTGCACGAATTAAATATTGCTCTGCCAACCGAAACGGCTTCGGCATGGAAACACATAATACTCTTTGGCTTATAAAATCCTGATTACCCATATATTTGATCAAAAGCGGCCAGGTTAACGCATGGGAGAAGCCGGTTGTTACCGAACCAAAATAGGCATTGTAGCGTAAATCAGCATTAGCATAGGCATCCAATACCCATTTAGCCGGTACATAATCCGGTTTATAAGATGTATAATCATAATTGAGGAATACGGTACCCAATGCGCCTCCATAGGAATTTACCTCAAACATTACTTTCCAGATGATTTCAGTAGAATTATCATACTGCCACATATACGCAAAATCATTGTAAGTAACCGAATAACTGTTCTTTGTAGCATCAGCTAATGCATACTTCTTACTATCTATCACTTTAGTGGCATACTCAACGGCCTTCTCCCACTTCTGCATATACAGGTACATACGAGCATACAAAGCATTGACTGTACCAACCGTGAAATATGCAGAATTATAGATAACCGCAGTATCATCATCATCCGCAGCCAGATATTCGGCAGCTTTAGCCAAATCATCCAAAACAAACTGATAGGAATCTTTTAAAGAAGCACGTTTTACAGGTCCCGGATTAACGTAACTGGACTGTAATACAACTCCCAGTTCATTGGCAGCCTCTTCATCACTGTCATAAGCTTTACAGAAACACTTCAGCAGTTCCGAATAAGCCAGCGCACGGGCAAAATAAATATGTCCCTTGTAGTTATCCAACTTATCCAGTTGTTCGTCATCGGAAGTAGCCGCTTCTACGGCAGCCATGTTATCAAGAACGAAATTACAACGTCCGATAACGGCATACAAACCACCATACACATATTCCACCTGTTTATTGATAGCTAATATCTCATTACGCCATACATCACCATAGACATTCGTATATCCTTTAACAGCGTACACCTGATCTGCCTGAATATCAGGCAACAAGGTCAAGTAACCGCTATATAGGCTGCTGTTTTTAAACTGCGCATAAATACCGATCAAAGCTTGACGCACATCGCTCACTGTTTTAATAGCATCATCTTGCGGAATAGCATCTTGCGGATATTTGTCAAGACAGGAAGATGCCGAAAGCAATACCGCAACCAAAGCTATATATAATTTTATTTTTCTTATCATCACTGATTTATTTTAGAATGAAACTTCCAGTCCGAATGTGAACTGACGTGACATCGGATATTGGGCCTTATACACATTGGACGTAGACTCCGGATCCATACCCGTGAAATTTGTAAATGTCAACAAATTCTGTCCCTGCGCATAAATACGGGCACTATTCAAAAAGCTAGTCCGCTTCAACCATTTCTGTGGGAACGTATAGCTGAGCATCAAATTCTTTAGACGCAGGAAAGATGCATCTTCAAGGAATCGTGAATCCAGTTGGGGAGTTACTCCATAACGGGGAATATCAGTCACATCTCCCGTTTTTTTCCATCGGTCGTAAAGCATACGTTTTGACTGGTTATAGGCACTGAACAGTCCGTTACTCTCCTGAAAGACTCTGTCGTTGTTAAGCATCCAGCGATCAGCCACCCATGTGAACTGTGCGGAAAGTGAAAATCCCTTCCAGGAAAGTGTAGTACCAAAACCACCTTGCCAGGGAGCTTCATGTGTTTTGCCCAGCATCACCTTGTCGCTTTCATTATATTCCGTAGTAATTTCACCGTCTTTGGTATACCATAAAGCATCTCCATTAATCGGATTAACTCCCGCATAACGGTTCAGATAAAATTCTCCTAACGGATGACCTACCGCAACCATTCTACCGGTATCGGAAGCTACATATTCTGTCACCCCATTATAGAGCTCGGTTATTTCATTTTTATTATAGGATACATTGGCATTCACATTCCATTTAAAGTCTTTGATGCGGAGTACATCTGCGCCGACATTAATTTCTACACCACGATTCCGCATGGCTCCCACATTATCCCAACGGGTCCCAAAACCGGTAGATGTATAAGAAATAGGAACCGCCATCAACATATTGGTCGTTTTCTTATTATAAAACTCCACATCCAAATTGATACGATCAATAAAACCTAAATGCAACGCCACATTAGTAGCCCATGTAGACTCCCAACTCAATTCTTCATTTCCTAACTGGGAAATTGCAATACCTGATTCGTTATCATACTTATATCCACCGGAAACTAAAGCCAGATGCTCATAGTTATTAATAGAAGAATTACCGGATGTACCTGTATTAACCGCAATTTGCGCATTAGTAAGCCAATCATATTTTTGCATGAACTTCTCCTTACGAAGATTCCACATAAAACCGACTGACCAGAAAGCTCCCCAATGGTTATCGGTACCAAAACGTGAAGATCCATCCCCACGAATCGAGAAATCAGCATAGTAACGGTCATCATAATTGTATTCGCCCCGGGCAAAGAAAGAGAGAAAAGAATATTCTGTGACAGGATCTGACCATGATGAAGCAGTTGAGCCTGAAGCTAAGTTTGTCAAAATATCATTTGTCTGTCCCCGAGTAGTTAACTGGAAACCTTCATAATGATAGTTTTCACCTTCCTGACCAACCATAAAATTGAATGAATGAACATCATTCAACATAAAACGGTAGTTTGCCGTATTTGTAATCATCAGGTTAAGCATATCAAACGAGCTACGCTGCGCACCTCCATAATTATTATTTGGCTTGTAACTGGGGAAACTTTGATAAAAAGAGGTAGTATGACCATAATCAGCACTTAGCTGTGAACGGATTGTCAGATTCTTTACCGGAGTAACCTCGGCATAAAAAGTGGATAAAAGTTTGTATTTCTTATTCGACAACGGATTATTTGCCATCCATGCCAACGGATTTTCTGTCGTTCCCTTCCAACTCCCGTCATCCTGAAGTGCCAGACTTCCATCTTCCTTATAAGGGTTCCAGTAAGGCAACATAAAAAAAGACGCGGAAATAGGAGCCCATAACGCATACTCTCCATCATCACTCTGTTCAACTTCCTGATAGGCAAACATTGAATTTGTTCCTATCTTCAACCATTTATTAGCTTTTGCCTCTACATTGGCGCGAAAACCGACACGTTCGAATGTAGACCCTACTGCAATGCCATCTTGATCGTAATAACTTCCTGAAACATAATAATTCAATTTCTCCGTGCCTCCGTTTACAGATAACTCGTAATTCTGCAAAGGGGCAGTATCATTGTACACTTTATCCAGCCAGTTGATATTTGTCTTACTCAACTTTTCATAATCTTGTCCTTTATCCAGTCCAACTTCTTTCTCAAATTGAATGCGTTCATCCGTATTCATCTGATCCCAATCTTTTGAGGCTAGTTGAGAAAATCCGAGCTGTGTACGGAAAGTAACCTTAGCCGCTTCCCCCATACGCCCGCGCTTGGATGTAATAACGACCACACCATTGGAAGCACGTGCCCCATAAATAGAAGTAGAAGAAGCATCTTTTAATACTGAAATACTTTCAATATCATTAGGACTAATTGTATTGAAATCCGAACTTGAAATAGCTACTCCATCCAATATAAAAAGAGGATCTTTTCCCGAATTAATTGAATTTGTTCCGCGAATACGAAAAGTGGCTGCCTTACTGGGTTCACCAGAATCAGAAAGCACCATTAATCCTGGCGCCTGTCCTTGCAGTGCCTGGTCGAAACTCGGAGCAGGAACATCTTCCATCTTTTCAGCTTTTACCGTAGATACAGAACCTGCAATCGTACCTTTCTTACGTACACCGTAGGCAACAACCACTACTTCTTCTACCATTTGTGCATCACTCTCCATCTTCAGATTCATGCGAGTGGCAGCAGACACCTGCTTTTCCATCGTTTTCATTCCAATGTAAGAAAACTGCAAAATGGCGGGAGATTTCGTCACTGTGATACTGTAATTACCATTCATATCGGTAATTACTCCGTTCGTCGTACCCTTCTCCAAAACAGACACACCAATCATCGGCTGATTGTCTTCCGCCGAAATAATGTGTCCCGTTACCTGATATCCACCCTGTGCAAAAAGCAACAGGGGGATACTTGTCAGAGTAAAGAGTACAAACAAGAGAATTGATTTTCTCATCTTTGATACTTGAATTTAAATCAATGAATTGATTTATTTTTTACAGATTTATCTACAAAACGAAAACTTAGCATATTACGCTTCACGCATGAAACAGCAATATACTTCTCCCCTTGGAGCGACTTTGAAAAGTATACTTTTATCATCGTTCCAGGACAGACTATCAAATAGTCTATACAATATATAGAATAGGGAAATTAGCTTGGCTGGTTTTTAATATTACGCCATATGTCTAAATAAATGTCTTGTGTCGCTGCAATACTAATAAAGTGTATGTCCATCTCTCTAAAATTATAGATATTAATAAGTGCTTATCGTTTGTTTAGGTGTAAATTGCCTATAAAATTCTTTAATTTGGCTACAAATATAATTATAATAGTTAAATAGAAAAAACAAAAAGTCTCATTTTTTATACCAAATTTCCTCAAATGTCTTTTTATTGCATAATTAACAAAATATTAATAAACAAATAGATATATCCCATATAAACCGTCAAAAATAAGACCATCTTACTTTCCATTTGACATTCTTATTAGTTGCTTATGCAATAGTCATTAAAACGACATAAAACACCTCATTTTGAGGATTCGGAGTCAAAAAGGCAAAAATCCAAAACTATTTCCTATTTTTGTACCCACTATATATAAAAAGGTACAAGATGAACTACGGATTCGTAAAAGTAGCTGCAGCCGTGCCACACGTTAAAGTGGCCGACTGTAAATTCAATGTAGAGAGAATAGAAAGCCAAATCGCAATAGCTGAAGGTAAGGGTGTGCAAATCATAGTATTCCCAGAAATGAGTATTACCGGATATACTTGCGGTGACTTATTCGGACAGCAGATTTTGCTGGAAGAAGCAGAGATGGGGCTAATGCAGATACTCAATAATACCCGCCAACTGGACATCATCTCTATTGTCGGCATGCCGGTAGTAGTTAATTCAACCGTGATCAATGCCGCCGTAGTGATTCAAAAAGGAAAAGTACTAGGTGTTGCTGCCAAAACTTACCTCCCCAATTATAAGGAGTTCTACGAACAGCGCTGGTTTACTTCTGCCCTTCAACTGACAGAAGATACCGTACGCCTATGCGGACAAATCGTTCCCATAGGTGCCAACCTACTGTTTGAAACTTCCGATACGACTTTTGGGATCGAAATTTGCGAAGACCTTTGGGCTACCATACCTCCCAGTTCCTCATTGGCTTTACAAGGAGCAGAAATTATTTTCAATATGTCTGCCGATAATGAAGGAATCGGAAAGCATCATTATCTTTGTTCTCTTATCAGTCAACAATCAGCACGTTGCATTGCAGGATACGTATTTTCTTCCTGTGGTTTCGGGGAGTCCACTACGGATGTAGTATTTGCGGGAAACGGATTGATTTACGAAACCGGCTCATTACTGGCACGTAGCAAACGTTTCTGCATGGAGGAGCAACTGATCATTAGCGAAATCGATGTGGAACGCATACGGGCTGAACGTAGAATCAACACCACTTTTGCTGCCAGCCAGGGAAATCCAGGAGATAAAAAAGCAATCTCCGTCGCAACGGAGTTTATTAATAGCAAAGAGCTTACTTTGACCCGAGACTTCAATTCACATCCTTTTGTCCCCCAAGGAGCAGAACTGGATGAGCATTGTGAAGAAGTATTCTCTATCCAAATAGCCGGCTTGGCACAACGACTGGTTCATACCAAAGCTAAAACAGCTGTAGTCGGTATTTCCGGCGGATTGGATTCAACACTGGCATTATTAGTCTGCGTGAAGACCTTCGACAAACTCGGTTTACCCCGCAAAGATATTCTGGGAGTTACAATGCCAGGCTTTGGAACGACTGACCGTACTTATAACAATGCCATTGATTTAATGAAATCATTGGGCATTTCTATCCGGGAAATCAGTATTCAAGATGCCTGTATCCAGCATTTCAAAGATATCGATCATGATATCAATGTACATGATGTCACCTATGAGAACTCTCAGGCACGCGAACGCACACAGATATTAATGGATATCGCTAACCAAACTTGGGGAATGGTAGTGGGTACGGGTGACTTGTCAGAACTTGCACTCGGATGGGCTACGTACAATGGAGATCACATGTCTATGTACGGTGTCAATGGAAGTATTCCCAAAACACTTGTGAAGTATCTAGTGCAATGGGTAGCGGAAAATGATATGGATGAGGACGCTAAAGCGACTTTACTGGATATTGTAGATACTCCTATCAGTCCCGAATTAATTCCAGCTGACGAAAACGGGGAAATCAAACAGAAGACCGAAGACTTGGTAGGGCCTTATGAACTGCATGACTTTTTCCTCTATTACTTCCTGCGTTTTGGTTTCCGTCCTTCCAAGATTTACTATCTGGCTAATATAGCTTTCAAGGATGTATATGACAAAGAAACAATAAAGAAATGGCTATCTACTTTCTTCCGACGTTTCTTTAATCAGCAGTTCAAGCGCTCCTGTCTGCCCGATGGTCCGAAGGTAGGTAGTATTTCCATCAGTCCCAGAGGTGACTGGCGAATGCCAAGTGATGCAAGTTCAACTATCTGGCTTAAAGAAATAGAAGATTTATAATCTCTTTGATCTTTCTTCTGTGACATTTTTGTATTTATCTTAAGTATTATACGGGGTAAAACAGAAATGTCACATAACTGTGTATCAATCATACAGAACATACGGTCAATTGCACTATTGTAATACTTCTCTTTTAATACGTTCTATATCAGCCTTCTCAATAGTGCGAATGATATTTTTATAAATACGATGAAAACCGAAACCTCCTTCGGTCATTTCCTGAATAGCTTTTTGCTTTGACACTCCTTGAAATACAATACGATACATAGCACATACTGCGCCTGTCCTATCAGAACCGTGATGACAATGAAAGACGATTGGCCCTTTGCGGTTCTTGATAATGCGCAATGCATTGATCAATTGATCTTCACTGACTGAATGCGCTTTCATTTTTAGCCGATAAAGCTTAATCTTTGTTCCTGCCGCCTCATCATCGTCACTATGCCTGTTGCGAAGATTCAGCACTTCACGAATACCGTATTTCTCCAAAGCCTTAAAGTCAGCATCCGATGGTTGCTCCGAACGATATACACCTGAGTCTATCTGATACAAATTAGTCAGTTTACTATCGGGAACAGTTATCTTTTCAGCGTTTATGTTTTGACCATAAACCGAAAAAGACATCACTATCCCGATAAATAAACCAAGCCAAATTCGTTTGTTATTGATTATCATATAGCAATCCTATGAGATTATATAATATGATGAGGCAAATTATAGTACTCCTTTGCTCGAAGGAAGCTCAAAATGATAGATATCTCTTTTCAATGCCATTTTCAGGGCACGTGCAAGCGCTTTAAAGATACCTTCTATCTTGTGATGCTCATTCTGTCCTTCAGCCTTGATGTTCAGATTCATTTTTGCAGCATCACTCAATGATTTAAAGAAATGCAGGAACATCTCCGTCGGCATCTCCCCTATTTTTTCACGATTGAACTCTGCATCCCATACTAACCAAGGACGACCTCCGAAATCAAGACAAACCTGACAAAGGCAATCATCCATAGGCAAAGCATAACCATAACGTTCGATTCCGCGCTTACTGCCCAAAGCCTGATAAATACATTCTCCCAAAGCGATGGCAGTATCCTCAATGGTGTGATGTTCATCCACTTCCAGGTCGCCTTTTACCCGAATGGTCAGATCCATTCCGGAATGCTTGCCTATTTGTTCAAGCATATGATCGAAGAAGCCAAGACCGGTAGAAATATCACAGCCTCCATTTCCATCAAGATTGAGAGACACATAAATATCAGTCTCCTTCGTTGTACGACGAACTTCTGCTTTCCGCTCACCGGCAAAAAGAAATTCTGCCACCTGATCCCAGTCTGTTGTTGCAAGTGCGCAAACTTCTTCCAGACCTTTCTCTTTCAAATCATCTGTTGCTTCTTGCAGATAAATAGCACGGCAACCAAGATTCTTTGCCAGCTCCACATCAGTAGGACGATCACCGATTACAAAGCTTTCCGCAAGATCATATTCCGGATTATCAATATACTTCGTCAACATTCCTGTACGCGGTTTGCGAGTCGGCGCATTATCTTCCGGAAAACTACGGTCGATCAGAATATCATCAAAGGTAATGCCTTCTCCGGCCAATGTTTTCAGCATCAAGTTGTGAGCAGGCCAGAAAGTGTCTTCCGGAAACGAAGATGTACCCAGCCCGTCCTGATTGGTAACCATCACAAATTCAAAATCAAGCTTGCTACGGATAAAGCCCAAATTACGGAAGACTCTCGGATAAAATTCCAGCTTTTCCAGTGAATCAAGCTGATAATCAATGGGAGGTTCAATGACCAATGTCCCGTCCCTATCTATAAACAATATTTTCTTCTTCATATACTATCCTTGATATTTTTTGAGGGCAGCAAGTAACGTATTATTCTCCACTCTGGTACCCACCGTCACACGCAGACAGTTGCAACAAAGCGAAATGGAATGACGGTTGCGCACTATGATCCCTTCACCTACCAAATAATTGTAAATCTTCACCGCATCCGTTACTTTCGCCAAGAAGAAGTTGGAATCGGACGGGTACATTCGGACTGTACAAGATAATTTCGCAAATTCTTCTTCCAGATAGTCGCGTTCTTCCTTCAATGTTTTTATCCAGCGTTCTATTTCATAATATTTATGCAGCATAGCAATAGCCTGCTGCTGTGTCAGCTGATTCACATTATAAGGATACTTGATTTTACTCAGGATTCCGATAATTGCTTCGGATGCAAAAGCCATACCCAAACGGATAGCAGCACATCCCCAAGCTTTGGAGAAAGTCTGAAAAACAACCAGATTCGGATATTTATCCAGCTCTTCGAGGAAAGAAGGTGCTTCGGAGAAATCATTATACGCTTCATCCAATATGACCAATCCTTCAAATTCGCGGAGTATTTTTTCTATTTCAGAACGTAGCAGGTCGTTTCCCGTCGGGTTATTAGGTGAACACAGGAAAATGAGTTTCGTACGCTCATCTGTAGCTGCAAGAAGCTTTTCTGCTGAGAACTGGAAGTTTTCGTCCAACAAAACTTTCCGGTACTCCACATTATTCACATCGGCACAGACCTGATACATACCGTAAGTCGGATCGATAGCAACTACGTTATCTTTTTCCGGTTCGCAGAATGCACGAAACACCAGATCAATCGCCTCATCACTGCCGTTTCCTAAAAAGATATGCTGGGGAGAAACCTTTTTAATTTTAGACAACAGTGTTTTCAGTTCCCACTGCATGGGGTCCGGATAGCGGTTGTGAGGCAGGTTATAAGGATTCTCATTCGCATCCAGAAAAACGGAAGCCACAGCGCCTTTATATTCATCACGAGCCGAAGAATAAGGCTTTAGTTTCCATATATTCGGCCGGGTAAGTTCTTGTAATGTTTTCATTTCAATGTATTTAATCGTACTGTAACTGCATTCTTATGAGCATCCAGAAGTTCGTTGGCTGCCATTTCTTCAATAGCCGGCCCGATAACTTTCATGCCTTGAGGAAGAATTTCCTGAAACGTGATTTTCCGGATAAAGCTGTCCAGGCTCACGCCGCTGTATGCTTTCGCATAACCGTTAGTCGGCAGCGTATGGTTGGTTCCGGAAGCATAATCCCCTGCACTTTCCGGCGTCAATGAGCCAAGGAAGACGGAACCGGCATTTATTACACGTTCAGCAACTTCCAGATAATTTTCAGTCTCTACAATCAGATGTTCGGGTGCGTATGCATTCGTCAACTCTAACGCTTCATCCATGTCCTTCACCAAAATCAGTTTACTGTTTTCCAGAGATTTCGCAGCAATTTCCCGTCGAGGAAGCTTTGCCAGTTGGCGGTCTACTTCTTCCATTACTTCTGCCTGAAGCTTTTCAGAGGTTGTTATCAACATCGCCTGACTGTCCACTCCGTGTTCTGCCTGCGACAGTAAATCTGCCGCAACAAACACCGGATTAGCAGATGCATCAGCCAGCACTTCCACTTCGGAAGGACCTGCCGGCATGTCGATGGCTACATCCCGAAGACTTACCAACTGCTTGGCAGCCGTCACATATTGATTTCCAGGGCCAAAGATTTTGTAGACTTTAGGAACACTCTCGGTTCCATATGCCATAGCAGCGATAGCTTGCACTCCTCCCGCTTTGAATATCTTACTGACACCTGCCAGTTGAGCGGCAAAGAGAATAGCCGGATGAATATTTCCGTTTTTATCGGGAGGGGTACAAAGCACAATTTCCCTGCATCCCGCAATTTTTGCGGGAACAGCCAACATCAATACCGTAGAGAAAAGCGGAGCCGTTCCACCGGGAATATAAAGCCCCACCTTTTCGATACCTACCGCCTTTTGCCAGCAAGTTACTCCTTCCATTGTTTCTACCTTTTTGCCAACGAAGCGTTGGGAAGAGTGGAAAGTTTCAATATTCCGTTTAGCCAGCGTAATGGCAGATTTCAACTCGTCGCTGATCAGTCCTTCGGCTTTCTGTATTTCTTCGGAAGTCACAGTGAGAGCAGACAAAGTCACCTTATCAAAAGCCGCCTCATATTTCAAAACAGCTTTATCACCTTCCGCCCTT
>OGZC01001768.1_pt1 | contig 11251 bp, 8 predicted proteins | sample 1576751 | NCBI WGS metagenome assembly OGZC01 (sample SAMEA3541486, study PRJEB24748) | human gut metagenome | biome: human gut; feature: human-associated habitat; material: faeces | place: China | collected 2012
TAACAAAAACCACATTTGTAGACAATGATATAGTAAGGTACAGCGATGCATTTAAAAACCTAAATGCATCGCAAATTAATTTATTTTTATTTTTATGCTGTCTTGCAAAACAGCAATATGATGTAGAAAAAGCGGATGAAACAGAAGGGAAAAAAACTGGATGGTCAGATGAAATAAAAATCAACATGATTGAATTTTGTAAAGTATGTGGCAAAAAAACAGACTGGTTTGATATGCTAAAAGAGAAGAAAGATGCAATATTAGACTGTTTTAGGGATTTACAAAAAAAGCAATTTACACTTTATAAATCAAAAAGAAGATCATTATCAGATGGTTTTGAAAGTTATAATTATCTTTCGTATGTAATATATAAAAATAATGTATTAACAATAAGTATGGATGAAAAAACAAGATTATTTTTTATGAATTATGATTGTTTTTTTACATCCTATGAAATAGGGCAGGTAATACAACTAAAAAGTGAAACTTCAAAATTGCTATATATCTATCTAAGATCATTTTGGGATGCTAACAAGAGACAATTTTTACCAACATCATTATCATTAGATAATTTTAGGGATATTATAGGAAAAACAGGTAGCTATTTAGAATATAAAGATTTAAAGAGACATGTGCTTGAAAAGGCTATTGCGGAAATCAACGAAAAAACAGATATTACAATAAGTGGTGATTATGATGTATATAGACATTTAACAAATGGAAATGAAGAAAATATGACACCAGAAGAAATAAATAAATGTAGAATAAAATCTATGGAGATGCGTACAGATGATGAAAATAGAAGAATTGTAACAGGGTTGACATTTAGAATAAAAATGAAGCCTAAAGAAGAAGCTGAAGATTATTTGTATGGTCTTTTTGATGATGAACTAATAGCAGAAAGAATGCGATTAAAAGCTATGAAAAAAAGGTAAATGAAAATTTAGAAGAAAATAAAAAATTCAGAAGAGATAAATATACACCAAACAAAAAGATTTAGCATGCCAGTGCTTTTTCTGGCTCGGTAAATTTTTTGTGCGGTAGACTGGGAATTGATGCATCAGCATCAAGGCGTGTAGCGCAAAAAAGATAATGCAAAAGGTGCGATTTTATGGTAAAATACTCTTTGTATATTTACATTTAGAATTGTACTTTGTGCATTTTATATAAATTGACAAAGGAGATAGTTATAGATGGCAAAAAAAGAAGTAAAGACAGATTTATGGGTATATGATTTATTAAAAGATGCAGAAATAGAATTAGATCCACAAGGAAGTTCTATAAAAGAAATAGATGATGCTTTAAAGACTGCCAGCAAAAAAGGAACAGGGCATGTAGGCTTTCCAGAATATGTTGGTGTTGTAAAGGATTTTATAATTGTTATAGAAGATAAGCCAAAAACAGACAAACATGTGCTTTTAAATGGTAGTGTTATCAGTTTAGAAACAAATGCAGTTGTAAATTATGCTATGAATGGAGCTTTATTTTATGCAAAGCATTTAGCAAAGAACACCACATATAAAAAGATAATTGCAATCGGTGTATCTGGAGATAAGAAGAAACACAAAATCAGTCCAATATATGTTGATGATACAGATTATTATAGAGAGCTTCCAGATGTAGAATCATTTATATCATTTAATGAAAAGAATATAGATGAATACTACACAAGAGAAATTTTAAAGGAAGATACAAACACAGAAAAAGAACTTGCTGAAATATTGAAAGATGCGGCATCATTACACGAAGATTTAAGAAATTATGGAAATTTAAAAGACATAGATAAACCTTTGGTTGTATCTGGAATTTTGCTTGCATTGAATGAAATTGAAAAGAAAAGTTTCAGTATAGATAATTTGGTAGGCGATACAGTAGAAACAGACGGACAGAAAATATATAAAGCTATTGAGTCAAATTTGAAACGTGTTAATGTGCAACCACAAGTCAAATTAGACAAGATTTTAAGCCAGTTTTCTATTATTCGTGATACACAGATATTAAATGAGATTAATGATACATTAGGTGAAACACCTTTAAAATACTATGCAAAATTCTTGTATGAAAAGATTTTCAAGAGTATAAAATATACCAGCTCATCAGAAGATTATTTAGGTAGATTTTATGGCGAATTTATGAGTTATTCTGGTGGTGATGGTCAGACACTTGGAATTGTATTAACTCCAAAGCATATAACAGAATTGTTTTGTGAATTGCTTGATTTAAAGCCAGAAGATGTTGTATTAGATCCTTGTTGCGGTACAGCTGGATTTTTAATTGCTTCAATGCATTATATGCTCAATGAAGTAATAACAACAAAGGGATTAAAAACAATAGAAAAAGATCCAGATATTAACCACATTAGAAAGCATCAATTACATGGTATTGAATTGCAACCATATATGTTTACAATTGCAACAACAAACATGATTTTGCGTGGTGATGGTAAAAGCAATATAATTAATGAAAACTTTTTAAAACAAGAATCAGATAAATTACAGTTAAAGAGTCCAACCGTAGGCATGATGAACCCACCATATTCACAAGGTTCAAAGAAAAATTCTGATTTATATGAAATCTGTTTTACTGAGCATTTATTAGATAGTTTGGTTGAAGGTGGTAGATGTGCTGTTATTGTTCCACAATCATCTATGACAGGAAAGACCAAAGAGGAACAGGCAGTAAAAGAAAATATTTTAAAACATCACACATTAGAAGGTGTAATAACACTAAATAAAGATACATTCTATGGTGTTGGTGTAATGCCATGTATAGCGATTTTTACAGCAGGAGAACCACATCCAGCAAATAAAGAATGTAAGTTTATCAATTTTGAAAATGATGGATATAAGGTATCACCACATATAGGACTTATAGAAACAGAATCGGCAAAAGATAAGAAGCAACATTTATTAGATGTATGGTTTGACAGAATCGAAGCAGATACAAAATTCTGTGTAAAAACAACCATAGAAGCAACAGATGAATGGTTACATAGTTTTTATTATTTCAATGATGAAATACCAACGGATGCAGATTTTGATAAAACAGTCGGTGATTATTTATCATTTGAATTTTCAATGATAATGCAAGGAAGAAAATATTTGTTTGAAGATGAAGAGTAAACCCAAATGAAAGGAAGATAATAAAATGAAATTATCTGAAAAAGAATGGGAACCATTTTTTATTTCTTCCCTTTTCAAAGATCCGAAACGTGGAAAGAGAATTGTAAGTAGTAACCATATAGAAGGTGATACACCATTAGTATCTTCCGCAGGTGATAATAATGGTGTCACAGCTTTTATTGGAAATAGAGAAAAAGTTCGCATTTATGAAAATTGTTTAAGTATTGCAAATGGTGGATCATCAGCAGGAAAGTGTTTTTATGAACCATTTGAATTTATTGCATCAGATCACATAACACATTGTAAAAATGAAAAATTGACAGCAAATCAGTATTTAGCGATTGCATCAGTAATAACACCTAAACTGACAGAGAAATATAGTTTTTGCAGGGAAATAACGGATTTAAGGATTTCCAGAGAAAAAATAATGTTGCCAGTAGATGATGCAGGTAAACCAGATTTTGAATACTTAGAAAAATATGTTAAAGATTTAAAAGGAAAACTAATTTGTAATTATTTAAAATATGCTAAAAGTCAGATTAGTAATATTGATAATGACAACATAGACGGTGAAGAAGAAAAAGACTGGGATTCATTTTTTATTGGTGGCAAAAATGGAATTTTTAAATTGAGTGCAACAAATAGTGGAATAGATAAAAACAAATTAATTGAATCGGATATAACTAATATTCCATATATAACAAGAAGTGATGTTAATAATGGATTAAGCATGTTTGTAGGTAAAGAATAAAGAAAAAAATATAGTATTAATGACGGAAATGTAATAATTATTGGTTTGGACACACAGACAGCATTTTATCAACCACATCAATTTTATACAGGACAAAATGTACAGATATTAACAAATCAATATATGAATAAATATAATGCGTTATTTATTATTCCTTTACTGAAAAAGCAACTTCAAAAATTGAATTGGGGTGGAAATGGAGCAACACTTGGAAGATTAGAAAGAATGAAAATAATGTTACCTATAAATACTGAAGGCGATCCAGATTACAAATACATGGAACAGTATATTAAAAATTTAGAATACAATAAAATAATTGAATACATGGCATATATAACATAAAGCAGGTTGAAATATACCTGCTTTTTTTATATCTTAAAAAACACCACCATATATAGTACTTTTGACAAAACGCAAAACACAATATATGGTATAAAATTCTGCTGAAAAGCACCAGATTTTTTGGTATAATTAATCTATCACAAAGGGAAAGGAATTATTTTATATGCCAAAAGAAAACATATTTTCTGGCAAGTATGAACCAGATCGGGATACTTGCACAGAAGCAAATGAAAGTAATGTTGCCAGATTCAGAACAGCAATGTTAAAGTTAGACAGAATACATAATGATGATAATGAAAAAGATCTGACTGAAAACATTATGCAGTTATGCTCAAGAAACAATAAGACTGGGGAAAAGATTAATCTTAGTGAAAGCTATGAATTTGAAGATGCAATGGACTGGCTGGAAAAAGTCTATAATGATGTAGATGCAGATTTAATGATAATGGCAATAGACCAATTAGCAGAAAGATATGGTTATACATCAGATATGGATGAAACTATTGAGATTAAGCAAGAGCAAAAGTGGTATTCAACGGAAACTTTTGAAAGCGTAATTAATAAAAGCATAAGAACATATGGTTCACTTCCAACAGCAAAACGACAGGAAGATTTTAAAACAAGAATAGCTGCAGGATATAGATTATATGAAATGGAAAGCCAACCAAGACAGCGTGTACATAGGGGTGAAATCTGGAGGGTAGAAGTGCCGACAGGTGTAGGAAGTGAAACAACTGGTATGAGATGGGCGCTTGTAATATCCCAAAAGGCACATACAAAAGGAAGTTATACATTTAATGCTGTTTATTTAGATGGACAAGCAGTTAAAAAAGTGCATGGCAAATGGAAATAACAGAAGCGGATCTGGAATATGGTGATTTAATAAAGAAAACAGAAGATAATAAGTGTAGAATCAATCTTACAGATATATACACATTAGATAGAAAGCGATTAATGGATCGCAAGGGAAAAGTAAATAATGCATTTATGAAAAAAATAATGACAAGAATTGCATCACAATTAGGAATCACATTAGATAGTGGATGTAATATAGAAGGCATTTAATTTCAAGTTATTGCATAAATTCAAAATACATATTATAATTGTCTCATTGAAGATATGGAGATTATACATTTCTAATCAATGATTAGATATTGCTGGTAGAAAACCAGATAGTGCTGATAGAAAATCAGATAGTACCAATAGAAAATTGGTGTAGGGTAAACAGGAGTAGTGAGTGACCTCGTTTATACTGAATCATAGCTTCACAAAAAACACATCTGGAAACAGGTGTGTTTTTTTATGCAAAAAAGGCATCACAGGAAGGAAATCAAAGATTTTGGGTTCCTTCCTGTGATGGTAATTCAAAAAGTATACAAAATAGCTGTACAGCTTTTTACTGTCAAAAATTCAAAGGGGGACTTTTTGGAAGCTGTCAAAAATATTACAAGACTTTTTAGGAGTATCTGTCATTCTATTAGTAAAATAATAGAAAGGAAGTGGTTAAATGGTATACGGCTATCATAGAACAAGCACTAAAGAGCAACACTTGGATCGTGGTATAGCTGAAATTACAAAATATTGTGAAGAACATAATATGAAATTAGAAAAAGTATATACCGACCAGCAGACAGGCAAGAATTTTGAAAGAGCCAGATATATTGTTTTAACAGAAGATGTATTGAGGGCAGGTGACATATTAATTATCACTGAAATAGATAGACTTGGAAGAACTAAACAAGATACATTAAATGAACTTAGAAAGCTAAGAGAAAAGAATGTGCGTGTTATGGTTTTGGAACTTCCAACAACTTTAATAGATTATTCTTCAATAGATAATGAAATGGCAAAAATGATGATGGAAACAGTCAATAATATGATGATTGAATTATATGCATCTATGGCAGAAGCAGAAATGCATAAAAAGCAAAAAAGGCAAAAAGAAGGATATGAAGCATTAAAGGCAAGGGGCGAATGGGATAAATTAGGCAGACCAGTGGCAATAGACTATAAGAAATTCTGTAAGGAATATGAAAAGGTTGAATCTGGTAAAAAGAGACCATGTGAAGTAATGAGGGATTTGAAACTAAATGAATCAACTTATTACAGATATAGAAAAAGATATTTAGCAGAACATAAAAAAGGGGAGTGATATAGATGGGATTAAAAAGAAAAATCATAGCTGTATCACTTTGTTTGATTATGATGTTGGGTTGTATAAATGTAAATGTGATAGATGCAAAAGCATCAAGTTTTACATTAAGTGCCAATAATGATAATAGTGCAAATGATGGACTTGGTGCAGTAGATCTTGATTGGTCAACATATACAAAAAAGAATGTAATGTTTAAAGGCTATCAATCAAAAGACAATGGCATTACATGGCAAAGTATTTCTTTAATGGATTATACATCAGTAAAAAATATAAATGTATTACAAATATATCCAATTGATAATGCAAAAAATCAATTAAAAACTTGGATGGAAACAAATGGATATGGCAAGGGAATCATAAAAGTTAATAGTGTTAGTTTAGGCGATTTTAATGCTAATCCAAATACATATTTAAAAGATTCATCTGGAAACTGGAAATATGATGTTATATTTTTTGGAACCTGGGATTCAAACGGTCCAGATGGTGATTTAAATGAATCTTCTATGGAAGCTACTAGACAATTTATATTATCTGGAAAAGGATGTATATTTGGACATGATACAATACGTGCATTTATACCTTATTTTTTTAAATTAGGAACAGAATTTTTAGGTATGTCTGGTAGTACTAAAGGATATAGTGGAAATGCAACAAGTACGTGTCCAAGTCCTAGCTTATATTCAACCATCAAAATAACAAAAAAAGGTTTATTTACAACATATCCATGGAATATTGGAGAAGTTGGAACAATTTTAACAGTTCCAGCATGCCATAATTCACAAAAAACATCAGTTTCTGATATTTGGTTACGCTTTACATTGCCTTCTTATACTGAATCAGATTATAATGATGAAAATAATTTTTATTTAGTTACAAATAATAATTGTGCAATGATACAAACTGGACATGCCAATGGAAATGCTACTGAAGACGAACAAAAAATATTAGCAAATTTAATATTTTATAATTATCAATTATCTGAATCAACATCTGTTACTGATAATTCAGCAATGGACACAACAGCACCAAATAAGCCAACAGTTACAGAAAAAGATTCAAAATTTTATTTTAGTGCAACTGATAATGGAACAACATATAAACATAAAATAGAAGCATATGCAAAAAGTAATACTAGTACACCAATAGATGAATCAAATGTAATAACATCAACAGTAACAACAGGAATAAAAGGATATAGATATTTATATGACAATAACAAAGATACAGTAATAACATCACAAAATGGAACGGAGGTTACAAGTGATGCTATACCTTATAGTAATGAAGGCGGTTATTTACATGTAGCATCAGTTGATAATGCAGGTAATATATCAGAAACCACAACAATAGTATCAAAATATAAAAATAAATATGAACATTGGGCATGGGGATTCAAAAATGAAGGTAATAACAGCAATAAAACAGCCTTTTTATTACAAACAACATATGGAGAAGAGACATATGGAGAAGAATTTACACCAGATGCAACTTATGGATTGACAGTACCAAATGGATTTTATTTAGCACCAAGATTTGGCAATGGACAGATAACAGGAAAATGGCAAACATTTAATTTTGGAACAAAGATAACACAACCTTCATATGTAATGAATTTTGAATATGACTATTTTCCAACAGATTATACAATAACGTATAATTTAGATGGTGGAACAAATAGTAGTTCTAATCCAGACAGTTATACAGTATTATATGGTGTAAAATTTGCAGATCCAAGTAAAAAGGGGTATGATTTTTTAGGTTGGTATGATGCAAATGGAAATAAGCTAACAGGAATCAATGAAGGCTGCTATGCAACATTTGCTGATACTGAAGATTTGTATAATAGATTAAATAAACGAACAACAGGGGATATAAGTGTAACTGCAAAATGGAAGAAACATGATTATTCTATAACAACAAATAAAACTGGAAGTGGTGCTATTTCAAATAGCGGTATAGTAACATACACAAATAATACATCAGTATTTATAATACCAGCCAAAGGATATACAACAAGCAGTTTAAAAATAGATGGGGTATCAGTAACACCAGTAACAAAATATAATTTCTTAAATGTAGAAGCTGATCACAAAGTAGAAGCAACATTTACAATAAGTCAAGATAGAAAGATGGAGCTTATGCAAAAAGGATATAGCTGGATAGATTTAAAATTATAAAATATGAAAGCAGATTCAGAAATGGATCTGTTTTTTTACACCTAAAAATAATTTTATATAAAAATCCTAAATTTGCGGCTTTACAAACATATAAATGGAGAGTTAGCATGTGAGCAACCAAAAGAGCTACTTCCGGCTTACAAGAAAGGCAAGAAACTCTATTTCTATGAGGACGAGCTTCTTGCTTGGATTGAGAACGGACGGAGAAAAACTGCCGAGCAGACATACGAAGAGATGCTTGCCAATATGCAGAGCGGTGTCCGCCATAAGCCCAAATCATCGGTGCAATTTTAATGGGTTGGGCTATGGATACATATTCTATTAATCCGGCATTCATCATTGATGAAGCAATTGACTTAAGTACAAGATTGTCTGGCACGGCATTTCCCGTCAGCATATTCCCAGTAAAAATCCAACGCATCATCCGTGAGGTTCACGAATGCCATAACTACCCTACCGACTACATTGCCGCAGCCATCCTCACGGCAATAGCAGTCGGCATAGGCAACACGCACCTTGCCCAAATCAAGCAGGGTTGGGTGGAAAGCCCCATCCTGTATATGGCATTGATTGGAAGACCGGGAGCGAACAAAAGCCATCCGCTCAGTTTTGCAATGAAACCATTTCTTGATTATGACTACCGACAGAATCAGGAATTTGAAAAGGCTCTTGCCAAGTATGATGAGTTGATGAGCATGAGCCGCAAGGAACGTGCGGAAAGCGGCGGAGAGCAATTTCCGCAAGAACCTATCCGCAAACGCTTCTTGGTTTCGGATGTAACGCCCGAAGGTTTGAGCCTCATTCATGCACAAAACAAACGTGGGCTATGCTTGTGGGCAGATGAATTATCCGCTTGGTTCAAGAATTTCAACCGCTATAACAACGGTTCGGAAGAACAGTTCTGGCTCTCAGTGTTCAGTGCCAAGACCACCATGTCCGACCGAAAGAATGCCAAGAGTTCCATCTTCATCAAACGTCCGTATATATCGGTCATTGGTACTATCCAAAAGAAAATCTTGAACGAGTTGGCTAAAGGTGAACGCTCCAGCAACGGGTTTATCGACCGCATTCTGTTTGTGATGCCCAACCTGCAACAGAAAGCACGGTGGAATGACAAAGAGCTTCCGGAAGATATAGAGCAAGAGTGGAATGACGTCATTGCCAAATTGATACAATCGGAGTGCAACCTCAATGAACATGGAGAGATTGAACCGCAAATTCTCTTCTTCTCAGAAGATGCCAAGAAACAGCTTTACGAGTGGCAGCACCATTTCTCTGAGTTGTGCGACCGGGAAACGAACGACACCATCGTGAGTATCTATTGCAAGTTGGAGATATACATCATCCGCTTTTGTCTGATTATCCAACTGGCACGATGGACTTGCGGAGAGTGTGACAAGGCTTGTATTGACCTATTGACGGTGGAGAGAGCCATTAAACTGACGGAGTATTTCAAAGAGTCCGCATTGAGCGTACAAAATATTCTGAATGAGAATGCCCTTAACAGCCAGCAACAGGTGATAGTCAATCTGCTGCCTCCTTCCTTTACGACAGCCCAAGCCATACAGATAGCCGAGCAAAACGGGATGAAGGAGCGGACATTTCAACGATTTCTCAATGACAATATCGGGACTCTGTTCCGCAAAGAGAAACATGGAGAATATTCAAAGATTAACCCGTGACATTTTTGTCGGTTTTGACACTTTCCAAGCGAAAACGACAATAACGACAAAAGTGACACACCTAAAAAGAAACAAACAATGAGTACACATAGATTCATTTTAGAACCTTACAAAGGTGTCTGCACACGGCATACTTGCCCGAACTGCCACCGCAAAAGATGTTTTTCCAAATACATTGATACGGAGAAACGAATCCAGTTCCCTGATTACGTGGGGCGTTGCGACCACGAGCAGAAATGTGGTTATCACTTCACGCCCCGTGATTACTTTGAACGGCATCCTTCTGAGAAAGAAAAGTTGTCCGAGGATAACCTTAGGAGCTATGCGCCTATAAAAGAAGTCGAGCCGAAAGCCACTTCCTACATTGATTTGGATATAGTCAATCAGTCATTGCAACGCTATCCTGAGAATAAACTGTTCCAATTCTTATCGGCCCAATTCGGAGAAGCGGAAACATTAAAACTGATGAAGAAATACAAAGTAGGTACTTCCAAACATTGGGACGGTGCAACCGTATTTTGGCAAATGGATTATCAGAACAGAGTCCGCACTGGTAAGATAATGCTTTACAATCCGACAACAGGTAAGCGGATAAAAGAACCGTACAATCATGTCACGTGGGTACACTCCGTACTGCATAAGGAGGACTATAATTTGAAACAATGTTTCTTCGGTGAACATTTGCTTCCAGAAGACAAAAGCCGTCCAGTTGCATTAGTCGAAAGCGAAAAAACGGCAATCATTGCATCCTACCACCTACCCCAATTCTTATGGATTGCATCAGGTGGAAAGAACGGTTGTTTCAACGCTAACAGCCTGTCCGTTCTTGCAGGAAGAAGCGTTGTGTTATTTCCCGATTTGGGAGCAACCGACTATTGGCAGAGCAAAATCAGTCTGATGAAAAGCTATGGAATTAATGTGCAACTGTTCGATTATCTGGAAGCCAAAGCTACCGAGAATGAACGGAAAGAGGGATACGACATTGCCGATTATCTGTTGAAAGTACGCCCCGATGAAGCCAT
>OGZC01001777.1_pt1 | contig 11213 bp, 8 predicted proteins | sample 1576751 | NCBI WGS metagenome assembly OGZC01 (sample SAMEA3541486, study PRJEB24748) | human gut metagenome | biome: human gut; feature: human-associated habitat; material: faeces | place: China | collected 2012
GTTTGCTACTTCGTGTTCGGAGCTTTGGGCAATGTGCTCAGAGCTTTGTTCGGCGCCGGCAGGAAGATCTGCCGAGGTATTACAGCGTATTCAAAGATATACGGATTTGAGGAAACCACGATACATATACTGCCTGGAGGGTAATTGGAATACCAACCCGCGAAGCAAGCAAAGTATCTGCCCGATCCTCGACATTCTCTACTACTCTGCCGGGATCAGATACGTCTACCGCAAGTGCAACACGAAAGACGAGTTCTTCGAATACCTCCGGCAATTCACCTTCAAGCGGTACAAAAACTACCGGATTCTGTATATCGCGTTTCATGGCCGACCGAACGGCATACAGATCGGGCGCGACTTCGTGACGTTATCGGAGATTGCGGACGTTTTAGAAGGGCATTTAAGCGGTCGGATCCTTCACTTCGGGAGTTGCAGCACCATGCGAACGAAACGCGCGAATATCGACGATTTTATGAACCGCACGAAAGCAGACCTTGTTTCGGGCTACCGGAAACAAGTGGATTTTGTTGAGTCCACGGCAGAAGAAATGAATTATCTTAGGTTTATTGCATCAAAAATATAAGACAGCAAGTCGTGTATTTATCGAAATAGGAATTAAATTTTCTTATATTTTTTGAGATGCTTTATTATACTTTCAGCAGTGATGATTCCTAACCTTGGAGGTACTGCATTGCCGATATATCGAGAAGCATTACTCAAAGAGATATTCTCTGTGGGGGCAAAAAAACTGTATTTTTTCGGAAAAGTTTGAAATAACGCTGCCTCCCTTAAGGAAATTGCTCGATCTTGTTCTGGATGTCCAAATCTTCCGTTACCAATTCCCGTACACAATGTTGTCATCGTAGGTGCAGGTTCTTCCCATTTCATTCTACCGTAAACTGCTCCAAAAGATTTTCCTGAAGCTTTTTTGTGACATTCAAGTTGTAAGTCTTCTGGCCAATCTTTCCACCCGCCTCCATATGGAGTCGCTTTAATTCGCCTTAAATTAAGTTCGGACAAAGCCCGTGCCCTATGCAAGGGATCCTTAGCAGATGTTTCCCCTGCTTTAATAGCTGGCAGTTTCCCTATTACATCTTTAACCGTAATATAATTCTCCGGATTATGCGTAGGCTTAATAAGTTGAATATCTCCCAATCGTGAAGCAAGTAAAACAAGTCGTTTTCTCGTTTGAGGGATTCCATAATCGGGACAATAAACGATTTGGAAACTAACATGATAATTTAACGATTCTAATTTTTTGACAAAATCATTAATTACAGGCTGTTGTTTAAATGATAAAATTTGCGAAACATTTTCCATTGTTATTATATCTGGTTCAGATTCTTCCACAAGGCGTCCAAACTGATATAATAGATTATATTTACTACTATCTTTTTCTTTAACTTTGAAAGCATAAGACGAAAATGGTTGACATGGAGCACAACCTGCAAGAACTTTAATCTTTGACTCTCCGAATAATTTTTTTATTTGTTCCCCTGTAACTGTACTAACATCCTGCGAAAAGAAGGATGCATTATTATTTTTTTCGTATGCATATTTACACGTTTCGTCAATATCAAAACCTGCTATAATATTAAATCCTCGTTTGTACATTCCATAGCTGAGTCCTCCTATCCCGCAAAATAGATCAACAACACCTATCTCGTTGTAAGTTTTCATTATTTGTTATTAGGTATCATTCTAAAGTACCAAAGATAAAAATCTTTGCCGAATAAAGAAAGGTAATATATAACATAATTTACTTAAATTTGTTGTACAACGTTAAATAAAGTACAATCAAATGGATATATGGGATAAAGATAAACGCTCTGAAATAATGAAAAGTGTTCATTGCAAAAACACTAAACCGGAAATATTAGTTCGGAAATTCTTGTTTGCAAATGGATTTAGATACCGGAATAATGTAAAAACCCTTCCCGGGTCCCCGGATATCGTATTGCCAAAATATAAAACCGTCATTTTTATAAATGGTTGTTTTTGGCATGGGCATAATTGTAGAGCAGGTAGATTACCGAGTTCTAATATAGATTATTGGCATCCTAAAATTTTGTCAAATATCGAACGAGATAAAAACAAAATCGAACAGTTGAAAAATAGCGGATGGCACGTAATCGTTATCTGGCAATGTGAATTGAAAAATAAAGAAAAATGTTCAAATAGACTGAATTCTTTAATTGCCGAAATAAAAATTTAGACCCACAATTTTGCAATAATCTATTGTGCAAATAACTTACCCAAATATTTCTTATATTGTACCAAATTATCTATGTCTAATTCGATAGGTTATGAGCAATTTTACCTTTAACATTTCCCTGAGTATTCTCAATCACCTTGGTCGAAATCTTTATCGAAATTTTATAACGGTTATCGGTGAAGCAATTTCTAATTCATGGGATGCCGATGCAAACAATGTATGGATTACTATAAATAGAGAGGGAAACTATTTTGTTATTAAAGACGACGGTAATGGAATGACCGAAGATGATTTTCAAAACAAATTTTTGCGTATAGGTTATTCTAAAAGAAAACAAGGAGAAAACAAATCCCCGGGTAATCGGCCATATATAGGTCGTAAAGGGATAGGAAAGCTTGCTCTTTTATCTTGTGCTAAACGAATTTCCATTTTAACCAAAACGGCAACCTCGCCATACATAGGAGGTGTTATTGATAATACGGGATTAGATGAAGCGATAACAGAAGATTTAAATCCGCAAGATTACAATCTTGAAGCTGTTGATGAAGTACTTTTACGCCCATTCATCGAAGACAATAATAAAGGGACTGTTATTTATTTTCAGGATTTGAACGATGGTATAAAGAACAGAATAGATCATATTCGTAAATTGATAGCTCTTTATTTTAAATTCTCACTATTAGACAATTCTTTCTCAATTTATTTGAACGGCGCGCCTATTACAGTAGACGAATTAACGGATTTGGCTAATGATACTCAATTTTTATGGAAAATAAATGAACCTAATGATCCATATATAAATCAAAAACTTATTGGTAATGAACATCTAAAGCAAAATAGAGATTTACAAGCAAGAGACGATATAAGCGGCTTTATTGCATCTGTAGTAAAACCGTCCAATTTGAAGATTAGAGGTACCGATGAAAATGTTTCGATAGATTTATTCGTAAATGGTCGATTGCGAGAAAAAGACATTTTAAACCGGCGGAAATGTCCAGTTAAAAAGAGGAAACAAAATGTAACAAATAATGACAAATACCCCGGCGCAGTGCGCCGGGGTATTGGGAGGATATAGGTTTTTCGCTTACCGCTGACCCTTGTCGTAGGGGATGCCCTCCGCCTTGGGGGCACGGGACTTCTTGGAGGTGAAGGCCAGCACCAGCAGGGTGATCAGGTACGGCAGCATCCGGTACAGGTGGGCGCTGATGCCGATGTCGGCCAGCAGGAACACGCCGTCGCCGTTGATGTCGATGCTGGCATATGCCGCGGCGATGCACTTGAACAGGCCGAACAGCAGGGACGCCCCGGCGATGTTCAGAGGCTTCCAGTTGCCGAAAATCATAACGGCCAGGGCCAGGAAGCCGAAGCCCGCCACGTCGCCGTTGGAGGAGCAGTTGGCGGTGGTCATGGCGTACACGAAGCCGCCCATGCCCGCCAGCGCGCCGGAAATGGTAACGCCGGCATAGCGCATCTTATACACGTTGATGCCCAGGGAGTCCGCCGCCTGGGGATTTTCGCCGCAGGCCCGCAGACGCAGGCCGAACTTGGTCTTGTACAGGATGACGGACAGGATGATGAACAGCAGGATGCAGATGTAGGTGGCCAGGTAGATCTTATTCAGGAAGGTTTCCCCGAAGAAGCCCCAGTCCACGTTCTTATCCACGCCGAAGGTGGACTTTTTCAGCATGAACCAGCTGGCAGAGTCGCCGGTGGCCATCTGCAGGGTGTTCTGGTTGGCGATGATGCGGATCAGGAACAGCACCAGGGCCGGAGCCATCAGGTTCAGGGCCGTGCCGCCGATGGTCTGGTCCGCTTTCAGGTTGATGGACGCGAAGGCCAGCAGCAGGCTGTAGATCATACCGGCGATAGCAGCCACCAGCACAGCGATGAGCACGGTGGCGAAAGCCGGCATGCTCGCGGGCAGCATGGTGAGGGTGAGGACACCCGCCACACCGCCGATGACCATGATGCCTTCCAGTGCGATATTGATGATGCCGGAGTGCTCACTGAACATACCGCCCAGCGCGACGAGCAGCAGCGGCACTGCGAACAGGATCGTCAGACTGATAATGTTGGCAGCGATCATCATTTGGCAGCGCCCCCTTTCTCTTTGCGGCCGGAGACCGCCTTGGCGATCACGCCGCGCATCAGCAGGGCGAAGGCCGCCAGATAGATGATGACAGCGATCACGATGTCAATGGTCTCCGAGGAGTAGGCGGGCTGCATGGCCGCGCCGCCGACCTGAATATAGCTGATGAAAAGCGCCGAGAAGATCGTGCCGATGGGGTTGGAGCTGGCCAGCAGCGCCACGGGAATGCCGTTGAAGCCCATGCCCAGGATGGATTTTTCCAGCACATACTGGCCCGTACCGGCCAGATAGTAGATGCCGCCGCCGATGCCGGACAGCGCACCCGAAATGACCATAGAAAGCACGATGTTGCGCTTGGAGTTGATGCCCGCATACTGGGCGGCATCCCGGCTGAGGCCGCAGGCCTTCAGCTCATAGCCAAAGGTGGTCTTTTGCAGCACGACCCAGACAAGGACAGCAAAAACAATCGTAATGATGATAGAAATGTTGATCCAGCTCGAATTGCCGAACAGTGCGGCAAACGGCCCCTTGGGCAGGATAGCCCCGGGATTTGCAGCGGACAGCGCCGCCGTGCGGTCCGAGTTGGACGCGCCCCAGGCAGAAGCCAGCATAGTGGGGGTGTTGGCCAGCAGCAGGTTCACAAGGTACATGCCGATCCAGTTGAACATGATGGCGGTGATGACCTCGTTGACATTGAAGTACGCCTTGAACAGGCCCGGGAAGACGCCCCAGATCGCACCGCCGACAGCGCCCGCCAGCAGGCAGACGAACCACGGCATCTGGAACTGAATGGCACACAGCAGTGCGAAGAATGCGCCCATCGTATACTGACCGGACGCGCCGATGTTGAACAGGCCGGTCTTGAAGGCAAAGCCGACCGACAGGCCGCACATCATCAGCGGCGCTGCCTGATACAGCACCTTGCCCAGCTTGTCCATGCTGGAAAAGCCGGTCGTCATCATAGCTTTCATGCCGCCCACGGACGCGCCGGGGTTCAGCACCACCAGCAGCACAAAGCCCAGCACCAGACCGATGACGATGGACAGCAGGCTTGCCAGCACGCCTACTACAGCGGGGTGCTGCAAAAGCGGCTGTTTATTCTGTTTACTCATGCTTTCGCCTCCCCTTGCTTCTTCGCGCCGGCCATATACAGACCCAACTCCTCGACGGTGGTCTTGCGCGGGTCAAATTCGCCGACGATCTCGCCCTCATAAATCACAAGGATGCGGTCGGACAGGTTCATAACCTCGTCCAGTTCGAGACTGACGAGCAGCACCGCACGGCCTTTGTCGCGCTCGGCCACGATCTGTTTGTGGATATACTCGATCGCGCCGACATCCAAGCCGCGGGTGGGCTGGACCGCCACAAGCAGCTGCGGGTCCTTATCGACCTCGCGGGCGATGATAGCCTTCTGCTGGTTGCCGCCCGACATACTGCGGGCGATGGTGGCAGGGCCCTGACCACTGCGCACATCGTACTGCTTGATGAGCCGCTCGGCATAGTCGAGGACGGCCCCCTTCTTAATAAAGCCGTGGTTCTGGAACTCCGGCTGCCAGTAGCGCTGCAGGACCATATTGTCAGCCAGCGTGTAGTCCAGCACCAGACCGTGCTTATGGCGGTCCTCGGGGATATGGCTCATGCCGGCCTTGGAGCGCTCACGGATGGGTGCATTCGTGATGTCCCTGCCCTCCAGCCTGATCGTTCCGCCAGTCGGCTTTTCGAGTCCCGTGATGCCGTAGATCAGCTCGCTCTGACCGTTGCCGTCAATACCGGCGATGCAGACGATCTCGCCCGCGCGGACATTGAAGCTGACGCCGCGCACGGCGTTGTTCTTGTGCACCTTGCTGGGCACAACGAGGTTTTCGACCTCCAGAATCGGCTTGCCCGGCTCGCTGGGCTTTTTCTCAACGGCGAACTGCACATCGCGGCCGACCATCATCTTGGACAACTCTTCCTTGGTGGTGTCCTTAATATCGACTGTACCGATATACTTGCCCTTGCGCAGGACGCTGCAGCGGTCCGACACAGCCATGATCTCGTTAAGCTTATGGGTGATGAAGAGGATGCTCTTGCCCTCCGCCTTGAAGCCGCGCATGATCTCCATAAGCTCATCGATCTCCTGCGGGGTCAAAACAGCCGTAGGCTCATCGAAAATCAGAATTTCATTGTCGCGGTAAAGCATTTTCAGGATCTCGACACGCTGCTGCATGCCGACCGAAATATCGCTGACAAGCGCATCGGGATCGACCTTCAGGCCGTATTTTTCACTCAGCGCCATGACCTTTTTGCGGGCCTCGTCCTTCTGCAGGAAGCCGTGCTTTGTGTCCTCCACGCCGAGGATGATGTTATCCAGCACGGTGAAGCATTCCACCAGCTTAAAGTGCTGATGCACCATGCCGATACCCAGCGCGTTGGCGTCGTTCGGGTTGTTGATCTTGACCTCCTGCCCGTTTTTCTTGACAACACCCTTTTCCGGCTGGTACAGGCCGAACAGCACACTCATCAAGGTGGATTTACCGGCGCCGTTTTCGCCCAACAGGGCATGGATCTCACCCTTGCGCAGCTGCAGGGTGATATCGTCATTTGCTTTGATGCCGGGGAACTCCTTGGTGATGTGCAGCATTTCGATGACATAATTTTCTGTCAACCGTTGCACGCCCCTTTCGATGTGTACAGGCTTGTACACAATTTAGTACTCTATATTATACAGAAAATTTCATTTTTGTACAAGAGATTTTGCACAAAAAGTTGTCGCATTATGGGCATTCCATCCGCTTTGCCTGTCAAATCGCGGACAGCCCTGCCCTTATACGCAAAAACCGCCCCGTGCGGTAAGGCACGGGGCGGTCAAAAGTCATACTTTTAAGTTATCAGCTCTGATAGTCAACAGTCACATTGGTGACGGCGGGATGTACATCGGCGTCAAAGCTGTCGTCAATGACCAGAGAGCCATCCACAATGGCAGCATACATAGTGTCGTACTGCTCCTGCGTGAACTTGGTGAACTTGCTGGTGGACATCGGCAGGCCAACGCAGTTCTCAGCAGCGCCGAGCTTGGTCTCCTTGCCGGAGTAGGTCTCACTGAACTTCCAGCCGTTGTTCAGGGCATCGGTCAGGGCCTCGTTGACAGATTCGGCCAGACCCTTCATGGCGGAGGTGACAACGGTGTCGAACTGACCGGACTGGTCAACGTCAACGCCGATCATCTTGCCGCCGTTGGCCTGAGCAGCAGCGTCGCAGCTCTGGCAGACAGGGCCGCCGCAGGCAAAGACAACCTCGGTACCCTCAGAGTACCAGCCATCCATCTTGTTCTTGACTTCATCGGTAGCAGCGAAGCCGCCGGAGTACCAGTACTTGATGTTGACATCCGTAGCACCGATCTCCTTGGCAGCAGCGTCAGCGCCCTGCACGAAGCCGTAGCCGTAACGGATAACAGCGGGAACGGCCATGCCGCCCAGGAAACCCAGCTCCTTGTAGCCATCGGTAACAGCGGCGTAGCCAGCCAGATAACCGGCCTGCTCTTCCTTATAGGTAATCAGCGCGGTGTTGGAGGTAGGCGCCTTGTCGCCCAGATCGGCGGTGGAAACATCCAGCGCGAGGAACTGAACATCGGGGTACTTCTCCTGTGCCTCGGCAATGGCAGAACCGAACAGGTAGCCAGCAACGACGATGGACTTAGCGCCATCGTTGACAGCGTTGTCCATCTGCTCCAGACGAGCAGCATCGGAGTCCTCGGTGGGGCGGTAGTAGTTGGCGTTCAGGCTGTTGGCACTGCAGAAGTCCTGCACGCCCTGCCAGGTGTACTGGTTAAAGGACTGGTCATCAATGTTGCCTACATCGGTAACGAAAGCAACATCGGTCTTGCTGCCGGAAGTGGAAGCAGCGGCCTCAGAGGTAGCCTCCGTCGTGGTGCTGGCCGTGGAGCTTGCGGGGGTAGAACCGCCGCAGGCAGCCAGAGAGAGCGCCATGCTGGCAGCCATTACAAAAGCGAGAAACTTTTTCATGGTTTTAATCTCCTTAGGTTGATTTTCAGTTGTCCGGCAGGGCGGTTCCCTGCCGTAATAAGTTCAGTATACCGCATTTGGGGCGGTTATTCAATGACAAAACGCTAAACAAATCATTACAAAAGCATAACAAAGCCGCTGTGCGGGCTGTGTCAGCGCAGGCGGGTCAGTGTGACATTGGGGGTGTCGGGCAGCGTGTCAAGGTCGGAGTAGGTATCCACCCGCAGCGCGCTGGTGCGCAGCTTTTCATACAGCTTGCGGTAACTTTCCTGACTGAAGCTGTCCAGCCGCCACTCGCTGCCGGCCTGCAGCGCCACCTCGCCGTTGGTAAAGCCGGTCTTCTCGGTCTGGCCGGCGCTCTGGGCATCCCAGGTGCCCTGCACAAAGAAGGTGTACAGCTCGCGCTGCACCGCCGCATTGTAGCATTTAACGGCGCTGGCAAGGATACGGTCGCCCTGATCGGTGCGGTCGCAGTCTGTCGTGATTGCCTTGGCACCAGTCTGGTTGACAGCGTTGGCAACGCCTGTATAGAGGTCACCGCCGCTGACCATGATCAGCGTTGTTCCGTTATTATACCAGTCGATCATCCGCTGGGTGATGGCATCGTTGACCGTATCCGTGTCGGTGAACCAAGTCTGCAGGCTCACGCGCTCACCCTGCTGCTCGGCAGCGGCCTCTGCGCCCTGCAAAAAGCCGGTGGCGTAGCGCACAATACCGGGGACCTCCCGCGTACCGACAAAGCCCAGCGCGGTATACCCTTCGGTCACAGCGGCATAGCCCGCAAGATAGCCCGCCTGCTCCTCCTGAAAGAGAACACAGTGGACCAGATTGGCCGTTTTGTAGGCGCTGTAGTCGTCATTATGGGGTTCATCGTCAAACAGCAGGTAATGCACATCCGGGTAGTTTTCCTGAATGCGGTAGAGCGCCTGACCCATGACCTCGCCGCGGCAGACCACAAGCTTTGCACCGCTCTCGGCCGCAGCGCGCAGGGCAGCCTCGGCATCATCGGCGGTGCTGCCCGCCGCCGTCTGGCAAATCAGCTCACTATGGTGAACGTGTAATGGTAGGTATTGGCAAAGGTCTGTACGCCCTGCCACAGCATGGCATCCTCGCCGCTGTCCGTGCCGCCGGGGCCGGTCACCAGCGCGATGGTCTGCCCGCCCGGCAGCACCTGTGTCGGGTCCTCCGGCTCATAGACAAAGGTAGCGTCATCGGTCGGGGCGGTCACGACATGCACCGCCTGTGCTTCGGCGATGGCTTCTCTGCCCTTGCAGGCAGTCAGGCCTGCCAGCAGGGTCAGCGTCAGGAACAATGCTAAGAACTTCTTCATGGGTACGGGAAAATCTCCTTGGTATTCGTTTCTTTGCAGGGGCATGGTTTCCCTGCCTTTGGGGTCATTCCAGATTGGCCGGGCCAAAGCCGTAGGGCAGCAGCTCTCCGAGGGTCGTCACGATGTAATCCTCCTCGCTTTTGGCCATGATTACAGTCAGCCCCGGGCCGCCGAACTCATAGAGTGCCTGACGGCAGACGCCGCAGGGGCCGGTGACAAGGGTGTTCTTCTCCCCCGCCTTGCTGCCCACAATGGCGATAGCGTCAAACTCGCGCACCCCCTCGCTGACGGCCTTGAACAGCGCCGTGCGCTCGGCGCAGTTCGTAGCGGTATAGCCTGCATTCTCGATGTTGCAGCCCTTGAACACACGGCCGTCCTTGGCCCGCAGTGCCGCCCCCACATGGAAGCGGGAATACGGCGCATAGGCAAACCCCTGCCCTTCAAACGCAGCGCGGATCAAGGTCCGGATCTCAGCTTTTTCCATGCTTACTTCTCCAAAAAGGCATCCACGCCGAGCGCGACCTGCATCATGGCAGTAAAGCTGGTCTGGCGCTGCTCGGCGGTCGTGATTTCCGGCGAGACAAAGCTGTCCGAGATGGTCAGCAGGCAGGCTGCCCGCTTGCCCAGCACCTTTGCATTGTGGAAAAGGGCGAAGCTCTCCATCTCGACAGCCAGACAGCCCTTTTCATCGCGCAGGCGCTCCCAGTAGGTCGGTCTGGCATCGCTGGGCTGGCGGTAGAACACATCGGAGGAATGGATATTGCCCTCGATCAGGGGGATGCCTGCCGCGGCAGCGCTGCGGCGCAGGGCGTTGTTCAGCTCGGCGCTGGGGGTCTGAATTTCCTCGGTATCGCCGCTCTGGGTCACAGCATAGTTGCTCTCGGAATACGCGCCGGTGGCCAGCACGACATCAAACAGCTTGGCCTTGTCGGTATACGAGCCGGCAGAGCCGATGCGGATGATGTTCTCCACGCCGTACTGGCTGTACAGCTCATAGGAATAGATACCGATGGACGGCATACCCATGCCGCTGCCCATAACGCTGATGGGGCGGCCCTGATAGCTGCCGGTGTAGCCGAGCATACCGCGCACATCGGTGACGAGGCGGACATCCTCCAGAAAGGTTTCCGCGATGAACTTTGCGCGCAGCGGATCGCCGGGCATCAGAACGGTCTTGGCGAAATCGCCCTTTTCCGCGCGGTTATGAGGGGTAGACATAAAAGCACACTCCTTTATTTTGGGATATTGGTAGATATAGTATACCACACTTTCCCGGTTTGTGGTAAACTTATAGAAAAGTTTTTTGTGAAAGAGGTTTTTGCCATGCAGCTGCCGCACCACTGTACCCTTTGCCCCCGGGCCTGCGGGGCCGACCGCGCCGCAGGGCAGCGGGGCTTCTGCGGGGCCGATGATACCCTGCGGGTGGCACGCGCCGCCCTGCACCACTGGGAGGAGCCCTGCCTGAGCGGCGACCCCGATGCCGCCACCGGGAGCGGCACGGTGTTTTTCAGCGGCTGCACCCTGCGGTGCTGCTACTGCCAGAACTACCCCATCAGTCAGGGTGAGGTAGGCAAG
>OGZC01001784.1_pt1 | contig 11197 bp, 12 predicted proteins | sample 1576751 | NCBI WGS metagenome assembly OGZC01 (sample SAMEA3541486, study PRJEB24748) | human gut metagenome | biome: human gut; feature: human-associated habitat; material: faeces | place: China | collected 2012
CTAAAAGAACTGGAAAAATTAAACAAAGAATCGGAACCAGATCCGAAAAATAACGCAAGAAGAAATGTGAGAATTCTTTTTTTCATAAGCACTCCATAGTTTTTAAAGATGTTACTAAAAGTATATGCCGGAAAAAAAGAAGCGTGAAAAAAACCGGTCTGAATGAAATCAGACCGGCATAAAATGATAATTTAAAATTAGTAGTTATCGTGATCCTCTTCGAATGGATCATCATAATCATCAAAGTCTTCGTCTTCCTCAGTGTCACGTCTGGACAAGATCGTCAGGATCAGGAAGATCACTGCAAGTACAACACATGCGATCGCACTGTATAAGAGCATCTTGTCATCACCATGTTTCAGGAAACCGATCACGCTGCATCCGATATAAAAGAGCATCGGGAGCAGGAATGCAAAAATCGTATTGCTCTTCTGAAGAATGAGAAGAAGCAGTCCGGAGATCAGCATGCAAAGTGCCATGATGACATAGAAAGTACCAATGTTGGAATTACTTCCGGAGGTAATGCTGTCCAGTCCGCTGATCACTCCTTTGTATGTAAAGAAACCAAACGTTACGATAGAAAGAAGTCCGAAAATCACACGGAGTACCCGGAATCTTGGAGTGATGTAATCATCCTCATATTCTTCCTCGTCTTCGATTTCTTCCGGTTCTTCTACTGGCTTCGGCGCCGGCTTGCGTTTGTGTACAGACTTTCTGTCCGGATCAGATGCAAGCATATCCTCGTAACTTTTTTTCACTGCACGTTCACGTTTTGCACGTACTTTTTCAGAAGGAATATTACCGTAACGCTGCCCTTCTTCGGAAGGTTCCTGTTTGAATTCTTCCGGAACAGAAATCACTCTTGTTTTTGAATCTGCAGGAGCCGGGCGTTTTTTCTTAGGCACAGCATCAGAAGCTTCGGGAGCAGGACACTTTTTCCGAGGCGCTTCTTCAGAATGCGCAGAGACCGGACGTTTCTTTTTCGGTCTTTCGGAAGCTGGACGCTTCTTTTTCTGTACAGGCTGTTTTGGCTCGTCTGTGTGCTCAGCGATTTTCTTTTGTTCTGTTGCTTTTGTTTCTTCTGTTTTTTCTACAGGTGCTTTTGGCGCCTCCTGCTTTGGAGCTGCTTCTGTATGTTTTGCTACAGAAGCAGCCGGTTTAGGAGCCGATTTTTTTGCACGTTGTTTGTCAAGATTCCATTGTTTTTTGCAGTCTTTGCAGATTGCGTATTCGTTTAAAACCGGATTGCCATTTTCATCAACCCCTACTTGCTTTTTCTGTAAAATGACATCCTTTCCACATTTTGGGCATTTCATTATTTATATCTCTCCTTTGTATCACTTGTTGTGACTCGTTTTACCTACGATAAAGACATTATAGCATTTTGTTTGACGAAGAACAACGTTTTTTGTCAAATTATCGTGATTGGAGAGTGGGTGTGTTACTGAACAGTAACCGGGTGTGCTCCCTCTATGATTTTGGTTTGACGAGTGGAGTCTGATATTGATAAACATCATTGTAGGCATCAAGCTCGTCCTCGGATTCGGGCAGCGCCGGGATCAGTCCGGTGCAGTCTGTGGAGGAAGCGGCATTTTTTAAATAATCATAATGGTCAATCAGTTCTTGATTTTTTTTCATTTCTTTTTGTGTTTCTTTATCCAAAATTATCACCTCGGATTTAGTGTATCCATGATGAAAAATTGTATTCAGAACAAAATGTGGTATACTGAATAAAAAATCAAAAGAAATGGAGTGGATAAATTATGAGATTGATCGCAGATACACACGCACATACAATTGCAAGCGGACATGCATACAGTTCTTTGAAAGAAATGGCATATGCAGCATCAAAAAATGGACTGGAAGTATTATCTTTGACAGAACATGCACCTCAAATGCCGGGATCTTGTCAGGAGATTTATTTTCGGAATTTTAATGTGATCCCGCGCGAAATGCATGGTGTGAAACTGCTTCTTGGAACGGAGCTCAACATTATGAATCCGGACGGAGATCTGGATCTTTCAGAATCTCTCTGCAGAAATCTGGACATTGTGATCGCATCGATTCATTCTCCATGTTATGGACTTGATCATACCAGAGAAGAAAATACGAAAGCTTATACGGCAGTCATGAAAAAGCCGTATGTTGATATTATCGGGCATCCGGATGACGGCAGATTTCCGGTAGATTATGAAGTGCTGGTTCAAACTGCAAAGGAGACAAAGACGCTTTTGGAGATCAATAACAGTTCCTTAAGACCGGATGGATTCAGAAAAAATACCAGGGAAAATGTGCTGCAAATGTTAGAATTATGCAAACAATATGAAGTTTGTGTGACAACGGGAAGTGATGCTCACATTGACGTGGATGCTGGAAATTTCAGCTATATAAAGGAAGTTTTGGAATTCTGCAAGTTCCCGGAAGAGCTGGTGGTGACAACAGATTTTAATAAATTAAAGGAATTTTTGAATAATTATAAAGAATCGTAATATTTCTTTAAAAAATTGAAAATTGTCTGAATCTCTAAAATCTCTATAAAAAAGTGGACTTTAAAAATTTAGTGTGATAAAATGTAAAAGTAGTGACCTGACTGACAAAGGAGAGGTAAGAGATGAGTAAAAAAATCAGAACAGAAGCAGTAGATTACCTGTTTGATGCAATCTTGAGTCTGAAGGACAAAGAGGAGTGTTATACATTCTTTGAAGATATTTGTACCATCAATGAATTGCTCTCACTTTCCCAGAGATTTGAAGTGGCAAAGATGTTAAGAGAGCAGAAGACATATCTGGAGATTGCAGAGAAGACAGGCGCATCCACAGCAACGATCAGTCGTGTGAACCGGTCATTGAATTATGGAAATGACGGATACGATATGGTGTTTGAGCGGATGGAAAAATAAAAGATGTGAAGAAATAAAAATGCCCGGCCAGTATAGCCGGGTATTTTTATTTCTTATGGGAAGAATCTTCGCTGGAAAACGTATCGATTAGTTTTTCAATCATCATTTTTTTTACGTATACGTCAAAACTCAGGCTGCAGATAAATGCCAGAATCTGAAAAGTATCTTTGCTGGTATCAGGAATCTCGGAAAATGTCTCTCCGGCAGTCTCCCAGGCAGAAGAAATATTTTCTTTGAGCGGTTCAAGCTGGCCTTTGCACATGGTGCAGATCTGCTGGTACATATCTGCAAGGCTGGAAGTATCCTTGTCAGAATCCTGACCAAAGCCGGCATCTGTCATCGGCTTTAACAGTGTCTCGATATCCTTGATGGAAAGAATACTTTTAAAATAGTAAATAAAAATCAGAAGGAGCAGATGATCCTTGGAATATTTCTTCTTAACAGGCGGCGGAAGCAGATTGTTCTTCGCGTAATTGTTGATCATGGTCTTGGTCAGAATCTTGTCATCTGCGTAGCGCTTGGTTGAAGAAAGCTGAGTATCCATAAATGTGGTCACCTGATCCATATATAAGTCGATATTCGGAATATCCTCGGGATGAATGTAGTCGATTCGGGACAGACTTTCCAGTATGCTGTTTAAAATATCATTTGTATCAATTGTCATATAATCACCTCGATGTACTTATTATATAGTAATGAAAACCAGATAGTCAAGCAGTATTTATTATTGATATATGATCATAACGAGAGTAAACTAAAAGAAAAACGGGAGGATTTCAGATGTTGAAAGCAGAACTCAGTCGATTTAAGGTAAAAGAAGGAAAATCCGGGAAAGTAGATGAATGGATGGCCTTTCTGAATGACCATATGGAAGATACACTTCTTACATTAGAGAATGAAAAAATGTTTGTAGAATCGATTCACCGGGAAGTGGTCAACGGAACAGAATTTCTGTATTGGTACTCTGTACAGGGAGAAGGCGGTACAGAGGTGTACGATTCAGAAAGCTATATCGATATCAGGCATCTGGAATATTGGGATGAATGTATCGATGATGATTATAAAGATAATGATATTCCGGCAGAAGTAGTGATGATCCCAAATAAGATCAGAGATGTTATGAAGTGAATACAGTCATTAAAATCCCGCTGTTTTGTAAGGAAATGGCGGAGATTTTTTATCTGTTTCCATAATATAGTTGACTTGAACGAAACTATGTTCGATAATAGAATCATGACAATTAAAGGAGATCAATTATGAGCATTTATGATACACTGAACGAACAGCAGAGGGAGGCGGTCTACTGCACGGATGGTCCGCTTCTGATCCTTGCGGGAGCGGGATCGGGAAAGACGAGAGTGCTGACGCACAGGATTGCATATTTAATAGAAGAAAAGGGGGTGAATCCATGGAATATCCTGGCGATCACGTTTACGAACAAGGCGGCCGGGGAGATGCGGGAGCGTGTGGATAATCTGGTGGGATTTGGATCAGAGAGTATCTGGGTGAGCACGTTTCACTCGACTTGTGTACGGATTTTGAGAAGACATATTGACCGCCTGGGGTATGATACGAATTTTACAATCTACGATACGGATGATCAGAAGACATTGATGAAAGATGTCTGTAAGCTGGTGGAGATCGATACGAAAGTATATAAGGAGAGAAATCTTTTAGCGGCGATTTCCTCAGCAAAAAATGAGATGATTTCCGCACAGGAGTATGCGCTGAATGCGCAGGGGGACTTTGGAAAAGAGAAGATCGCCAAGGTATATCAGGAGTATGAAAAGCAGATGCATGCCAATAATGCACTGGATTTTGACGACCTGCTCGTGAAGACGGTGCAACTGTTTGAGACTCAGCCGGATGTGCTGGAGAATTATCAGGAGCGGTTTCGTTATATTATGGTGGATGAGTATCAGGATACAAATACCGTGCAGTTCCAGCTGGTGAGTCTGCTGGCGGGCAAATACAGAGATCTCTGTGTGGTCGGTGATGATGATCAGTCCATTTATAAATTCCGGGGAGCCAATATTAAAAATATTTTGAATTTTGAACAGGAATTTCCCGATGCGACAGTCATCAAACTGGAGCAGAATTATCGTTCTACAGGCAATATCCTGGATGCTGCAAATGCAGTGATCAGCAACAATGTGGGTAGAAAGGACAAGCAGCTTTGGACAGATAATGGAGAAGGAGAGAAGATTAAGTTCTGCCAGTTTGATACCGGATATGATGAAGCAGAATATATTGCAGATGACATTGAAAGGGAAGTCAGAAACGGGGCATCTTACAATGATCATGCGATTTTATACCGGACTAACGCGCAGTCCCGTCTGTTTGAGGAACGGTTTGTGGCACAGAATATTCCATATAAGATTGTCGGCGGTGTGAATTTCTATGCGAGAAGAGAAATCAAGGATGTGCTTGCATATCTGAAGACCATCGACAATGGAAAAGATGATCTGGCAGTCAGAAGGATCATCAATGTACCGAAGCGAGGCATTGGCCTGACTACGATCAATCGAATTCAGGAGTCAGCGGCGTCCAGAGGAATCGGATTCTATGATGCTCTTTTAGGGCTGGATCTGATACCGGGGGTGGCAAGAGGTGCTGCAAAGCTGGAAGGATTTGTGGCATTGATCGAGTACTTTAAGGGAGTGGCAGAAACCTTAAGTCTGTCGGATCTTTTGCAGGAAGTAATCGATAAGACGGGATACATAGAGAGTCTGGAAGCAGAAGGAAAAGAAGAGTCAGAGACAAGAATTGAAAATATCGACGAGCTTCGAAGCAAGGTTGCGGTTTATGAAGAATCCTGTCTGGATCAGGATGAAAAACCGACACTTAGCGGATTTTTGGAAGAAGTCGCATTGGTGGCAGACATTGACAGTCTGGATGAGGAACAGGATTATGTAGTTTTAATGACACTGCACAGTGCAAAAGGTCTGGAATTTCCACATGTGTATCTGGCAGGAATGGAAGACGGACTGTTTCCAAGTTATATGACAGTTACATCAGATGACAGGGAGGATATGGAAGAAGAGCGGCGCCTCTGCTATGTGGGAATCACAAGAGCAGAGCAGAAGTTGACCATGACCAGTGCTATGCGGCGGATGGTGCGGGGAGAGACACAGTACAATAAAGTGTCCCGGTTTATGAAAGAAATTCCATTGGAACTGCTTGACAATGGCAACCGTTCTTCGAAAATGTTTGAAGAAAGACAGGAGATTCCGAAACAGACTGCGTATACGCAGGCAAAACAGACCTTTAAGGCAAAGGCATTTTCTGCGGCTGCGCCAAAACAGTTTGCAGTCAGCAAAGAAAAGGGGCTGGATTATGGTGTGGGTGACCGTGTCCGGCACATGAAATTTGGAGAAGGAACCGTGACACAGATTACGGAAGGCGGCAGAGATTTTGAGGTAACCGTAGAGTTTGACACCGCCGGAGTGAAAAAAATGTTTGCCGGATTTGCCCGTTTGGTAAAATTATAGAAATTATGTGAATTTGGCATAAATCAGTAGTAATCTGAAAATGATAGTGTTATAATAATGAAAAGCAAACCTGTACGGCGGCAAGGAGAAAGGACGTGAATATATGAGTAAAGTTGAGGAATTGATCGCAGAGTCAAAACTGAATGAATTACTGAAAAAGAAAGATGATGAAAAAGTGAAAAAGACAGTCATCTGGGTATTGGCGATTGTAGGTGCTGTTGCAGCAGTGGCAGCGATCGCATATGCGGTATATTGCTTCTTTACACCGGATTATCTGGAAGATTTCGAAGAAGATTTTGATGATGATTTCGATGATTATTTCAGTGAGGAAGATCAGGTTTAATCAGAACGAAAAGAGAACAGAAGACAGGATGTGGTCGGAATACACTGCACCCTGTCTCTTTTTTCGTCAGGAAGTATTACAAAAACAAAGAAAAGATAAGGATAAAAGAGAATGAAAAAAGGACAAGTATTAGAAGGAACGATAGAAAAAGTGGAGTTTCCCAATAAAGGAGTTGTCACAGTTGCAGAAGAAGGCAAATCTGTGATCGTAAAGAACGGGATTCCGGGACAGAAGGTAAAATTCTGTGTGAATAAGTTTAAGCGAGGAAATGCAGAGGGGCGCCTGTTGGAAGTGCTGGAGAAATCTCCGCTGGAAACAAGAAAACCGGTGTGCAGCATTTTCCCGGTATGCGGAGGGTGTATGTACCAGACCATGTCTTATGAAGCACAGATGGACATGAAGGCAGAACAGGTGAAAAACATTCTGAATGAAGCAGTGAACGGTGAATATCTTTTTGAAGGAGTGAAGGCAAGTCCGAAAGAATTTGCATACCGCAATAAGATGGAGTTCTCGTTCGGCGACGAGTATAAGGACGGGCCTCTGACATTGGGACTGCATAAAAAAGGCAGCACGTATGATGTGCTGACAGCGTCAGACTGCAAGCTGGTACATGATGACATGACAAAAATCTTAAATTGTGTGCTGGAATATTTTAAGGAGCGAAATGTCAGCTATTATAAGAAAATGCAGCATACAGGCTATCTGCGTCATTTGCTGCTTCGGAGAGGTGACCGCACAGGAGAAATCCTGGTCAATCTGGTTACAACTACACAGGAAGAACACGATATGTCTCCATTAAAAGAGGCACTCCTTAATTTGGAACTGGAAGGGAAAATCGTGGGATTTCTTCATATTTTAAATGATTCTCTTTCTGATGTGGTTCAGAGTGATGAGACCAGAATCATTTACGGGCAGGACTATTTTTATGAGAAGCTGTTGAATTTGGAATTCAAGATCACGCCGTTTTCTTTCTTTCAACCAAATTCAAGAGGGGCGGAAGTGCTTTACAGTACAGTGCGTGATTATATCGGAGATATCAACGATATGACAGTGTTCGATCTGTTCAGCGGAACAGGGACGATCGCGCAGGTGCTGGCGCCGGTGGCAAAACAGGTGATCGGTGTGGAGATTATCGAGGAAGCTGTGGAGGCAGCCAAAGAAAATGCTGCACACAACGGACTTTCCAACTGTAAATTTATTGCTGGGGACGTATTTAAAGTGTTGGATGAGATTAAGGAAAAACCGGATGTGATCGTCCTGGATCCGCCAAGAGACGGGATTCATCCAAAGGCTCTGCCGAAAATCCTGGATTACGGAGTGGACAAGATTGTGTACATTTCCTGTAAAGTGACCAGTCTGGCGCGGGATCTGGAGATGATACAGGCAAGAGGATATGAGGTCGTGAAGAGCGTGGCGGTGGATCAGTTTTGTCAGACGGTGCATGTGGAGACGGTAGTTCTTTTGTCCCAACAAAAACCGGATGACACGATAGAGATCGACTTAGACTTAGATGAGCTGGATGCAACTAGTGCAGAGACGAAAGCGACCTATCAGGAAATCAAGGATTATGTGCTGAAAGAATTTGGCTTGAAGGTTTCAAATTTATATATTTCTCAGGTAAAACGCAAATGTGGAATTGAAGTGGGAGAAAACTATAATCTTCCAAAATCAGAAAATGCAAGAGTTCCACAATGCCCGAAAGAGAAAGAAGATGCTATCAAGGCTGCCCTGAAATATTTTGCGATGATCTAAGGACATCGCTGATTTCAAGGAGGAATAACACATGAAAAGCACATTTGAAAAAATGGGTGGAACCTACACACTTGGCGCAGACGGAATTTACTATCCGAATCTTGTCAGTACAGATGAAGAACCGCATTATGGGAAATATGGAATGATGCGAAAAACATATCTTAAAGAGCATCGTCCGGCAATGTATTCACTGTATATGTTGGAAGACAGACTGGTGGAACATCTGAATCTTGTGGATGATGAAGCACAGGAGAGAATGGATATTTTGGTACGTCAGATGATGGAGCGGCAGGGCATTACGGAAGAATTGAAAGCTCGTGATCAGATGAAATGGGTCAGGGCGGTAAATAATATCCGAAATGCAACAGAAGAGATTGTGTTAAAAGAATTGATTTACAGGTAAACAAAGAGCTTAACAAATGAGGGATAATTAATCTGATTTGTTCAGTTTTTAATCGTTAAAGCTTGGCTGTTTAACTTTCTTTACAGTAGTATGTGGAGAATATATAATGGATTTATTAAGCACATCTCAGAAGCGTGAGTGATGAGAGTTTGATAGATATCAAAATGAAGAGTACGGAAAGAGGAAAAGTAATGGAGAAAAATCATGCAACGCCTATTTTGGCATCTTATGTGACATATAAGGAATTAAGCAGTCATGGTAATTATAAAAGTCCATATCAAATATTAGCAGAGTTTATTAAATATATTATCTATGAGAAAAAATTATATTCGTTTTCGATAGGTGAGATAAAAAGCAGAGTGGAAAATGAATTTGAATTTTATTTGCCAGATGCAGTTTTGAAATCTGCATTGAGGAAAATTGATTTTGTTACACATGATGCAACTGGAAACTATTGTGTTATTGGTGAAAAAATAAGAGTTGATGGAGCGTTAAAAAAATACAGGAATTTAGCAGAAACAGCGGAAATTAGTGTATCAGAACAATTAATTTCTTTCATAGAAGAAACAAAAGATTACAAACTAAATAATAAAGAAAAAAAGGAATTAATGAGAGCTTTTGTTTCATATTTAATAGATGAATCAAATGGAAACAAATATCAGGAGGAAATAAGTTCTTTTATAATAAAAAAATCAGATGATAAAAAAATAACAGAGTATTTAAATTCAGTTAGAGAAGGAGTAATTCTTTATACGGGTTTGAATTATAATATTGATGAAATAGGAAGTTTAAAAAAAGATTTAAAATTATATTTGGATATGGAAGTCCTTTTTGATATTTATGGTTATAATGGCGAAGTTTTTCAAAAGTTAGCGCTTGATTTATTCAAATTAGCGAGGGATGCTAATTCTAAAGAAAAAAGGGTTCGATTCAGATATTTTGAGGAGACTAAAACAGAAATTGATTTGTTTTTTGCAAAAGCTGAAGAAATCGTTAAAGGAAAAGTATTATTAAAAGATAATGTTGCTATGAAGGCGATTACAAATGGCTGTCAAGATGTAAGCGATATTAGTGACAGAAAAGCGGATTTTTATACAAAATTGCAATATTCTTATGGGATAATACAGGACGAGAGAGCCTCTTATTATTACAGAAGTGATACCGATGCAAATCTTGAATGGACTTTTAGTGAGGAGGAGAAAAAAGATCTAGAAGTACAATTTGCTGTAAAAATGATTAGTCATATAAATAAACTTAGAAATAACAAACTATTTTATGAATATACGGAAAGTGAGGCTATTTTTATAACAGAAACCAGGAAAGTACAAGAATATTCTAGGAAAATGGTTGATTTAATTAGTAATGAGATTAACAGTGAAAAGAAAATGGTTGGATATGCAATATCAATGGGAATGATTACAAATATTCTATGGTATAAGCTAAGTAAAGGTTTTGGAAACAATGATTTTCCGCAAAATATAAATTCGGTATTAAAAGCCAAAATAGTCTTATCTAATCTTATTTCACAAAATGTTTCAAAAAAATTTGATGAGTGTAAGCAAGCATACCAAAAAGGGGAATTGGATGAACAACAGTTGGCTGCGAGATTGCTGGCTTTAAGAGAAAAAGCAGTAAAACCGGAAGATATAACTACTGATAACTTAGAAGATAGTTTAAATTTTGATTCTACACATATAGAACGATTTGAAGCAGAACGTGAATTGCATAAAGCCCAAATTAGACAAAATAAGGAACAGCTAGAGGATTATCAAGCTGAAATAGAACAGCTAAAGAGGACAATTCAAATAGAAGAAGCACTTAAAAAGCAACAAGAGACTGAGAGTGCAGCTACAATGGAAGAAAAGGATGCGACAATTCAAGCACAGAATGAAGAATTACAAAAATATCGAGATCAAGACTTAAAAAAAGAGAATAGAAAAAAATTCCTAAAAAAAGTAGGTGTTTTTTTAAAAGGATTTGCTTGCGTTTAATCATATTATTAATAATAGTGTTAATAACATATAGCGTTACTAAGTACGTCAAGGCTGATGCTGCAAATACAGTATCGATTGTTGTTACTGTTGTAGGAATAGTTATTTCTTGTGTTGACATTGTGAAGAATGTATTTAAGGATGTATTTAATAACAGAGAAGAATGAAAAAATCCTCCGGATTTCCGGGGGATTTTTTCGGCATTGGTCCAAATTTTGGGGTTGGGCTGTTACATGAGTGTGGGTCGACCTATTACAATATGTGGTCGTGCTAGTACAAATTTTGTGGTCGACCTAGTCCATGTTATTGGGTTTCAAT
>OGZC01001785.1_pt1 | contig 11195 bp, 8 predicted proteins | sample 1576751 | NCBI WGS metagenome assembly OGZC01 (sample SAMEA3541486, study PRJEB24748) | human gut metagenome | biome: human gut; feature: human-associated habitat; material: faeces | place: China | collected 2012
CCTATGAGCAAGCTCATGTGGGTTTAGACCTTTTGACCCTGGTATCATATATTATACTCTCTTGGCTATAAGGTCGCCCATCTCATCTGTTCCAACCTTAGTGCATCCCTCTGAATATATATCTGTTGTCCTATAGCCTTCTTTAAGCACTGCCGCAACTGCCGCTTCTATGGCATCAGCTTCCTTATCAAGGTCAAGTGAATATCTTAACATCATTGCTGCTGAAAGAATTGTAGCTATAGGATTAGCTATATTCTTTCCTGCTATATCAGGTGCTGAACCGTGGCTAGGTTCATATAAGCCCAGCTTTGTTTTACCAAGACTTGCTGATGATAACATACCGATAGAACCTGTTATCATGCTTGCCTCATCTGAGAGTATATCTCCAAACATATTCTCTGTAAGAATAACATCAAACTGTCCAGGATTCATAACAAGCTGCATAGCACAGTTATCTACAAGCATATCCTCAAGTTCAACCTCTGGATAATCTTTAGCAACCTCATGTACAATCTTTCTCCATAATCTTGAAGAATCTAAAACATTTGCCTTATCAACACTTGTTACTTTCTTTCTTCTCTTCATAGCTATCTCAAAGCCTTTAATAGCTATTCTTCTTATCTCTTCTTCATTATATGTAAGAGTATCAACAGCCGTCATAAGTCCATCGACTTCCTCTGTATGTCTCTTTCCAAAGTAAAGACCTCCAGTAAGCTCTCTCATAATAACCATATCAAAGCCATCGCCGATAATTTCCTCCTTAAGAGGGCATGCTGCCTTTAATTCATTATATAAATAAGCAGGACGAATATTAGCGAATAACTCTAAGTCCTTACGAATCTTTAATAGACCTGCCTCTGGTCTTAGGTTAGGTGCCACGTCATACCATCTTGAGTTACCCACGTTACCACCTACTGCACCTAGAAGCACCGCATCTGAAGCCTTAGCGACGGCTACTGCCTCATCTGTAAGAGGTACTCCGCACTCATCAATAGAGCAGCCTCCCATTAAAATCTTCGTATAATCGAACTTGTGACCATACTTAGCTGCCACAGCATCTAACACCTTAACAGCCTCTGTTATTATTTCTGGTCCGATTCCATCTCCTGGAATTAATGTTATTCTACAATCCATGTTAATTCCTGCCTTTCCTTCTTGCTTATACTAAAGCCCTTACCTGAATATATCGCAAGTTCAGGCTATTGTTTAGTATTTTACTCCATAATAGTGCATTTTTCAAGTAGGGGCATAATAAAAAACTCTGGACAGTTATCAGCCTGATGGCATTACCTGTCCAGAGTTTCTTGCATTTATTAATTATTATTCTTCTGTAGAAGCTGGCTTCTCAACCTGGGCAATAGCCTTCTTCTGCATTGTAATGCGGCAGTTCTTGTTGTTACCGAATTCCACGATTACATCATCCTCTGTTATATCAAGGATAACACCATAGAAACCACTTGTTGTAAGAACATAATCGCCAATAGCCATTGAATCCATAAGCTGCTGCTGTTCCCTCTGCTGTTTCTTCTGTGGCTTAATTGCAAAGAAGTACATTAAAGCACCAAGTGCTATTACATACACAATAATAATACCAATCTGACCCATTATTAAATCCTCCTAATTACTTGCCTGTGTACAGGCTCAATATTGTTATAATATCGTAATTTATGCTTCGTGTCTATGTTTAAATTGAAATTTATAGCATTTTTATAATTTTATGATGTAAGTGTCAAAAGTATAAATTGCTTATTTGTACTCGCACAAATAAGCAATTTATACTAAATAATAATTATTAATCCTCTTTCTTATCATATGTTTTAAGAAGATATAGCCTTTCATCCTTAAAGCTCTTATAATTACCGGCATCTATTGCAGCCCTGATATCTTCCATAAGATGATTATAAAAATACAGATTATGAAGAACGCAAAGTCTCATGCCTAACATTTCTTTAGCCTTAAGCAAATGTCTGATATACGCTCTTGAATAGTTCCTGCATGCAGGACACTGACAGCCTTCTTCGATAGGCGCTGTGTCTTTTTCATACTTTGCATTGAAAAGATTAATCTTACCAAGCTTTGTATACACATGTCCATGTCTTCCATTTCTTGATGGGTATACGCAATCAAAGAAATCTATTCCTCTGTCTACTCCCTCCAATATATTCGCTGGTGTACCAACCCCCATAAGATATGTTGGCTTATGTTGTGGAAGATATGGAACAACTTTATCAAGCACATGATACATTTCCTCATGTGATTCACCTACGGCAAGTCCACCAACTGCATATCCATCCAGCTCAAGCTCTGATATTCTCTTAGCATGGTCAACTCTGATATCGTCATATATCGCGCCCTGATTAATACCAAAAAGCATCTGATGCTTATTAATGGTATCCTCAAGTGAATTAAGTCTATTCATCTCCCTCTTGCAGCGCTCAAGCCATCTTGTAGTTCTCTCTACTGAATTAATAATATACTTTCTATCTGCCTTTGCCGGAGCACACTCATCGAATGCCATAGCTATTGTCGAGCCAAGATTGGACTGTATCTGCATGCTCTCCTCTGGTCCCATAAATATCCTATGTCCGTCTATATGTGACTGGAAGGTAACGCCCTCTTCCTTTATCTTTCTAAGTCCAGCAAGTGAAAACACCTGAAATCCGCCTGAGTCTGTAAGTATAGGCTTATTCCAGTTCATAAACTTATGAAGACCTCCTAGCTCTTTAATAAGCTTATCACCTGGTCTAACATGAAGATGATATGTGTTCGATAACTCTATCTGTGTACCTATCTCCTGCAAATCTGTTGTAGCAACAGCACCCTTAATAGCTGCAACTGTTCCAACATTCATAAATACCGGTGTCTGCACAGTTCCATGAACTGTTGTGAATTCCGCCCTTTTGGCTCTTCCGTCTGTTTTTAATATTTTATACATATTTGTCTTTTCCTTCTGATTTTTCTATGATTTCTCTTTTATTTTTATTATACTTTTGACACTCACATCATTTTATAATTATTCTATACTCCATATAAATGACAAACATTTTTCTATATGAAACATTTATCTATCTTTTATAGAAATCAACTATCCTGTCTATTCTTGATGTCATATTTCCTAATATCATATCTACAAGCGTTAATGCTGTCATAGCTTCAACAACAACTACCGCTCTTGGAACTATCATAGGATCATGTCTGCCTTTTATAGATATACTGATATCCTCGCCAGACTTATTAACCGTCTGCTGCATTGAAGCTATGGAAGGTGTTGGCTTGACTGCTGCCCTGAATATTATATCAGAACCATCACTCATGCCTCCAAGCACTCCACCACTATGATTAGTCTTCTTGACAACCTTGCCATCCATTACTGTAAAGCTGTCATTGTTGGTGCTTCCTGTACTATCAGCCGCTGCGAAGCCATCTCCTATTTCAAAGCCCTTAACTGCGCCTATTGACATAATCGCCTTTGCAAGATTAGCATCCAGCTTATCAAACACAGGATCACCCACACCTGGCATCATACCAGTCACAACACACTCTATTATTCCACCAATAGAATCTTTTTCCTCAAGCTTCTTCGTTGCGTATTCCTCCACCTTACAGGCAGCCTCCGCATCCGGCATATTAAATGCATTTTCATCGCGTTCCCTGATATCGAACTTATCATAATCTATGCTTATGCCACCTATCCTTGTTGCGTAAGCACATACGCTTATCTTAAGAGTCTCTAACACCTTAATAGCGATTGCTCCTGCTGCCACTCTGCCTATTGTTTCTCTTCCTGAGCTTCTTCCACCACCTCTGTAATCTCTGAAGCCATACTTCTCATCAAATGTATAATCAGCATGTCCAGGTCTGTAATACTGGGCTATTTCTGAATAATCAGACGAACGCTGTGTCTTATTATGTACCATCATCGATATAGGCGTTCCTGTCGTTTTGCCTTCAAATACACCTGACAATATACTCACCTTATCATCTTCTTTTCTTGGAGTTGTAAACTTAGATTGTCCCGGCTTTCTTCTATCAAGGAACTTCTGAATATCCTCTTCACATAAAGGAATACCCGCTGGGCATCCATCTACAACCACACCAAGACCTTGTCCATGTGATTCACCCCAAGTCATTATCTTAAAAATATTTCCATATGTCGAACCTGCTGCCACCTTATATATCTCCTATTCTGTACTAATATACATAATCATGTCAACGATAATTCTATAGATGTATAAAATTCATAATCACATACAAAAATCTGATATCATCCATAAAACAATACTCTATAGATAATATCAGATTTCTATTAATTATTCAAAACATTTTCAAGATTATTTCTAGCTTCATCCATCGCAGCCGCGACCTGTGCATCCATCTTCTCTGGCTTAGTCTTTAATATAAGCTTCTTTAAGGTATTCATAGCTTCCTTAACAGCCTTTTTCTTAGCCTTATCCCATACCTTCTTGTTCTGGCTGTACTCGCCCTCTGCGCGTCTTAAGGTATTCTCAGCTTCGATACGCGAATTACAAAACTCTTCATTCTGCTTATCCTGTGCACCATACACCTCGGCTTCCCACTTAGCTTTCTCAATCTCTTCCTCTGACATATTAGAGCTTGAAGTTATAGTTATAGACTGCTCTCTTCCCGTTCCTAGATCCTTTGCAGACACATTTACAATACCATTGGCATCTATATCAAAAGTCACCTCTATCTGTGGAACTCCTGCCATCGCACGCTTAATGCCATTAAGCCTGAAGTTTCCGAGCAGCTTGTTATCTCTTGTAAATCTTCTCTCTCCCTGAAATACCTTGATTTCAACTGATGTCTGGAAATTGCCAGCCGTTGTGAATATCTGGCTGTGTCTTGTAGGAATAGTTGTATTTCTTTCTATAAGCCTGCTTGATATACCACCAACAGTTTCTATTGAAAGAGATAATGGTGTTACATCCATAAGTATAATCTCCGAAGCTGCTGAACCTGGCTTAAGCTGGTTACCAAGCTTTCCACCCTGAACTGCTGCTCCAAGTGCAACACACTCATCCGGATTAAGATTCCTTGATGGTTCTTTTCCCATAATCTGTCTTACCTTATCCGAAACAGCAGGAATTCTTGTGGAGCCTCCAACAAGAAGTACCATACCAATATCATTCTTACTAAGCCCGGCATCACGAAGTGCATTCTCAACAGGAATAACTGTCTTGTTAACCAGATCATCTGTAAGCTCATTAAACTTTTGTCTGGTGATATTCATATCCATGTGATGCGGACCATCCTTTGCAACAGCTATAAATGGAAGGTTAATATTGGCATTCATTGCAGAAGAAAGCTCTTTCTTAGCCTTTTCAGCTTCTTCCCTTAATCTCTGCATAGCCGCTGGATCTTTTGCAAGATTAATTCCATCTGTATCCTTAAACCTACCAACAAGATAATCAACAATGCGGGAATCAAAGTCATCCCCTCCAAGATGATTATCTCCGGAGGTTGCAAGAACCTCTATAACATTATCTCCAATATCTATAACAGATACGTCAAAGGTACCTCCGCCAAGGTCATATACAAGCACTTTCTGAGGATTGCCATTATCAAGTCCATATGCAAGTGCAGCGCTTGTTGGCTCATTAATGATTCTTAACACATTAAGCCCCGCTATCTTTCCTGCATCCTTAGTAGCCTGTCTTTGTGCATCATTAAAATATGCTGGCACAGTAATGACAGCATCTGTTACTTCCTCTCCAAGAAATCCTTCTGCATCCTTCTTTAGTTTCATAAGTATATAAGCTGATAACTCCTGTGGCGTATATGCTTTGCCATCTATCTTTTTCTTATAATCAGTTCCCATATGTCTTTTTATTGAAAATATGGTTCTGTCTGAGTTAACCGATGCCTGTCTTCTTGCAGCATCCCCAACCAGTCTTTCCTTATTCTTAGTAAATGCAACAACCGATGGTGTTGTTCTATACCCTTCACTATTAGTAATAACTGTTGGCGAATCACCTTCTATAACTGCCACGCAGCTATTAGTTGTACCAAGATCGATTCCAATTACCTTACTCATAATTCCTCCATAACTCACACTAAGAATAATAACACTTATATTCGATAGTTATAAGTTTATCATATTTATGAGGAATTACCATTAATAAAAGTAGAATTAATTAGAAAATTTATATAAACTTGTTTCACTTTAATCATATTAATCTTTGTTTACAGAAAAATAACATACTCCTAAAACTATAGGGTGGATCACAATATATAACGCAACGTTTTGTTACCATTCAAAATAACATACTCCTAAAACCTCAAATAAAGTTTTTCAGGTGTTAACGACGCACCCGTATTTTAAATAGTAACTTTTTTATTTATTATACAATATAATTTCATCATAATCACTATCTATATACAATATTTTTTCATTTTCAAGCGGTTCTTTTTCTTCTCCTGTTTCTATAAGCAGTATATTAACCTTTTTATACATTGCATATTTATATATTTCCTTTAATTCATCATCAATCAGATATAATTTAAGATTAACAAATATTAATATTTTTGCGATCGAAAGATATTCAACAACATCTATCAATGAAAATATTGTATCTGTTATTTTCCCTTTATTATTCGATATCTTAAGCCCTAATAGTTTCAAATACTCTTGTATCCCGATACTTTCCTTATAATTGAATTCAAACGGAAATTCATTGAATACATCTAATACATTTAGTTGCAATTTTTGAAAAATTGTCTGAAACTCTGACATTCTTTCAAATTCCTGCTTATATATTTTCTCTATTTTATTATATAAAGCACTCTGTATTTTCTTTTGATTAAAATCAATATTAAACACATCAATAAACATCAACACTTCTTTTTCAATCTTAATCTCTGTATCATTATCTAATATAATTATACGTTCTTTAGTATCCTCAATATTGTTTATATTATCATTTAGGCTATTTATGACATTAGTAAATAATTTTTTATCCTGAATTTGAAGTACATTAATATATTCTTCTGTGAATATTATATCATTTTCCAGCGAAAATATCTTCATTATCATATAATAATCAGCCTTTCCTCTCCATCAACAATATTTTCCTGTTCACCACCTGACACATATTCAATTCCACTAAACTGCTTTTCAGTTATAACAAGCATTTCTACCAAACCTTCCTGTGGTTTATTCTTTCTTATCTTATTCTTCATAAGATTAACCATAGTTCCGTTTAGAACAAGCTTTGTATACACAGATTCCTGCATCATAATAAATCCTTCCTGAACAAGAAACTGCCTGAATTTTCTATAGTCGTGCCTGTTTTTATCTGTTATTGTGGGCAAATCAAAAAACACCATCACTCTCATAAATCTGCTAATCATTCAAATTGATATATCATTGAAGTAATAAAACTTTTCTGTTCTATCGCACCAAACATTTTATCAAGATATATCTGAATAGCATTTGTAACATAATACTCACGCCCACAATAATTAATCCGCTTATTCAGAACATTTACAAGCTGCATTTTATAATCAGAATCAAATGTTTTATCAATGTTATTAAACACAATTTCGTCCACTAAAACTCTGAACGGCTCCATTAAATCACAGGAGAGATTATAAGGATTGTATTCATTGGTATGTTTTATACCTAACTGTATTAATTTCACTCAGGTGCACCATCTTAACATCTTCGCCTCTTGCTATCATATATCCATTCTTATAACTTAACTTAGCGTGACTTTGTACTACTATCGTCCTCCAGCTCAAATGTTGTTCTCCTCTCGTATAACCCCGTAACTGACTTATCTACAAGCGTAATCTTTTTACCAACTTTCTCCTTGCTCTTTCGACCCATTCTATCTGACAATCCTGTTGAATACTTTCCTAAATATGGATAGTTGGAGTCTGGCTGAACAAGCTTAATCATCTCTGCTATAAATTCTTTCTTATTCTTTACATCAAGTTTATAAAATGAATTATCCTCCTGTATCCTTATTGCCTCTTTAGAAAAGCCTTTATATTCATCTTTGATTTTAGATAAAAGCAAATCATATAGTCCTGTCAACTGCTCATCTAGTAACTCTGTCTGTATATACTGCCATTTATCATTTTTACCATACATTATGTAATTTAACAGCCTGTTATATTGCTGATTAGCACCACCAAGGACAAACTGTTTTGAATTAATCACCTCTGTCGCACCAACAAGATAATATTCCTCTCCATTTTCTCCTATTATCATCTGGTATTTAGGAACTTTATTTCTCAATATTTCAACATCTACAACACTATTTTTATAAGCTTCACTTAAAATGTCACACACATAATCATAGAGATTTATATCCTTATTTTTAATATCTCTTGCAATATATACAGGTATTTCAACGAATTCCATATGATACTCTTTTTTAACTTTCTTCTTTAGTGCCTTTTCGATACAATATTTTACAAGTACAAAATAGGCTTTTTCACCACCTTTATATCCTCCATACTTTCTTGTATCAAGTTCTTTAAGATTATTAGCACCACGCATATTATTGCCCTGTTTTAAAGGTACAAGCTTACTATCCGCTTTATCCTCTCTTGGATATTTAGTTTCACTATAAAATGCTCCAGTATTTTCTTCCAACTTTTTAGATATAATAACGTCCCTATAACAGAATATTTTTCTCATATAGTCTATGATATCTTCACCATACCAGGCTGTTTCTTTATTATTACTGCTGAATTTGCCAAGCGTTGCAAACCAGTTTACTCCGTTATTATTCTTTACGTTTTCATAATATTTACGCCATATCTTTCTATACTGTGAATAATTAAGTTCCTTCTGTAAATGTGGATAATTCTTCTGTATATACATACCTATAATATTTGCAAGATATGCATCGTGTGCGTGATGATAATCATTCATATGTCTGTTTTTATAGAACATACTATTATCATTATTTTCTACCCAGAATCCGTTATTATCTTTTTTCTCATATGTCAGCATTTTCCTGACACTTACGCTTAGATTGGCTTTTACTTCTATTACATCAATCTGTTCATTATAATAATCGAGTATAAGATTGGCTACAGACTTTACAATCTGTCTTGTTTCTACAAGCTGTCGGTTAATAAATCCTTTGGTCAGTATGTCATCAACATTATTTTTCTGAAGATTATTAAATTTCTTCTCTGATATTAACCTAGCTTTTTTCAGGTTCTTCCAGTAATCTATCATCTCACTATCAGAAAATGATTGTGGAAATGCTTCTTTTACTATCTTATTGCCTTTATTCTGATTTTCTTTCTTTAATACCAATGCCTTATTATCCAGACTATCATCATCAGATAATGAATATGGAATTATATGGTCTATCTCAAGATTTTCTGGCTCATTAAGATTTAACTCTTCACCTGTATACAAAGATTTCCCATTCTGCATAAAGTAAAGATACACCTTTTCTTCATCTAAACGCTTTTCATATTGTTTTAATTCCTTGTATACATTTTCATTATATTCATCAATCACTTCCTCTTTTAATTTATTGAGAGCCTTATCAACAGCTTTTTTTCTTGAGTCAGTTCTTTTATTCTTGGCCTTAAAATCATCTTCCCTTGCAAATTCAATATATATCTGCTGTGGTTTTTCACCCATATATTCAATTATCTCTTCGATCACCTTCATTGTCTGCCATATACCACGCCTGTTAGCTGGTGATGTATGCATATCCTGTATTATATCTAATAAATCTTTTGTTCCATCATATATAGATCTGTTATCATCTATTATTTGCTTTATCTTCTCATCCTTATTAATAATTCGCATAAAATTAGGACAATAATCGCAATATGCAAATCGTTCGTCAGCATCTTCAAGCATTTCGATAATAGTTGTTCCCATATCACCTTTTATGCCATTTAACAGCTTAGCAGAATAACGCCCCCAGCCCTTAAATTTTAACTTTAATATCTTCTTTAACTGCTCATCACTAAACTTGTCTGCATACTGCTTATTTATCTTTCTTTTAACTATATCTTTATCCTCAAATACAGTAAGCCAATATATTATATCTTCTATCATCTTTTCATTTCGTTCATCTACATATCCTAATATACGTCTGAACTTATTATAACTGCTTAGTGCACAAGCAAAGCCATCATCACTCTGATATCCTGTAACATCATATCCCTTGCCATTAACCTTAACATAATTAACTTTTTCAAGATACTCTTTAAAATCTTTATCGCTTACCTTAACCCTTCCCTTACCAATAAATAAATCTTCTATTATTGCTTTTCTGTCTTCTTTACTAAGCTTCTTGCCATCAATTCTTATCTGTGATAACTCCTCTAATAACATATATCTCTGATATAACAATGACTCCTTTGGCAGCACTTTTTCATTAGGAAGATATGTACAGTAATTCGTCATCCTCGTAATAAAATCTTCTGCCGTAACATCTATATCCACAACATCTTTAACATTCCAAGGATACACCTTTTCGTTTTCTTTCCCAGCTTTTTTCGTCATCCACGCAAAATTACGATTTCCTTTATTGTTATTATTAAGTGGACCCACATAATATGGAATTTTTGAAGTAAGCATTTTGAGCAATATTTCTTTATTGTCCTTTAATTCTTTGTAATATACCCCCTGCTGTGTTAATATCTTATCCATTTCTATTAAATTCAACTGATATGGTATTGCGGAATTATCAACATTATTTATCTTCTCAAGAAATGTTTCCTGTTCCATTTCAGTTAAAATATTCTTATAAACTTCATCATCTGCCGCCCTCTCACCTAATTTTTCCTTTATGCTTTGATACAACTGTTGTTTTGTATTGTATTTCTTGTTTGTTTCATTACTCAGCCTTTTTATTCCTTTTATGTAATTGGCATAATTAACTATATATTTCCATTTATCACACTTTTTTTCATTATTATTCTTTTCTTCGTTAGCATCTTTTTCGTCTTTATCATTCTTATAACATTTTTCTTTGTGAAAAAAGTCATTATATTTATCCTGACTTGTATACTTATGAAACAAGTATTTTAATGCTTTAAGCTGTTCGCTATGTTTTTCATATTTATCTACCATAGCATATGAAAGATACTTATTATCACCTAATATGCTGTGAAGCACTTTCCACGAATATATCTTTTTCAATGCTTCAACTATATAATATCTCTCCCCAAGTGTATCACTTAACTTT
>OGZC01001794.1_pt1 | contig 11154 bp, 8 predicted proteins | sample 1576751 | NCBI WGS metagenome assembly OGZC01 (sample SAMEA3541486, study PRJEB24748) | human gut metagenome | biome: human gut; feature: human-associated habitat; material: faeces | place: China | collected 2012
TTTGCACAGATCTCGCCGGCTGAATTTATACCACTTTTAGAGACAAGCGGACTGATTATTCCAACCGGACGCTGGTTCATGCGAGAAGCAATAACTGCTTGCCGGAAAATCCGGATGCAAATTCCTGATTTCAAAGTTAATATTAATGTATCCCAGGTGCAGATCACAAAATCAGGTGTTATTACAGACCTTATCAGCGAGATGAACGCTTCTGGTCTTCCGCACACTGCAATTGTAATCGAACTGACAGAAAGTATTCTGCTTGAAAAAAATGAAAAGGCTCAAAACTTCCTGAAAGAATTAAAACAGGCCGGCTTGCAATTAGCGTTGGATGATTTTGGAACCGGTTATTCCAACTTTCATTATCTGAGTGAACTTCACCCTGATATTGTTAAGATCGATCGTGGTTTTACTTCAAAGGCAATCACAGACAAAAAGGAATATTATCTGTTAAATCAGTTTAGTAACATGATTCATAATCTTGGTCTGAAACTTTGTATTGAAGGTATTGAGACAGAAGACGAATTACAGAAGATGAAACTTCTGAAACCGGATTACTGCCAGGGATTCTACTGGGGACAGCCGTGTCTTTATGATGAGTTCAGGAAATATTTTGTGGATGTGAAAAGATAATTACAGCATTAAAAAAGAGAAGCCGATTCCCAATCATTTGGGAAATTGCTTCTCTTTTTTCACTATTAAAATTGCCCCGGTATTCTGTATCCGGACATCTCTCCTAGAATTTTCCGCCACCGCCTCCGGCAGTGCTTCCGGAAGATGTTGTATGTGTACTGCTTCCGCCGCCACCACTGGAAGAATCATTTTTCTCTTTTTTCGTTTTTGTCATTGTATTATACAGGAATATGTCTCTGCTCTCAGTAAGATTCATACTTCCAGCTTTCACATAATTATTAGCTGCTGCCTGGAAACGTACTGTTTTCAGCTTTGATTTCATAGTGCCAACAACAATCAATGAAAGGACGATACCAGCTACTAATGAAATCGGAATCCAGATCCATGACATTGGTTTTTGTGGTTCATTATCGATATCATAAGGTTCTCCGGTTTTTGCCTGCGTAATAAAATCATCACACTCATCAGCAAATCTATCAAATGCTGCCGCAAAATCACCATCAGACAAATCACCCGTCATCTCTTCTCCTATGTACTGGATACCTGCATCCGTAAATGCTGTAATAGCATATCCGTAAGTTGCCATATACCAGTCATGATCTTCCATGCTGATCAGAAGTATTGTTCCATCCTTGTCCGGTCCATAACCATAATTATGAGACTCATAGAATCGTTCCGCATAATCAGATACCGTCAGTCCATCCAGTGTATCGGTTGTGACAACCGTCACATCTACCTTCTGTCGCGTACTGATCTCATCTAACTTACTGGTTAACAGCTCCCTCTCATCTGCAGACAGAAGCTCCGCATTGTCGATGACACGAGGATATTCATTCGCGAATCCTTCTGTTTTCTCCGCAAAAGCCGGAACTGCAAGACCTAGACAGAGGATGAGGATCGTCATAAACGATAAAATTTTTTTCTTCATTTCCCCACCTCCCTAAAACAGCCCGATCAGGTGCAAAAGCCATGCAGCACCATACGTTACAACTGAGAATACAGCTGCCAGCATCACTGTCCAGCGTGCTGCTGCACCTTTATCTACCGGCAGATCACCGACAAACTTTCCTGTCTGTCCATTCATTGCAAAGGTGTATTTGTTTCCGTTCCATGTCGTATTCAGAAGCCATACCGGATACAGTGCATACTTTGCTTTTCCGCCATGAAATTGTACACTGCTATTGTCTGTTGTTACTGTAGCATAACCTTTTACTGTCTCAGCGAAGGCTTCCTCTGTAGAATGTTTTACACGTTTATTGGCACGTTCAATACTTTGTTCGGCAGTTACATCATACTTATCAGCCAGATATCCTGCAAGATAAGCAGTCTGGAAATCCACCGCATCTGAAATATTGAATGGCTCGATAGATTCCATCAGATCGTCTGCCATCTTTGTAGATCCATCTACCGGAACATTTTCAAAACCAATACTTCCACCCCGGTGAACCATAAAATGACTTGTCTCAGTATAATCATAATCACTGTCGCTCCACATTCGCACCTTTGTTGCCCGATAGCGGACTGTGGCATCTACATTTGTATCAAAAAGCCAAAATGGAACGTAAATACCTTTGATCTCATCAATATGATTCTGATCCTTGAAAATCTTTGGCAGAAGACGTTTTCCGGTCAGATGCTTCTTCAATCCTTCTTTTGCTGCCTTTTTATCTAATTTGAACGGAATCACCAGATCCGGTTTTAATGCTCCCGAAAATTGTCCCATCATTACGATCGGATTATCACAGAATGGGCAGGTTGTTGCTGCCATGTTGGCATCTCCGACAATCTCGCCTCCACAGGACTTACACACATACGTGCGCAAACCATCTGTTTCACCTTCCTGCCACTCACTGCCTGCGGAAGTATCCCACTCCATGTCATCTGTCTGTTCATTCTGCAGCTCTGCATCATAACCTTTGAGTGCATCCATCTCGAACTCAGTATCACAGTACGGACACTTCATCTTCTGAATCTTACTGTCAAAGGCGATTGCACCGCCACAGCAAGGACATTTATATTCCTGCAAGCCTGCCATAACTCCTTCTCCTTTCTTTCGTGCCGGGTTTCCGGCAGTTATTTTCTAACCGCTGGTCATCCGTTACTGTCTGTCGTTCTCGTCAAAGACATCTCCACACTCCGGACAGAATCTTGGCGGATTCTTCGGATCTTCCGGTTCCCATCCGCACTTATCACAACGGTAAAGCGGTGCACCTGCCGGCTTCTTTGCTCCACAGTTCGTACAGAATTTGCCTTTGTTTACTGCGCCACAGGAACACGTCCAGCCTTCGTCCTCTGCCGGTCTCTTTGTTCCACAGTTCGGACAGAAATTACCTGTTACTGTAGTACCACATGCACATTTCCATCCGCCTGCTGCCGGAGCTGCCTGCGGTGCCGGTGTCGGCTGTGGTGTCGGAGCTGCCTGCTGCTGTGCTGCCTGCTGAGCCTGCTGTTGCTGTCTCATAGCAAAAAGATTCTGTGCATTCATTCCACCACCTGCAGCATTCATTGCCATACCCATGCCCATGAATCCTGTCATAGCTCCTGCCTCGTTGCCCGCTGCAGTCTTCATCGCATCTGCCTGAGCACCGACAAGTGTAGCTGCTGCCATTGTAGGATCACGCATGATTGCTGTACGCTGTGCCTGTTTGATCAGTTCTGCATCCTCGTCCGGAAGAGTAATTGATCCAAAAGCAATACTGACAACCTTCAGTCCACGAAGAGCACCCCACTTCTCTGAAAGTGCAGTATTCATGGCATTTTCAAGATCTGTGTTGTGTGTTACGATCTGATTTGGACGAAGTTCCATCTCTGACAGACGGCCAAATGCCGGCTGCAGGGCTGAGATAAATTCTTTCTTAAGAGTACCGTCAAGTTCTTCACGGGAATATTCCTGTTCTACATTTCCACATACATTTGAATAGAACAACAACGGATCAACAATCTTATAAGAATATACACCTGAACAACGGATTGATACATCAATATCCAATCCAATCTTGGAGTCTACTACACGGAACGGAACCGGATTCGCTGTACCGAAACGGTTTTCCAGAATTTCTTTTGTATTAAAGTAATAAATTCTCTGATCCTTACCTGTATCTCCACCATAAGTAAAACGCTTGCCTACGGTTTTAAATGTCTCTTTAATGCTCTCACCGAGATTACCCGAGAAAATAGATGGTTCTGTTGAGGTATCATATGTAAATTCACCAGGCTCTGCACAAACTTCTACAACCTTGCCCTGTTCTACAATGATCATACACTGTCCATCAGCCACAGCAATACCGGAACCGTTAGAAATGATATTGTCATTTCCTTTTGTATTAGAAGAACGACCTGTCGTTCTCTTCTGTCCCTTTGTAACGAGCACTTCTTTCGGCATAGATTCGCAATAGAAAAACTCTTTCCATTGATCCGCTAATGTTCCACCGAGTGCACCCATACCTGCTTTAATAAGTCCCATATTGACTCCTCCTTTTCCAACTTAGAATCTGTCTGCATTTTTAAATTCCATAGACATATCCAATGTGTTCTTTCCTTTTATTGTATTATAACAAAAAAGAAAGAATCTGTCTGTCCTCAAAAAATAGATTAGCTGCTTTTTTACACAAAAAGCAGCTAGTCTATTTTCCAGACTAACTGCTCCTGTTGAATTCTTTTATTAGTTTTGTTCTGTCTCTGAGATCTCTAATTTCTTCTTCTGAAATTCCATATTAGACAGTAAGATGTTCATTGCAAAACCTACAAGCAAAGCCCATCCGGAACCTTTGAATGCAAGCACTGCTGCCATTACTCCGGCAATACTTTTATCTGTACTCGTCTTACAATAATCCATACCGATTCTTGCACATACATATGCCTGGAATAACAAAGTAATCGCAGAACCCACACCCATGATTGGTTTCATGAATGACACGATCGGCACTAAAATAACACTGATGAATGTTGCCATACGGAAAGAACTCATTCCACCGATCAGAGATTTCATTGCTTTCTTTCCTTCTTTATAACGCATTGCAACAGATACAGTCATACCAATCCAAAGCGGACCTGCCAGCGGTGGGAACGGTGCAAAAATTGCAAGGATCAGATTTCTAAGACCACTGATCAGGTTTGATCTGCTTGAATTAAAGTCTATATATTCGTCACTTCTGCTGTCCTGTGCTTCCTCTACCAACGTCTGTGATGTAACAAAATCTCCAAACGCAAGCACATAACAGATCAGCGCCAACGGAATTGCACTTATAAATTTTGAAATCGGTGGAAATCCGACTGCAAAAATACTGACTGTGTGGAAAATATTACTAAAGTCAGGAATTCGGATGAGCGTTCCAAGTTCGAGAACCGGTTTTGACAATTCTCCAAGCACTACTCCTGCTAACATAGCAATCAGATATGGGAATAAGTTTCCATATTTTGCCATGATATCCAATATTTTGTATTTTTCTCTGTTCTTTTCACAAAACGGTGAAAAACTCAAAAACGCAAGTAACAATGTACCGGAAAGTGTTGCGATTGGCGCAGTCATCAGCTGGCTTCCATCTGAGAGCTGTCCTTGCAATACTGTAATCGGTGCTGCAATCAGAATACCTCCTTTGATTGAATTCGGCACACCATTCACAAATTTATCTGCAAGCCTGGTAATTCCCATAAATATAAATACAAATGCAACAAGCAGCTGCAATGCAATCATTGCCTGAATACGCTCCGGTCCTTTTGGGAATCCATTTAAATATGCCAGTGTAAATGGTAATGTCGGTGTGATCCATCCCGGGACAACCGGATCTCCTAACCATCCATGAAGCATGTACATAAATACTTCAATGATGACGCAGCTCCATGCGAGTTCATACGGAAGTCCAAGATTATCCGTCAGATATGGGATCGAACTTAACGCAGTAGCGCCAAGGATCAGACCTTGAAAAAATTCTACATATTCTAATTTGTAATGAATTCCCGGAATACGCCACTGAAATGGGCCGAGTGGAATATAGGGAAGTTCATTGGCTTTTCTTGTTCCTTTCGGACTCATCTTTTAAGCTCCTCCTTCATTTTCTGATTTACAAGTGTCTATTTTTTAACAATTTAATCTCAAAAAATTGGACTGCATTCTTCTTGATGATAACATCTTTTGGAACAACAGTCCATTTTTTTCGTATGAATTGAGATTGTTACTATGTTACTTCCTATAATGCACTTTTCCCGAAGATTTTTTTGTGCTGTGCTACTAAGTAGAGAGAACTTAAAATAGCAAGGATTGCAAATACTAACAACATGATCATGAGGCTGTATACTGCACTGGCCTCGCCTGATGATTTTGTAAGCTGTGCTGCCACTACTGGAATCAGGTAGCTTGCCGCACCCATAAATGTGTAATAAATACCAGTATTTCTTCCCTTCGGTCCTGGGTTAAATAACTGAACAACTGCAAGACCAGTCTGAAGAGCACCTCCTGCTGCGAAGAATCCCAACATTGCGATAGCGATGTAAATGATTGCCACCTGATGGATAAACAGTACACCCGCAAGTGCAACTGCTGTACAGATAGAATCAATAAGTACAACCTTCAGCGGATTCCATTTTAATTTTGCCATCATGAACGCCCAGAAAAGTACTGCACAGATAGATCCGATCGTATAAATAGAAGTCATACCTGCTGCCTGAATCTCGGAAAGTCCACATACGGAAAGTCCAAATGCTTTTGTATACTGCTGTGCGCCATACATGATCGCCATGCAGAGGAACGCATAAAACATGACAAGAAATACGATAAACTTGTTTGGCTTTACAAGCATTGCAGCCTTCGCTGCATCAATCTCTGCCTGCACTGCATTGTCGGATTTGTCTTTCTTTCCTTCTGACGCTTTCTTCTGATCATCATAAGCAAACGGTGCAATAATTGCAAGTACAAGACAAACAATCGACATCACAAGCGGAATAATAACATTTAATTTCCAGTTTCCGCTGCTTGCGTTATGAACAACCAGGAATGGATAAATCATACCGGAAACAGAAACAAAAAATTTGATTCCGATCAGTGCAGATCCAGGTGCTGCCGGATAAGCTTCCTGTACAGCCGGATATCCTGATGCATCCCAAAAACCGGATGTTGCAACTCCTGAAACAAATCCACATACAGAAGCGACTAATGCACTTTTTGTAAATAAGAATCCAAGGAAGCACAGAATATATAATGCTGCTCCACCGATCATTAATTTTTTACGTCCTACATGATCCGAAATCTCTCCACCGATCCAGACGCTGACGAATTTACCAAAGCCTGTCCATGCAACTGCTGTACTTACCGCTGCAAGACCTGCTGCATATGCTGCTGACTGTGGGTCTGCCATATTGAATCCCCACTGTTTTGCAAAGTTTACGTTGTTCTGACTTAAAATGATAGCCTGGATACCATGTGTTAAATAGCAAAAATATACACAGAGGATAGACCACAAATATTTCTTTGCTCTCATTCCATCATTCTCCTTTTGTGAATGTAATTATTTGGCCTGAGCCTTCTGAAATTCCTGATACTCAGCAAGTGGCATCTCTTTTCCAACAAACAGTTCGTAGTTAACTGCCCCCTGCTGCAGAAGCATTCCTGCACCACCGATTGCTTTGCATCCTGCTTCTTCTGCTTCAAGGATCATCTTTGTCTTCTCTGGATTGTATACAGTATCTGCAACAACAAGATCCTTACGGAATAAAGATTTATCAACCAGAGTTACATCCTCGTGAGGTTTCATTCCCATAATCGTTGTATTGATAAGAATATCACAAGTTTTGATCTCTTCTTCCAGTTTCGCCTTATCAGCAAGATCATCTACAGTAACAACACAGTCCGGACACTTCTCTGCTAATTTAGCCTTTGTTCCTTCTGCTCTTTCATAGAATTTATCTTTCACATTGAAAATGTTAACTTCTTTTGCTCCGTCCAGTGCTAACTGAACCTGAATAGCTGTAGCTGCTCCACCGGCACCAAGTACAACAATCTTTTTATCTTTTACAGATACACCGTTGATCTCAAGATTTTTAACAAATCCAACACCATCTGTAATGTATCCTGTGATCACACCATTATCATTTACAAATGCGTTACATGCTCCGATGATCTCTGCTGCCGGAGAAAGTTTGTCGACTAACTTTGCTGCAATATTTTTGCATGGCATTGTAAAGTTACCAGCGCGCATTTTGAATAAACGAATTGCCTCAAATGCTTTTGGCATTTCTTCCTCTGTTACATCAAACGCCAGATATGCATAATCTAATCCGTCATGCTGGAAACTGAAGTTGTACATTGCCGGTGATCCTGAATGTCCAACCGGTGATCCAAATAATCCCATTAAGCCTGTGTGTCCAGAAATTCTTTTTTCCATGATTCTAATCCTCCTGATATAATTTCATTTATAAATTCAATGCAACCTCATATGCTTCTTTTGTGGCATCCAGTGCACGGCGTGCTCTTACTGCATCACCTACCATGTGGACTTCTGGTACGATGTCTTTTAATTCTTCTGCAAAGTCATAAACTACGTTCTGTCCATCACGGTGTGTATAACGTGAGCTGAATCCCATAGAGAGAATAACTGTATCGAATCCTCTTGCCTCGTAGATCGTCTCGTCTGATTTATCTGCTGCATTTTTGTAACTTACACCATCTGAGAAGATCTCTGATACAGCTGCACTTGTAATCTGTTTGATGCCATATTTCTCAAATGCTTCCATAAGAAAAATTCTGTGCTCATGGATCACATCCGGTCCGATCGCATCTCTCATTTCGATAATGGCTACTTCATGTCCCTGCTCTGCTAAGAAGTCTGCTGTCTCTGCACCTACCATACCGCCACCAACAACTAAGACTTTATGTCCTATCGAGCGTGTTCCTTCCAGGCAGTCAACACCATAAACGATATCCGGATTTTCAATACCTTTGATAAATGGAAGTACTAAAGTCTCAGCTCCTGTTGCGAGGATCACTGCATCCGGTGTATCTTCTTTCAACATCTGTGCAGTTACTTTTGTATTCATCTTGATATTAACTCCGGCTTTTTCACATTTTACAATGTAACTTCTGATCATGCCTGTGATATCACCTTTTCCTGGCGGATATGCAGCCAGTCTCATATTACCGCCAAGCTTATCTGTAGCTTCAAATAATGTTACATCATGTCCGCGTCTCTTCGCTGTAAATGCAGCACACATACCTGCTACACCTCCGCCGATCACGTAAACTTTTTTCACCTTCTCAGTCTTTGGCAGTCCTTCTTTTTCATGCCCAAGTACCGGATTTACAAGACAACAAATTGGTTTACCTGCATACATATTGGCAACACAACCCTGAAGACAGGCGATACATGGTGTAAGATCTTCCAATCTTTCTTCCATTGCTTTCTGTGGTGTGTGCGGATCTGCAAGTGACTGACGTCCAAATGCTACTAAATCTGCATTTCCCATTTTAACGATCTGTTCTGCAAACTGTGGTTCTGTATATCTTCCAACTGTAATAACCGGAATAGAAACACATTTCTTGATATTTGCAACAAGCTCTGCTGAGAATCCGCCGTGAATTCCTGTCGGAGCCCACATATACTCATCTTTTAAATGTACTGCACGGGATACGTGAAGACCATCAATTCCGCAATCTTCTAAATAAGAAGCAACTGCACACATATCGTGATTATCAAGTCCTCCAAACATATCTTCTGTACTGTTAATACGTGCAAGAACAGCAATCTTTCCTTCTGTTTTCTTCTTTACTTCTTCAATAATGAGACGTGAAAATCTCATTCTGTTCTCAAAGTTTCCGCCAAATTCATCGACACGCTTATTTGTTCTTGGTGACATAAATGAATTTACAAGATAGCCGTGCGCCATGTGGATCTCTACTGCATCTGCTCCACCTTTCATTGCACGTTCTGCTGCTTCACCATATCCTTTTACAAGCTCATACACTTTTTCTGTAGATACTTCTTCAGGAATGTCTCTTCCATCTGCTGATGCAATTGCTGTAGCAGCCTGGATCGGTGCTCCTGCATTCTTTGCATTTCCTTCCGGTCCTGCATTCTGAAGCTGGATAGATACCTTTGCACCTTCTTCATGGCAGGCATCTGTAATTTTCTTTAGGCTTTCAATGCTGTTGTCATCATAAAGGCATGGTTTCTTAGGACCGCCCTTCGCTCCTTTATGTACTACAGTCGCTTCAATTGTGATCAGACCAAACTGACCTTTCGCACGCTCACCATAGTAAGCCACAGATTCGTCACTCCATGTTCCGTCTGAATTTGCGAAATTATTTCCCATCGGTGGAACCACAAAACGATTTTTAACTGTCATAGGTCCAATCTGAATCGGAGAAAACATATTTTTGAATTTCATCATTTTACCTCTCTCTTTGGCATCATCTGTTTTTTCAAATTAGTCTACCAACTCTGGCCAAACTTCTTTTAATACTTTCTCTGTATTTTCATATGTATAAGCAGCTGCTTCTTTCAGTCCTTTTCCAAGAATTGCATCAGAAATAACTTCTACACCAACAACCTTCGGATCAACTCCTGCGTCTTTGATCATCTTAACAAATCCTGCTGTATCTTTTGCTCCTGTTCCCGGTGCAAGACGATCGTGCATAGACTCATCTCTTAAAATAGATGCTGCATATGGTCTTTCATAAGCATCATTGATCTGGATAGAAATAACTTTCTTGGCAATCTCCGGTGTAAGGATATCGTATGGCTGATCTGCTCTTACCCAGTGCCATGTATCAAGAATGAGCATTGCGTTGTCGCATCCAGAAGCTTTTACAACTTCCCATCCTTTCTTAAGATCCGGAATTCCGCTGTATGGCATCGGCTCAACACCAATGATGTATTTTCCTGCTCTCTGGCAAAGTTCTTTTAATTTCTGTGCTGTGTACTCAACAGAATAATTTTCCATCAGTCCACAGTTGATGTGGCCTACTCCAAAGAGTTCGCACATATGGAAACACATCTGCTCTTTGTATTTCTGCTCATAAGAACGATGTTCCTCACACCACTGAACAATGTACTCTACCTCTGTTACTTTCATATCATGTTTGTCAAGAATTGCAAGAATGTCTTCATCATGAAGTCCTTCATTCAATGCATCAACATAAGTCTCTGCGCGAAGACCGATTCCTTCATATCCTGCTTCCTTTGCAGCGATTACACGATCTTCAAATTTGCACTGATCTCCAAGTGTCCATGAACTTACTGTGATTGGGTTTTTCTTTGACATAATTCTTCCTCCATTGTAAAAATTGAATATAATCCATTGGATTTTCCTGTTCAATCTTGTTATTTTTTTCTGTTTTTATTATATCTGCTTGTTAAATAAATGACAAATTAGTAATTCTATCACAATCCATGCATTTTGTTTATAGATTTTATTTACACTTCGTGTTACGATATTATTATCAATAAGCATTATTGCGTATTTATCCCTCAAATAGAGTAACTGTTCAGAGCCAACCTCCAAAATGCTACGCATTTCGTCGGTGTGGCGTAT
>OGZC01001796.1_pt1 | contig 11123 bp, 9 predicted proteins | sample 1576751 | NCBI WGS metagenome assembly OGZC01 (sample SAMEA3541486, study PRJEB24748) | human gut metagenome | biome: human gut; feature: human-associated habitat; material: faeces | place: China | collected 2012
ATTATGCGAGAGAGCTGGAGCTTCAGCTGATCGTATGTGTACCGGATGAACGTCTGCAGTCGCTGATACGAAATGTAGACTGTGTATACGGTTTCCGAAGACATCAGAATCAGGTGTCTATGATGCATATTGATAAAGGTGATTACCTGGATATGGTTGAGGGAAATGAATAAGGAAACGGTTATCAGAAACAAGTATCTATGATGCATATTGATAAAGGTGATTACCTTGATATGGTTGAGGAAGATGAGAGATAGAAGAAAGGGGCTTATCGCCTAGTGCAATAGCTCCTTTCTGTATAAAGATAAGCAGGCGGTTCCGTTGCGGGATCGCCTGCTTTTTAAGAACAAAAAGTGTTTTGAAATGAAAACATATAATAGAAAAATTGGAGGTGATATTTAACTCACTTCTTGTAAATTTACTGTAAAAAGAAACTTTTTTTATGAAAGATGCACAATGTCACCTGATAAATATTGACGAATGATTCAATTATCTGTATATTTTTATTAAGAGAAAAATTATGTTTGTCAAAATATTGCACAAAAGAGCTGATTTTATACAAGTAAGGACAGAAGGAGGAGCTTTATGACAGAGAAAAAATCAATATCACATTTTTTTAAGCCGGGAATAGTTCTTGTGCTGGGAATATGGATGCTTTTGGGTATTCAAACCACTGTATATGCAGAAGAATCCGGAGATGATGGAGCAGTCGTGTCTCTGGATGGAACAGAACAAAAACAGACCAATGATAGCTACCTACCATTGGTGACAGGCACTATAAACTTTTGTTGTTCCAGTGATAGTGCCAGCCTTGTATTTATATTATCATGAACAATACAACTCGGCTCGGCAATCCTGCAAATGAATTTTACTCTTTTGTGATATCATGGGTCAATAAAAATATAATGCTTTTATCCTTACACAAACTAAATTTTTACGTTTTTCTACTTCTGTTTTTCCCTGAGTGCCATTCTTTCTCCTTCCTACTAAGATGATTGGCTCCCACAAAACTGAAGCCCACGTTATATCCAGTTGCCCTTTCCGGATAATCGTGATGCGGACAACTTATGTTGGAAGCCAATTTGAATTTCATAGCAATGGATAATGTGGATCCACAGAGGATGCTGTGAAATTCCCGAGGGTATGGGAAAACGGAATCCCCATCAAGATCGCTACTAAGAGCAATGCAGGGAAGCCAGAAATGGCGATACTGTATTACTTAGTGGATCTTGCTTTTGTTGAAATTTCATACCCTCTCATTTATCACAAACAAGGACATAGAAAATACAAGTAATGAATAAAAAATTGAATAGATTATTTTTATTATAAATAACATATAATCTCATCTTTGACATTTAATTAGGAGAATGATTGCTACAATTTTTGAAAATACTGGAAGTATGGCATTTTGTACTTTATACTTGAAATATAGTAATTGTCTATCTTCGATCACTTTTTTTGATTTTTTTCAATTTCTACTATTTTGTTATAAATTGATAATCGGTATAGAAGTCATACACTTCATGAAGTTCATCCGTGATTTTTTGTGTTCATACATGGGCATGAAGTTGTTTTTCGATATTGTTTACGATGCCAATGATAATAGCGGAGATTATATAAATATCCTTTTAGCGAGTTGTGCTAAAATTTACTTCTAAAAAGTCCTTTTTATTATAGAAACAGTTATGGATTCTGCTATAATTTAAAAGGCATTTGTTATAAGATAGTATTATGGACAGATGTTCTCGCGTAGAATATAGGTCATATTCTGTGTGCAATAAAATGTAAGGGGAAGATATTTTGAAAAGGAAGCGAGTTTCTAAATCAGTTTTTTTCAGATTATTTCTGGCAATTTTTCTGGTTGTGATCCCAATTAATATTATTTTAATGATTTATGCAGTGCTGGTATTTAACAGCGTAAACGATCAGGCAGTTCAGGAGCGGACAAGTGTGATGCACCTTTATATGTCTACCTTGGATTCTTCCGTGGATCAGATTACCGCAGCTTTTTACAGAGAGAATACTTCTCAGGAGATACTGACCCTGATGCAGTCGGATGTGGAACTCAGTCAGAGTGAATTTGAATGGTATGGAGCAAGAACAGAACTTATGAATCTGTATCAGCAGTGGATTACGGATTACCCTGTCTTTGAAGGATTTTTTTCTTATTTTGACTATATGGGAAAGGGAGAGAACAGCTATGCTGTACGATCTTATTATGGAAGAACTGTGGAAGACATAAATAAAGAAATCATCCGCATTGTGGAGAAAAATATAGAAGCAGCGGAAGAGAGAGGAACGATCTATCATGGGAGCGGCTGGGAATATATCAGGATCAGAGATGAAGATTATCTGCTCCGGATCTGGAAGAGCCGGAACTGTTATTATGGAGGGTGGATCAATCTGAACAGTGTCCTTGATGCATGGAACCAGCAGTCAGCAACATCTTTCACCTTTGTGTTTTCTGACAGCAGAGGCAGGATATGTTCGGATGTACCGGAGAAAACAGATTTAATATATGGGAAACCGTATCCTCATACTGAAAAGATGCCGGTGGTTTCTTCTCGGACTACGGGAATCCATCTGATCGCGGCACCGGAGAAAACGTTTTTGCTTGATTCCATGCCCACTGTGGTAATCGTACTGATGATTATGACGCTCCTTGCACTTGCTGCTATTCCGCTGCTTATTATTATCACAAGAAAATATATCCTGAAGCCGGTGAACCAGCTTCTTGATGCAATGGATGAGGTGAGGGGAGGGAATCTGGATTATCAGATTCCGTCTTCAGATATTACGGGTGAGTTCGCAATCCTCGACAAGAGTTTTAATTCTATGATACGGCAGCTCCGGGACACAAAGATCGCCGCGTACGAGAGCGAGGTAGAGCGTCAGAGGATTCAGATGAGATATTTAAGTCAGCAGATTAAGCCCCATTTTGTATTGAACACACTGAATATTCTGTACAGTTATGAGCCGGAGGAATATCCGTTGATCCAGAAGATGATCCTTTGTTTGTCAAAATATTTCCGTTATATTGTAAAGGTTCATTCTGATTTCGTCGATCTTTCTCAGGAACTGGAGCACATTAAGAATTATTTTGAAATACAGATGGCAAGATATCCGGAACAGTTTGACTATTATGTTGAGTCGGAGGAGGGAATGGATACTTTGCTCATTCCGCCTCTTCTGATCCAGAATTTTACGGAAAACTCTATCAAGTATGCTATTAGCATGGAAAAAAAGGTCAGCATTTATGTTCTGGTACAGTTTTATGAAAATGATAAGATGCGGATCCGGATCGCAGACACCGGGAAAGGACTTCCGGACGCCATACTGGAATCCATTGAGAGATTCAGAAAAACTCATAAGTATCAGGAAAATCTGGGAATCGGGATACAAAACGCGATCGAGCGTCTTGAAATCATGTACAACGGTGTTTCAAAGATCATGTTTTATAACAGCGTCAGTGGAGGGGCTACCGTTGATATTATTATGCCATGTATGAGAAAAAATGAGGAGGAAGAGAATGAAGACGGCTATGATTGTCGATGATGAAGTTGTTGTTGTTCGAGCGATGAAAAAGAGAGTGAACTGGGAAAAGTTTGGCATCAGCAAAGTATATGAAGCAAATTCCATGAAACAGGCAATAGAAATTTTCAGGAAAACAGAGATAGATATCCTTTTTTGCGATATCGAGATGCCGGAGGGATCGGGTTTGGAACTTTTTGAGTGGGTGAAAGAGTATTTTCCCTACGTGGAATGTATCTATGTCACCTGTCATCCAGATTTTGAATATATCAGAAAAGCAATGCGCCTGGGAAGTTTTGACTATCTTTTGAAGCCTATTGATTATGAAGAGCTTCATGAAGTCTTGGGAAAAGCAGTGCAAAGAGCCGATGCTAATATGCTGGTCAAGGAGCATGTGCACCAGAGGGCAAGAAAATATTTCAATGATGAGTCCGGTCCGACACACAGTTCCTCTGATGTGGTAGAAAAGATCAAGGAATATGTAAAGGAACATATCCAGGAGGAAATCAGCATGGGAGATATTGCGGAAGTGGTCTATCTGAATCCGCAGTACATGGTCCGTCTTTTCAAAAAAAAGGAGGGGATATCCATTCTGGAATATATTACAAATGCAAGAGTAAAAATGGCTTCTGACCTTCTGAGAGAAACAGATTATTCAATTTATCAGGTGGCAAGTCTGGTAGGTTATTTTAATTATTCGTATTTCAGCAGAGTGTTTAAAAAGATTATTGGGAAATCACCTCAGGAGTATAAAAAAGGCATGAGGTAACATCTACATACAAATCGTAGATTCTTTTATACCATTTCTGACCATTGTGTGTCAGCCATTTGCATTTGATCAGTTTCATATTAAAGGCAGTCCGATTAGGAGAGACTTTCGGACTGTCTTTTTTAGCTGTCATATTTGTAGCTCTATTGTCAGGCGAATGATAAAATTATAGAAAACAGACAGGTATAATGTCCGTTTTGTGAAAGGATATGTACAAAACATACTATAAACCAACTGTAAAAAGGAATAAGATTAATACAACAATAAAACAGAAATGGAGGTATCAGTTATGAAAAAGAAAAGGATACTGGCGCTTCTGCTCACAGCAGCTTTAACTGCTTCCCTGCTGGCAGGCTGCGGCACGGGCAAAGATGAGGCGCAGGGAGGCGGCGATAATTCGTCAGATGGCAGTACATATAATGTAGTGCTTGAAAACGTAACTTTGGGAGCAGCGTATAAGGATACGGAGGCAATTGAAGAGGCAATTAATGAAATTACAGAACCCGCCATTGGATGTACGGTAAGTATCTTAAATGTTGGCATCGCGGATCACGCAAATCGGATGAGTATGATGGTAGCAGGAGGAGAAAAGATCGACCTGTGCATGACCGGACTTACGACTAATCTGGTATCTATGGTAAATGACGGGATGCTTTGCGAATTGGATGAGTACATAGATACTGTTGGAGCGGATATGAAGGAGCTCCTTGGAGATGAGTTGGAAGCAGGCAAGATAGACGGAACATTGTATGGGATTACAGCAAATAATGCTGCTGGAAATTCGGGTGGTTTTTTATATAATAAGGAACTTGCCGATGTCGCTGGAGTTACTATCCCAGAAAAATGTACAATAGATGATTTGATAAATGCATACCAGCAGATCAGGGAGTCTAATCCAGATCTTTATTTTACCAGTCTGGGAGACGGAGGCGGGGGCTGTGCAACTCTCGTGTCACCGCTTACTGCTTTTGGTGATCCAACATATTACAGCTATGGAGTAATAGCAGATCCTCTTAATGGAAGTACAAAGATTGAAAACTGGTATACAACAGATGAAGCGCATGAATATTATTCTATGCTCAAAGGATGGCAGAATGAAGGAATTGTACCGTCAGATTCCATGACAAGTGGAGTTATTCCGCAGGATATGTTTAAAGCAGGATCATGTTTCGGGGTTCTGTCAGGCTACTCTCCAATGGAGCTTTCTACGCAGGCACTGTCGTATGAGTTTGAAGTCGGCATGGCACAAATTACAGATGCTTATAGAGATACAGATGTTGTACAGCAGCGTATGTGGGGAGTTCCAGTGACCAGTGAAAATCCGGAGAAAGCGGTAGAATTTCTGAATTTTATGTATACAAATACTGATGTTGCGAATCTGCTCAGTCATGGAATAGAAGGAATTAACTATGAACTGACAGATCAGGACGGAATCGTAAACAAAATTGATGGCGCTAATCCTGGCTGGCAGAGAGTATTCAGTATGTTTGGCGATCAGACAAAGGTGTATTATAACACTCCGGCAGAAGAAGGAATTCAGGAGAAAATCGCTGCATTTTCAGAATCGGCTTATCCGGTAAAAACATGTGGATATGTGTTTGATTCTACCCCTGTATCTGCAAAAGCCGCAGCAGTGAGCAATGTTGTTCAGCAGTATGGTCCGTCTTTGGAAGCTGGAGTTGTGGATGACGTCGACGAGGCGCTGGATCAGATTGTAGAAGACATGAATAATGCGGGAATGGAAGATGTGATTGAGGAAAATCAGAATCAGCTTGACACATGGCTGGAGACACAGAAATGATCGTTTCTTTGGCTTTGGCGGCTGCTGTCATTAAAAAGCAGCCGCCTTTTGTAAAATGAGAGGGATATTATGAAGAAAACAAATAAGAAAAAGGTGGATTGGAAACACTGGCTTCCGTTTTATCTGATGGGGGTACCTGGATTTATCTATTTTCTAATCAATAACTATATGCCCCTTGCGGGTTTGCAGATCGCATTTAAGTCATTCAACTATCGGGATGGAATGTGGGGAAGCAAATGGAATGATTTCCAAAATTTTATTTATCTGCTTGGAAGTGATGATATTAAGATCATTTTGAGGAATACGATTCTTTATAATCTTGTTTTCATCGTGGTAGGAATGATTCTTGGAGTAGCAGTTGCTATTTTACTGAATGAAATTAAAAATAAGCTGGCTCAGAGATTTTATCAGACAGTGATATTACTTCCGTACCTGATGTCAATGGTTATCGTAGCGTACCTGGCCTATGCATATCTGGCACCGGAATCAGGTATGATCAACGGACTCCTTTCATCGTTAGGCTTTGAAAAAATAGATTTTTACAGGGATTCAAAATACTGGCCGTTTATCCTTGTGTTTATAAATCAATGGAAGTCGATTGGTTTTGGAATGATCCTGTATTATTCATCATTGGTTGGGATCAGCAAAGATTATTATGAGGCGGCAATGTTAGACGGAGCTTCAAAATGGCAGCAGATCCGGTATATTACGCTCCCTCTGCTTAAACCTACGGTGATCACATTATTGATACTGAACTGTGGAAATATCATGCGTTCTGATTTCGGTCTGTTTTACCAGGTGCCGCAGAACAGTGGGATGCTTTACTCGGTAACAGATACCATTGATACTTATGTATATCGGATGCTGATGATCAATAATAACATCGGTGTGTCCTCCGCGGTAGGATTTATACAATCGGTGGTAGGATTTATCATTGTACTTACAGTGAATGCAATTATCCGCAGGCTGGATAAAGATAATGCATTGTTTTAAAGGGAGGTATTTAAATTGAAATCCAGAGATGAAAGAAGATGGGGAATCGCGTCCCATTTCATACTTATTATTTTGGCACTTTTAGCGCTTCTTCCATTTATATTACTGATTGTTGCTTCATTTACAGATAACACAGTTGCTATTCAGGAAGGTTATACTTATTTTCCGTCAAAATTGTCGTTGGATGCATTTGTTTATATCGGCAGAAATGCGGCGATGATATTCAGAGCTTACGGCATAACGATTATTGTGACAGTGATAGGAACGGCATTAGGGCTGATTATTACAACTCTTTACGCATATATGCTTTCAAAAAAAGATCTGCCGGGGCGGACAGTACTGACATTATTTGTCGTTGTGACAATGCTTTTTAATGGAGGGCTTGTTCCAACATATATTGTATATGCAAATATATTCCATATCAGAAATACAATATGGGCACTTATCATACCAAATCTTCTGATGAATGGTTTTAATGTCATACTGGTTAAAAATTATTTTGAAAACAGCATTCCTGCTGAACTTTACGAGTCAGCACGTATTGATGGAGCAGGAGAATTGTTTATTTTTGCAAAAATAGCCATGCCTCTGGCTAAGCCAATACTTGCTACAGTAGGTCTTCTGATGGGTATTGCTTATTGGAATGACTGGCAGAACGGTATGTATTATCTGGATGATGCCAGCCTATACAGTATTCAGAATATCCTGAACCAGATTAATCAGAATATTTCCTATCTCGCATCCAGCGGAGTGAGTGGAGTGAGTATGGCGAATCTCCCTACGACAACGATCCGTATGGCGATTGCATTTGTCGGCATCCTGCCTATTCTGATTGCATATCCGTTTTTCCAGAAGAATTTTGCAAAAGGAATAACCATGGGATCTGTGAAAGGATGATAAAAACTAAAATGTTATTTTAAGTTATGGAAAGTAGTTTAAGAAGGAGGAGACAAAGCTGATGCAGGAATATGAAACAAAAATACAGCAGCTAATAGAAAAAATGACCACAGAAGAGAAGATCGGACAGCTCCGCCAGGTGGGGCCATCCATTGTGGGTGCGTTTGAAGTTTCATTTGAAGAGATGCTAGATATGCTTTTTGATGGAGTGATCACTCAGGAAGAATTTGATAAAAAGATGGGAAGCAGTTCTCAGGATTACCGTGAGAATGAAATCAGAGAAGGAAAGATCGGTTCGTTTAACGGAGTTGGAGACGCAAGGACTTCAAATAGACTTCAGAGAATCTCCGTTGAAGAAAGCCGGCTGGGAATTCCGCTTCTGTTCGGATTTGATGTGATACATGGATATAGAACTGCAATGCCGATCCCTCTTGGGGAAAGCTGCTCCTGGGATGAGGATCTGTGGGAAAGAACAGCCAGAAAGGCGGCCGAAGAAGCAGCAGCGGGAGGAATCCATATGACATTTGCTCCAATGGTAGATGTAGCGCGAGATGCAAGATGGGGTCGCATCTGCGAATGTGCCGGAGAAGATGTTTTGTTGAACTGCAGATTCGGAAGTGCGAAGGTACGTGGCTTCCAGGGAGACGACCTGACATCTGGCAAAAATATTGCGGCCTGTGTCAAGCATTTTGCTGCCTATGGCGCTGTAGAAGCAGGTAAAGATTATAGCCGTGTAGACATGTCGCTTCAGAAATTGTATGAAGAATATTTACCACCGTACCACGCTTGTGTTAAGGCAGGAGCCAGGGCTGTAATGCCGGCGTTTAATGATATTAACGGAGTCCCTTGTTCGGTAAATAAGAAACTGCTGCGCGGAATCCTTCGTGATGAATGGAAGTTTGACGGGATGACAATAAGTGATTCTAATGCAATTGCTGAATGTGTAACTCATGGAATATGCGAGGATCGGGAAAGCGCCGCTGAGATGGCATTAAATGCTGGTATGGATATGGACATGGCATCAGAAGTATACCATGAAAACTTGTTTAAACTAATCCAAAATGGGAAATTAGATGAAAAACTCCTAGACCAGGCGGTTGGAAATGTTCTTCGCATAAAATATGAACTGGGATTATTTGAAAATCCGTATAAGGGAAATGAAATAGAGGAAGAACGGCTGTCACAGGATCCGGAAAGTAAGAAACTGGCGGAGGAAGCTGCGGAGAAATCGATTGTTCTGTTAAAGAATGAGGGAATCCTTCCGCTTTCAGCTTCGGTAAAGCTGGGAGTTGTTGGCAGGCTTGCAGATCGTACACCGGAAATGGTAGGAGCATGGTCGGTTGGAGCTGACATAAAACGATGTATTTGTATTACAGATGTATGCCGTCAGAGAAATATTGATTTTAAATACTGTGAGGGAATTGCAGATGGACAGGTGGATGAAGAAAGTATTGCAAATCTGGCGAAGAGCTGTGATGTTGTGATCGTGGCGGCGGGAGAAGAAAAAACTGAGAGCGGAGAAGCAGCAAGCAAAGCAGATATTACATTGCCTGAGATTCAGATTGATATGATGGAGTGTGTCCTTAAATACAATAAAAATGCTGTTCTTGTTCTTTTTAACGGTCGTCCCATGGCGATTCCATGGGCAGCTGAAAATATGCCTGCAATTCTTGAAGCCTGGCATCCCGGAAGCGAGGCAGGAACCGCAATTTTAAGTATTTTATACGGGGAAGTAAATCCATCAGGTAAACTGACAACAACATTTCCGTATTTATCAGGACAGTGTCCTGTGTATTATTCCAATATCCAGACAGGCAGACCGGGAGGAAGGTCAAAATTCACTTCAAAATATATTGATACCCCAATCGATCCTGTCTATCCGTTCGGATATGGCCTGAGCTATACATCTTATGAATATAGCAACGTGTTCGCAGTCTGCGATGGAGATACAGTGAGGGTATATGCGGACATCCAAAATACCGGCAACAGGGCTGGAGAGGAAATTGTTCAGTGTTATTTATGCGGAAGAACTGCTGATAGGGTGAGACCCGTGAAAGAACTCAAGGGATTCTGCAGAGTTAAGCTGACAGCCGGGGAAACTAAAACGGTGGAGATTAATATTCCGGTCAATATGCTTGGCTATTATGATACAGAAATGAAATACAGGGCGGAAAGCGGAGTGTATGAATTTTTTGTTGGAACAAATTCGGTAACAGGACTGACATGTAAGACTGATATTCTGAAGGAGGGATGAAGATGGCACTGCTCCAGGTGAATTTTATTTCAAAAAGCCTCATGCGGACTGTACCGATTCAGGTAATCCTTCCGGTGGACAGGATAACCCTGCCCGGGATGCCCGAAAGAGAAGAAAAAACGTATAAGACATTATATCTTTTGCATGGAGTGTTTGGAAATTACACAGACTGGGTTTCAGGAACCAGCATCCAGCGTTGGGCAGAAGAAAGGAATCTTGCGGTTGTTATGCCATCCGGGGATAATATGTTTTACGTGGATCAGGAAGAGGCACACAATTACTATGGAGAGTTTATCGGACGGGAATTAGTCGAAATCACTAGAAAAATGTTCCCGCTTTCAAAAAAACGGGATGACACGTATATAGCAGGCTTGTCTATGGGAGGATATGGAGCTCTGAGAAATGGCCTGAAATATCATGATACATTTGGATATATTGCGGGTCTTTCCAGTGCATTGATCACGGAAAGAATCGAGAACAGGACAGATGATGTTCCATTTTTTATTGAGTCCAGAGCATATGCTCAAAGTATCTTTGGAAATTTGGATATAGTAAAAGGAAGCGACAAAGATTTAAAATGGCTGGCAGAAAAACTGAAAAGAGAGGAAACGGATTTCCCCAGAATTTATCTTACCTGCGGAATGGAAGACTCTCTGCTGCAAGCGAACCGGTCTTTCGGGGAATATTTGAAAAAGCAGGGAGTGAGTATAACATATAAGGAATGTCCCGGAGGACATGAATGGGATTTCTGGAACCGTTCCATTAAGGATGTCCTGGACTGGCTTCCTCTGGAAGGAAGAGAGGGAAGCATGAACAGCGGGAATATCGGGATATAAAAATAAAGAGCTGTCTGAGGATTGATATGCTCCCTTCTAGGT
>OGZC01001815.1_pt1 | contig 11048 bp, 8 predicted proteins | sample 1576751 | NCBI WGS metagenome assembly OGZC01 (sample SAMEA3541486, study PRJEB24748) | human gut metagenome | biome: human gut; feature: human-associated habitat; material: faeces | place: China | collected 2012
TGGGCAAGAAGAAGGCTGAGAAGACCGGTGTGGCATGGGTCGCCGAGGGCACCAAGCAGCGTTATCTGGAGCCCACCAAGCTGCTGCGTAACGAGCGTCACGTCAAGAAATAAGAGGTAAAAATATGGAAAGCAAACTCGGCTTGAATATGGAGCTGGTCAATCAGGCCCGTCAGTCTGCCGCCAAGGTGGCCGACGACGTTCAGGTCTTTATCGACCAGCACACTACGGTCACCGTTGAGCGTGCCGTCTGCCGTCTGCTGGGTGTCGATGGCGTCAACGATATGGACGTCCCCATGCCCAACGTGGTGGTGGATCATCTGCTGGCAGTTTCCCTGCTCCCTGCAGGCGCTGCTTGGGCGATCGGCAATGCTATGGTAGAGACCGGCAAGGATCCTCAGGCTGTGGCTGAGGCCGTCGACAGTGGTGAGCTGGATCTGTCCAAGGTTCCCGCTCACTCTGACGAGGAGATCCGTGCCGTGATTGACCCCGTGGTTCGTGCAACGGTGGAGCGCATCAACAAAAACGTTGCCAAGCGCAACGCTTACCTGAAGGCTTGGGATGATGAACAGGCAACTTATTCTATGGACACGGAATATGTGACCTTGAAAAATTTGGAGGTTTTGGATAAGTGGGTAAGTCTCTCCTCCAATAAATATAAAGGAACAGTGAAACGTTCTGTCTGGCTTTCTGAGGCAGGAACATGTTCTCCAAGTTATAGTGATAATGATTTGCAGGATCAGGCTGCCGGCTTTGCTTATGGCTGGAAGAAGATTAATAATTTGGACGGCATTGATGGAATACAATGGCATAGCTGGTTTGATCATTTGGGAGATGGTGCCTGTTTGGGTTTGCGTAAGTATACCGAAGCGCCTCATAATGGTGAAGCCAAGCCTGTATGGACAACCTATCAAAAAGCGGATACAGATGAAGAAGATGATTATTTTGAACAGTACTTATCTCGAATAGGGATTGATAGTTGGGAAGGAATTATTCAGGATATTCCATAAGCGATATTAGGTAAAAGAGGAAGCTCATTTGGGCTTCCTCTTTGGGTGTTGTGACTATATCTAAGTCCGCTATAAAAGAATTTTTTTAGTCTCACGGTCTCACTACTTTTACATAATCGCCAAATAATTAAGATATTATAGAATGAGAGATACTTTTTACAGAGGTATCTCTCATTCTTTTCTCACTGGAATTACTCTATTCTAACCTGTCTCTCACCTTTTTTGATTATCTCTCATTCTATTTTACAACTATTTCCCATAATGTCCTGGACACGGCACATAAATTGGTTGCGTACGAATTCCGATATTCTGCAAAGAGCCTTCTTCTTTCAACCTGCGAATATGGCGTGCCGCCATACTGTGTGTGAATTGGCAAAGTGACTGCATATCAGAGCGGGTCAAAACCGTATGCGTAGAGAAGTACCCGGTTAATTTTTTGTCTATTTCTTTCTGGGAGAGGGTAGCCGAGTGGGGTTTATACTTTGAGCGTTGTGCATGCATACCTATAAGCTCACCTTTTAAATCTCTGTCCGCCAGGAAACTGACCGATTTAAACTTCACTTTGTCAGCGTGTGCGGCCATGGAATGTATCGGCTCTGTTGCTTGTAATGTGATCTGAAAATAACCGACCCCGTCAAGATGTACTCTTTGCCCTTCGCGTAAGTGATTTCCCATGCACCGACTGAGTTCCATTAACATTGCTTCCACTTCGGCCTTGCCAAAGGTAGTTGCCGAGTGAATTTCGGCTGCCAGTCTTCGGGTAGTCACGTGTTGAAAATTCACGACTCTGGGATGATAACTTGTTTCCCCCTCTTCTTCTCCCTGAACGGGATTCTTATAAAATTCGAATTGTACTGCCATCTTAATTGTTGTTTATCTGTTGTTTATATATGGTGTTACTTATCTCTTCGGCATTTAAAGCCTTTATCTGTGTGTCATCTTACTGACATCTTCATCGTTCTACCCGGGTGAACCGATCATTGCACCTTCGAGAACATATCTGTGTACCTGAGTGAACAGGTTGGTTCACCCGGGTAGTATGATGAATAACGTCCTTCAAAGATACGACAATAATAGTTGTAAAACAAGCAATTATAGGATTGTTTGCATGATAATGAATGGTAAAATATATGCGCCTTAAAGTACTTCTAAAAGGAGAAATGTATAGGTCTGAAATTAAATAATGGAAGTTGGAAAGCAGAATGAGAGATAATCAAAAGAAGGTGAGAGACAGGTTAGAATAGAGTAATTTCAGTGAGGAAATGATGAGAGATACCTCTGTAAAAAGTATCTCTCATCCTATAATATATTAATTATTTGGTGATTATGTAAAAGTAGTGAGACCGTGAGACTAAAATATATTTTTTCTTTTCTAGTAGAGGGAGAGGAGATGGGAATGAAACTTATGATCAGAAACTTGTTTACATAGAATGTTTACAGTACTTTTGTGCAAAATATATATTGCCCTACAACGCAAGCAGGACAAACAGCGAAAGAAAAAATGAGAATAACACAAGTGAGAGACGATGGCAAAGTAAATACGATGCGTACGTTGAAGATTGAACAGCTCGTAGAGCAGATGAAAAAGGAAACTAAAGCACAACTGGTCTCTAATATGAGAGAAGTCCTGCCTTATATACTTCCCGGTGATAAAAATGATTATATAGAGAGGGTCCCGAAGATACTTCCGGCGGCAGCATTTGTCAGAAAAAATGGTGTAATGGCGATGGCCGAATATAATGGAATCGTTATGCTTCAGGTCAACGGGTTATCCGGACGTATGGAAGCTGATGAGGTGAAGGAGTGTGTGAAGGAGTTGCCTCAGACGTATCTTGCTTTTATCGGTTCTTCAGGAAAGTCTGTAAAGATATGGGTTCGTTTTACGTATCCCGACAACCGTCTGCCTGATAATCGCGAACAGGCGGAAGTCTTTCATGCGCATGCTTATCGTCTGGCTGTGAAATATTACCAGCCCCAACTCCCGTTTGATATCGAATTAAGAGTGCCTTCGCTGGAACAGTATTGCCGGCTGACTTTCGACCCGGAGCTGTATTTTAATCCCGAAGCCATGCCTGTTTATCTGAAACAGCCAGCATCTTTGCCGGGGGAAACCACCTATCGAGAGCAGGTACAGGCGCAGGCTTCTCCTTTACAGCGGCTTGTTCCCGGATATGATAGTTACGAAGCACTTTCTGTTCTTTTTGAAGCAGCATTTGCCCGAGCATTTGCCGAGCAAAAAGGATACCGCCCAGGCGATGATATACACTCATTGCTTGTTTGTCTGGCTGAGCAGTGTTTTCGTGCCGGCATTCCACAAGAAGATACCGTGCGATGGGCACGTGCTCATTATCGTTTGCCGAAAGATGAATTCCTGATTCGTGAGACGGTGAAGAACGTGTATGGTACGTGTGAGGGATTTGCCGATAAAAGTAGTTTGCTGCCGGAGCAATTGTTTGTCATGCAGACAGATGAGTTTATGAAACGCCGCTATGAGTTTCGTTTCAATATGCTGACTTCGAGCGTGGAATACCGTGAGCGGAACAGCTTCAACTTTTATTTTCGCCCCATAGACAAACGGGTGATGGCAAGTATTACGATGAATGCGATGTATGAGGGCATCAAACTTTGGGATAAGGATGTGGTCCGATATCTGAATTCCGATCATGTTCCCGTTTATCACCCTGTCGAGGAATTTCTTTATGATCTTCCCCATTGGGACGGTAAAGACCACATCCGTGACCTGGCTGAAAGAGTTCCTTGTGATAATCCTCATTGGGGACAACTCTTTCGTCGTTGGTTTCTCAGTACAGTGGCGCACTGGCGTGGAGTTGACAAAAATCATGCGAACAGTACTTCACCTATTCTAATCGGTCCGCAGGCTTATCGTAAGTCTACCTTTTGCCGTCTGATTCTGCCTCCGTGTTTGCAGGCGTATTATACGGACAGCATTGACTTTAGCCGTAAAAGGGACGCCGAGTTGTATCTGAATCGTTTTCTTCTTATCAATATGGATGAGTTTGATCAGATAGGTGTCAATCAGCAGTCATTCCTTAAACATATTTTGCAAAAACCGGTTGTTAATACCCGTCGCCCGAATGCGTCAGCTGTGGAATCACTCCGCCGGTATGCTTCTTTTATCGGGACGAGTAATCATAAAGACTTACTGACAGACACTTCCGGTAGTCGCCGTTTTATCGGCGTCGAAGTGACGGGAGTGATTGATGTGGTGCGTCCCATTGATTATGAGCAGCTTTATGCACAAGCAATGACGGCGCTTTATAAAAATGAACGGTATTGGTTTGATGAAGAAGAGGAAGCTATTATGACGGAGTCTAATCAGGAGTTTGAGCAGTCTCCTGCGATCGAGCAATTGTTTCAGGTATATTATCGGGCGGCGGCCGACGAAGAGGCAGGAGAATGGTTGCTTGCTGCGGATTTGCTACAACGAATACAGAAGGCTAGTAAGATGAAGTTTTCACCTCGGCAAGTATCTTATTTGGGGCGTATTCTGCAAAAGTTGGGAGTGAAATCGTACCGGAGATCTCATGGGGTTTATTATCATGTGGTGCCCATATCTTTTGATAATGAGTAGTGTTGGAGTGAAATAGACGAATAAATGGTCAAGAAGGTGGCTATTATATAATTCGTATTAATTATTGAAAGAAACCTTCAACTGTTAGACAGTTTTATTGTATCTTTGCAGCCTTAACTTATTTTATTTCAAATAATGAAGGAATTTTTGCAACTGATGCGACGTTTTGGGTCGCCATATAAGAAGTATATCGGCTGGGCTATTTTGCTGAATATCTTGTCAGCTGTATTCAATGTGTTTTCATTTACTTTGTTAATTCCGATTCTGGATATTTTGTTTAAAACAGGAGAGAATAATAAGGTATATGAGTATATGGAATGGGGAACTGCCGGTTTTAAAGATGTTGCGATAAATAATTTCTATTATTATGTTTCCCAAATGATTCAGGATAATGGTCCTACTACTGCTTTGATTTTTCTGGGACTGTTTCTGGCTTTGATGACTTTATTTAAAACGTCCTGTTATTTTGCATCTTCAGCTGTGATGATTCCATTGCGTACAGGAGTTGTCAGGGATATCCGTATCATGGTATATGCGAAGGTAATGCGTTTGCCGATGGGCTTTTTCTCAGAGGAGAGAAAAGGAGATATTATAGCTCGTATGAGTGGTGATGTGGGAGAGGTGGAAAACTCTATTACCAGTTCATTGGACATGTTGATAAAGAGCCCTATCATGATTATATTGTATTTTATAACATTGATTGCTACCAGCTGGAAGTTAACTCTTTTCACCGTTTTGGTATTGCCGGCTATGGGCTGGCTGATGGGTAAGGTCGGAAGAAAACTAAAGCGTCAATCACTGGAGGCACAAGGTAAGTGGAGTGATACAATGTCTCAGTTGGAAGAAACATTGGGTGGTTTGCGTATTATCAAAGCGTTTATTGCAGAAGACAGAATGATAGATCGTTTTACGAGGTGTAGTAATGAACTCCGTGATGCAGTCAATAAAGTGGCTATGCGACAAGCTTTGGCTCATCCGATGAGTGAGTTCTTGGGAACAATTTTGATTGTATCTGTATTATGGTTTGGTGGTGCTTTGATTTTAGGGCATAATTCGTCATTAACTGCACCAACGTTTATATTTTATATGGTTATTTTGTATAGCGTGATAAATCCGTTGAAAGACTTTGCCAAGGCTGGTTACAATATCCCCAAGGGGCTTGCTTCTATGGAACGTGTGGACAAAATATTGAAGGCTGAAAATAATATTAAAGAAATTCCTAATCCGAAACCATTGACTGGAATGAATGATCGGATTGAGTTTAAAGATATAAGCTTTAGCTATGATGGTAAAAGAGAAGTGTTGAAACATGTGAACTTAACAGTGCCAAAGGGAAAGACAGTTGCTTTGGTAGGACAGTCAGGCTCAGGAAAATCAACGCTCGTAGATTTATTGCCACGTTATCATGATGTGCAAGGAGGAGATATCACCATCGATGGTACAAGTATTAAAGATGTACGTATTGCCGATTTGCGCAGTTTGATTGGCAATGTAAATCAAGAAGCCATTCTTTTTAATGATACATTTTTCAATAATATTGCTTTTGGCGTAGAAAATGCAACTATGGAACAAGTCATAGAGGCCGCTAAGATTGCCAATGCCCATGATTTTATTATGGAAAAGCCGGAAGGATATAATACAAATATCGGTGACCGTGGCGGCAAACTTTCCGGTGGACAGAGACAGCGTGTCAGCATCGCCCGTGCTATTCTGAAGAATCCTCCCATCCTGATTCTGGATGAGGCTACTTCTGCACTGGATACTGAATCGGAACGTTTGGTACAAGAAGCATTGGAGAGATTGATGAAGACGCGTACCACGATTGCAATTGCTCACCGTCTTTCTACTATCAAAAATGCGGATGAGATTTGTGTGCTCTATGAAGGGGAAATCGTAGAGCGTGGACGTCATGAAGAATTATTGGAATTAGACGGTTATTATAAAAGACTAAACGATATGCAAGCATTATAGGCTGTGGCTGCATATTTGCAGCAACTCACAGCAACAAACGTAAACTAGACTGATATTGGAATGATTTTATTAAGTTTTGACATTGAGGAATTTGATGTGCCCAAAGAACATCAGGTGGACATATCAATGGAAGAGCAAATTAAAGTTTCTGTAGAGGGGACTACCCGAATTTTGGATTGCTTAGAACGGAATCAGGTAAAAGCGACCTTTTTCTGTACGGCAAATTTTGCTCTTCATGCTCCTGATATAATAAAGCGCATTCAGGAGGGAGGTCACGAGATTGCTTCTCATGGCTTCTATCATTGGACCTTTGAAGTAGAAGATCTGAAAAGGTCGAAGGATCAGTTGGAGGAAATCACCGGAACCAAAGTTTATGGCTATCGGCAGGCACGCATGATGCCTGTGTCGGAAAAAGCTGTATATGAGGCGGGGTATATATATAATTCTTCCTTGAATCCGACATTTATCCCAGGAAGATATATGCGGCTTTCTACTCCCCGTACTCCTTTTATAAAAGACCGTGTGATGCAAATGCCGGCATCAGTTACTCCTTTGCTGCGTTTTCCTTTATTTTGGCTTTCCTGCCATAATTTGCCTGCTTCACTTTATCGTTGGCTGTGTAAATACACTCATCGGCATGATGGATATTTTGTGACATACTTTCATCCGTGGGAATTTTATCCGTTAAATGAACATCCGGAATGGAAACTGCCATTTATTATAAGGAATCATGCAGGAGAAGGAATGGAAAAAAGGCTGGATGCTTTCATCCTATATTTTAGGAAAAAGAATGTTAGTTTTGGTCGTTTTATAGATTATATAAAACTAAACAAGGATATAATGAAATGAAAGATATAATAAGATTTATACTAAGGTTAGTGCAAAATCCTATTGTATTAGCAATTTTGTGGTTTGGGGTGGCTATCAGGGGATTTTGGGTAAGCTGGACAGAAGGACTTGCAAATAACTACTTGATATTTTCCCGTTCATTTTTTCATGCTTTGGAGCAAACGCCTTTATATGTAGAATATCCTAAAGAATATTTTGATTTATTTCTATATGGCATTCCTTTTACTTTATTGATTGCTCCTTTTTCAATCATGCCAACAATGGTGGGTTCTGCTTTGTGGAGTTTGTGTAATGCTCTTTTATTGTACTTTGCTATAAAAAAGTTAGAGTTTGAAAAATGGAAAACAGCCATTATTGTTTGGTTGTCATATAATGGCTTATATTTATCTGTTGTGACTCAGCAGTATAATGCAGCAGTAGCCGCTTTCATTCTTTTTACTTTTATTCTTGTCGAGAGAAAAAAAGATTTTTGGGCTGCATTGATGATTGTGTTAGGCACATTAACCAAAATTTATGGGATTGTGGGGTTAGCTTTTTTCCTTTTCTCTAAAAGAAAATTATATTTTCTGTGGGGAATTCTATTTTGGGCATTCGTTCTATTTGTAGTTCCAATGTTTTATACTTCTCCACAATATGTATTTGATTCTTATAAAGAATGGGTTAGTATTCTTGTAGTTAAGAATGATGTTAATGAGTTGAGCTTTTATCAGAATATCTCTTTATTAGGAATGGTTCGAAAGATTACTCATGCTGTTGAATATAGCGATATGTGGCTGATAATTCCTGGAATTGTTTTATTCTTATTACCTTATTTGCGTATTGGACAATATGAGAATAGAAATTTTCGGCTTTCGTTTTTGGCATCAGTTCTGTTATTTATGGTCTTGTTTAGTACGGGGACGGAAGAATGTGGATATGTGGGAGCTCTAATTGGTGTGGGTATATGGTATGTAAGTACGCCAACGTATAAAAAATCGTTTGTGCTGAATACATGCTTATTGCTATTCTGTTTTGCGTTGACGGCAGCGTCTTCAAGCAGTATTCTTTTTTCAAAACATTTCAGGACTGAATACATAACTTCATTTGCACTTAAAGCTCTCCCATGTGCTATTATCTGGTTTAAAATCATCTGGGAACAATTAACTCAGGACTATACATCAAGAACTCCAACTCCTTTTCTACATAAAAAAGATGATGAACGGATTGATGTCATATTGCCCTGTTATAATCCTCATGAAGGATGGGAGCAGCAACTGATTGAAAAACATAAAGAGTTGGAAGGGATGCTGAACGGGTACAATATTCGCTTTATCGTAGTAAATGATGGTTCCAAACGCGGATTTACGGAAGAAGCTGTACTTCGTTTGACAAATAACTTACCCAACACTATCATTGTAGACAATAAGATAAATCAAGGGAAAGGAGCTGCTGTTCGTGATGGTATAGCACATTCTGATTCAGAGCTGGCTCTTTATACAGATTATGATTTTCCATATAAGATTGAGTCTGTTTGTCAGGTGATTAAATATCTTGAGGAAGGGTATGATGTAGTTGTAGCAAATCGTAATCATACGTATTATTCACAACTTTCTACCCGCAGAAAGTTGGCGAGTCATGCTTCACGTTTCTTGAACTTTATGCTGTTAGGGCTGACTCACACAGATACACAGGGGGGATTAAAAGGTTTTAACTGTAAGGGAAAAGCTTTTCTTGCGTCCACTCGTATTAAACAGTTCTTGTTTGATACGGAGTTTATATATAAGGCCTCTCTTGATGATACCACCTTCATCAAAGAGGTTCCTGTAGACTTAAGAGGCGAAGTGATGTTGCCTGATATGAAAAAGGGGGTATTTGTAAATGAACTAAAAAACTTATTGATGATATGTTGGAGAGGTTGAAAGGATATGTGCAGAATCCCGTCTTTCTATTCATCTTGTGGATGGGAGTAGGATTAGCTTGCAGTTTATCATTGATGATGAAGGGGACATATAGCAATTATGTTATATTTAGCCAGTCTTTTTGGCATGCGATATCTTCTTCTCCTTTATATGTAGAATATCTTCAGGAACAGAAGGATTTCTTTCTGTATGGTATTTCTTTCACTGCGTTGATTTCTCCTTTTGCGGTTCTTCCCAGACCGTTGGGGATGATCCTTTGGTGCCTGGTGAATTGTGGTTTCCTTTATTATGCTATCAGCAAGTTAGATTTGAAAAAGTGGCAATTTGCTGTTGTTATATTAGTTTCTGTAAATGACGTTTTTACAGCTGTTTTGTCTCAGCAATATAGCATAGGTATTACGGCTATGATTATTTTTGCCTATGTACTGATCGAGAAAGAAAAGGATTTTTGGGCTGCTTTGATGATTGTATTAGGGACTATGACCAAACTTTATGGGATAGTCGGACTGGCTTTCTTTTTATTCTCGAAACACAAAATGAAACTCGCCGGCGGATTAGTCTTTTGGGCAGTGATCGTTTTTCTGCTTCCGATGCTCTATGCTTCTCCGGAATATGTCGTTCATTCGTATAAGGAATGGCTCGATGTGCTTGTCTATAAGAATGGGCTGAATCAGTTTAGCATCAATCAAAACATATCTTTGCTGGGTATGTTACATCGGATAACGGGAGCTTCATTCAGCGATTTATGGATAATCGTGCCCGGAATGATTTTGTTTGCCCTTCCTTATTTACGCATCCGGCAATACGGAAATGAATCTTTCAGATTCTTGTTTCTATCCTCTGCACTTTTGTTTATGGTGCTATTTAGCACCGGCACTGAAACCTATGGCTATCTGACTGCCATGATTGCTGTTGGAATCTGGTATGTAAAGACACCGACAAAAGCTGCCACACCGATATTGAATCTGTCATTGCTTATATTCTGTATTCTACTGACTTCTTTGTCTACTACCGATCTTTTTCCAAGATTCATAAGAGCGGAATATGTGAAACCTTATGCTCTGAAGGCTCTGCCTTGTACCTTGATATGGCTGAAAATAGTGTGGGAACAACTGACTCAGGACTTTGCGCGTCCATCTGACTGAATGAAAATGAAACATCTGAACTGAACTATAAAACTAAAACTACTTACTAATGGAAATTGTAAAATCAGTATTTCAATCGAAGGGTAAACGTTACCAGTTTATTCGTTATTGCACGGTGGGAACGTTGGCCGCCGGAATACATTATGGGGTTTATTATCTGTTGCAGGAATACGAAATGACCAACTTGAATATTGCCTACACGATAGGCTATGTGACGAGTTTTATCTGTAATTTCTTTCTGACTTCTTATTTCACGTTCCGTAGCAACCCTTCTTTGAAAAGGGCTTTGGGATTTGGAGGCAGCCATTTGGTGAACTATCTGATACATATGGGATTGTTCAATTTGTTCCTCTATTTGAATGTAGATCAGGAGATAGCTCCCTTGTGTGTGCTCGCTGTGGCTGTTCCCACTAATTTTCTGATGCTCCGCTTTGTGTTTAAACATAAGAAGGAACAGGCTGCTGATCAAGTCGCAGAATAGACTTTCCGGCTATTATTTTCTGCCGAAGTCTGCCGGAATTTCTCCCCACACTTTGGTTTCCCATTTAAGAATACGGGTGGTGTAAGTGTTCTCCCTGAGCCAC
>OGZC01001818.1_pt1 | contig 11036 bp, 7 predicted proteins | sample 1576751 | NCBI WGS metagenome assembly OGZC01 (sample SAMEA3541486, study PRJEB24748) | human gut metagenome | biome: human gut; feature: human-associated habitat; material: faeces | place: China | collected 2012
CAAGGGAGATTGAACGTCAGCTTGTTCAATGTATTGCCATACTCATTATTGATTCTTATAAATTTGTAATTGAAATCATCTCCAAGCTCATGTGACTTATTGCTTGATAGTATTTGAAGGAGATGAGTAAATGTCAGTGTTTCACCGGAAGAACATCCTCTGACAACAGTCTCCCTTTTATCAAACTCATTCATAATCTTTAAGTCGCCAGCTGATTTCAAAGTTATCGTTATGTCGGGATAAATATATCCCTCGTCGTCACTTGTATCGTCAATGCTTACAGTTCCATCTTTAGCTACAGACCCGCTGATATTTATTTTGTCTTTATATCCAAATGGAGCTGTAGCAGTGAATGTTAATTGAAATCCAACACAAACTGAGTCTGAATGAATCTCTTCTACATTGAATGTTCCGTTCCAGAAGATGCCTTCATAATCAATACCTCCGACTCTGAATTCGGACGCTACTGGACTTTCCAGCCAACGCTTTAATGCAGCAGCTTCCTTTGGTGTTATTGCATTTCCGGCATCATTTCCGAGTCTGCATATCGACATCTCCGCTACAAGCGCACCGTCGTAGACTGAATATATAATAGGAAAGTATCTTCCACCGAACATTGGTATTGATGTCAGCTCTCTTTGCGAATCTGTTGTAACATTTTCAACAGATCCAGAACCATCGAACTCACAGAGCATGTATCCATGATCGCTCAATGACTCACCTCTAAAAGTAAAATCGCATCTATCCATGCGTCCTCCTCCTTTCACTTATACTTTGAATTGCTTATTTAACTGATTGAATTTTTTCTCATAATCTTTGCGTATTTTCCGTATTGCAAATACAGCATCTTTATATTGCTTTCTATACGCAATAGCTTCTTGAATGTTTTTATTCCATTCATTGCGAAGCGAATCTACACTTCCGATTATTTGCTCGTAACGGGAGACTTTATCTGAAAGCTCAGCATTCTCTGTATGCAAAGCTTTGTTTTCACTTTCAAGTTTTTTGTTTTTATCACGCAGGCTTTGAATTGTGCGTTCCTGCATTCTGACTTTTCTATCTAAATTCATATCCTTTTCCTCCAATAGAAAGAGAGGCAACGATTAAATTGCCTCTCTAATTACTACCATTGATATTTATTTTTTGATAACTTGCTACCACCAGATAACTGGTCAACAGTCATAGAACGAATCATCTTTTCAAACTTTCCGTCCTTACGCATCTGATTCATAAAATCATTGTAGTCTTGTACATGTTCTATCGGAATTGTTACCTGATAGGTGATGTCTCCGATATTTGTTTCTCTGCCTGATATTGGCGCACCAATTTTGGCAAGTTGTGATAACACATTCGCAGCACCATCGTCTCCTCCAAACAGTTCACTCAAAGGATTGTTTCCGTCTGCGATACTCCTCATAGCATCTTTTAATGCAATAAAGTTTTGTGTATCTTTCGGGTTAAGAACCATTTCAGGTTCTGTAGGCGTACCATCAAGCCAAGCCATTCCGGTATAATCAGCCAGACCACCCTTCTTAAATGCACTGTAGTAATATTTAGAAAGATTGCTCTTTCCCGTGCTTACCCAGTATCTATACAAATCTCCATTATTGGCGTGAGCATTGATGTAGCTCTGTACGGCAGCTGCGTTAGATGCTCCGAATTTAGCGGTAAGACGTTTCTTTCTGTCTGGGTTATTTCCCCATCCAGATTTAGAACCGTAAATCCAGATAGCAGCAGCAACGCCACGTTTTACATCCTCATTGAATTTCGGAGTATTGTTGGTTGGTTGCTTAGCAGGAGTATTTGCTTGTGTAGGTGGTTTTGCCGACGTATCCGTCTTCGTTGATGGAGTAGCAGAAGATATAGTTGAATCAGCCTTCTTATCACTTTCTTTTACCATAGCACCAATTTTGTATGCTATTTTTGTGATAACATCATTTACTGATGTCATCTGTGTTAAGAAAGATTCTCCATATTTTGTAATGATGGAGCCTGCGCCACCCTCATTTGTCCAAATAGACTTCATTGCAGCGGTTAAATCGTAACCAACTTTATCACTCTGCGTTTGCAGTGTGGTACTGATATTGGCTGAATTCTGATTGATAGTGTTAATCATATCAGCCATTAAAGCATCGATGTTATCCAGGCGTTCATTTAGGATAGCTTCATACTCATCATACAGATTGTCGAGAAGCTTTTTCTGTTCACTGATATAGTGTTCATACTGAGTCTCCTCAAGATTATCCATAGCATCAGCCAAGTCAACCTGAATTTTCTGTATGGTTGCTTTAGTCTCTTCTGAGTTGTCGCCGGAATAAGCAGCTAACTGTTTCTGAAGCTTAGAGATTTCTGATGTCTGTTCCTCAACCTTTTTCTGATAATCGTACAGATCCTTGGCTGTATCCATAGCATCTGTATATTTATCAATCAAATCCTGTAATGCATCAAGCTCTTTTTCGATACCATCAGCAACAAGGTCTTTAATAGCCTGTTTCTCATCCTCTGCGGCAAGGATAGAATCACGTTGAGCCTCAAGTAAATCCTGACGATGCTCCAGAAGTTTCGTGTTGTTCGGGTCTTCTGCAATCTCGGCATTTAACTTCTTCAATTCCTCTGCATACTTATCAGCCTGAGCCATGTACACATTGTAGTTCTGACCGTGAAGACCTAGCGTTGCCATTCCGGTATCAGTAAACTGTCCGTTATCGGTAAATAAGTTAGAGTTCTCCATTAAGTCGATCAGGAAGTCCGCCTCGTCAGTGATGTTACTGATTTGCTCCTGCAAGTAATCGAATCTATCCCACTTTGTCTCACGAATTGAGTTCTGGAATTTTACAAGAGCTGTTTCAGATTCCTGGATTTTCTCCTTAACTCCGTTGATATCATTCTGCATGTCATACCATGCTTCACTGCCTTCTTTGATTTCTCCAGAGTTGACAGCTTCCGACATAGACCGAACAAGTGAGTCAAGCTCTTTCTTCTGAATATCAATGTTTTGTTTCTCAACATTTTGCATTGCTTCGTAGAACTTAGTGCTTGTCATATATCCTCGTTCTTCAAGGTCATCTATGCCATTATCATACGTATTCGTGAGATGCTCTAAGAGACTGAGCTGGTTTTCAAAATCGTTTGAGAGATTATCGAATCTGTCTTTGTATAAGTTGGCGATTTCTTCGTGCAAATCCGCAACAGCGTCCTTCGCTTTAATAGCCTTCTCGTAAAAGTCCTGATAATCCTTAATCTTATCGGCGAGGTCTTCATCAGTAACAGTCGTGATTTCAATCGAACCGTCTCTGATTTTTCTAGCCCAAGATTCGTCCAGACCGAGAGAATTGGCTTTTGCCATATATCCCTCATACGCTCTGTTCTCTACATCAATCTTATTTGCAATAGCAGACATTTCAGAAACTAATGCACTATTACGTGTGCTAAGAGTCTTGAATGCACTATCAGCAGTTACTTTCAGTCTATCTATTGCTTCGGTCGCTCTATCGACAGCAATCGCAATAAGGTCAAATACTTCTTCAAATTCTTTTTCAGACGAAGAGGAGCTTGATTTAGATCCACTTGATTTCGATGACGAAGAACCTCTGGATGAACGAGATGAGCTTCCAGAACTTTTCTTCGATGAAGAAGATGGTTTTCTGCTTGTAGAAGATGAGCTTGGCTTATGTGGTTTGTATCCGCCAGTAACCATCGCTGTACCGCTAACTAGAGCAGAAGCCCGTCCAGAAACATATCCGTTCTCAAGTAAGCTTTCGGTCTGCTTGTGATTGAATACGATTGCTCCTGCTGGTATATCTCTAAACTCCGCACCATTGTCTCCGACTGTATACCATCTGCCGGTTCGTGGGTCTACAACAATTTCGCGACCAAGTTCTCCAACAAGAGTGCTGCCGCCAGGTGCTGTTCCCCAGTCTCCGCCAGCTCTCGCAGTTCCGCCAGCATGAGCGGTACCGCTTACATTTGAACCAGTTTTTACATAGTTTACATACCGTGTAATCGTACTGAATGAGCTAGGGAGGTTTGCAGTATTAGCTATATAGTTTACAGTTCGATTGATAGAAGAGAATGATTCGGGTAATAAGTCTGTCTTCGGGTCATAGATAACATCGCACTTCTTTGACTCAGGATTATACCCGTCTATTGCCGACGCATCGACATTTGCCTTCACATTTATAGTCTCCGCAGATAGTCCAGCGATAGATGTTTTGATGGAATCAACCGATGTTGAATCAATATTCAGCTTCGCTTTGATATCTGGAGAAATTCCTTCTATTTCAGAAGCCAGAGAATTTACTTTCGATTCAGCTTCAGATGTATCAGCACCGACTTTCTGTTTAATCTCAAGGTCGTTTGTTGCGTTCTGGAATTGCTGTAAAAGAGATATTGCGTTTCCAATTTCGCCTTCTACCTGAGATGTATCAACCCTCATTACATCAGGCTGTGATAAAAGCTGCTTCTGAGTGAGGCAGTATTGAATAACAGCATTGGCATTATCAATGCTTGACGCATCTACGTCAGGTCTGGCTTTTACGCCATCCATTTCTGCTATAGTTGCATCCAATGCATTTATCTGTTCTTCGGTCGTTGAAAGGTCAGAGACATCCATTTTGATTTTTAAATCGCTATTTCCGTCCATCTGTCTTAGAGATTCCGCAGCCTCATTAGCTTCTACAGCTAAATCGCCTATAGTCTTTACGGCTTCGTCTCCCCAGTCGAAATTCGCACCTTTAAGCTGAAGCTCATCAAAGAATGCCTGAACAACACCTGATGATAAATTAAGACCTTCTGCAAAATCCTCCATCTTCTTGCCACCGAGGACTTTAAATCCATCGTCTTCACTGTATGACATAAGACCTGCATCAACAGATTTCTGCAAGAACTTATCTACATCAAGTCCCTCTACAACTCCGTCATCATCAAATCTCAAATATTCTTTGAAATTTGCCATATATGATTCGATTGCACTAAGGTCTTCGCTATCTACAGAATCTGGAACGATGAAATCTACAGCTGCTTCAAATTTCTTTGAGCCAAAGTTTCCATATATATCTGAATTTGCGTCGTATGTATCTCGAATTTGCTGTATAGCACTAACCGTATCATTTGCCATGTCGCCATAGTCTGATGCGCCTTGTGCGTTCAGCCAGTTCTGATATGCTCCTACAGCTTCCTGAATAGAAGCAGATAATAAATCATACTGAGCACAGTTATCTGCAATAGCACTATTTTCGGATAATAAGGCATCAATAGAAGCTTGAATACTTTCCGCAGTTTCTCCTTCTGCGAAGCTTGCGTCTTGCAACTGCTGACGATACTGTTCAATCTGTCTTGCATTCTCAAGGTACTGAGCCTGTTCAAGCGCCTTGTTCGTGTTGTTTGTTGCAACCTGTTCTTCGGCTTTAGCCTTAGCAATCTCACGAACTTTCTCTGCATTTAACTGCATTGTACCATTGACATACTCAAGAGCACCTCTGTAATCTGCAAGTTCGTCTGAATTGAAATCTGCAAGAGATACAGACTTGCCGTTCTGCTGGCTACTAAGAACACTCTGTACAGTTGTAAGACCATTAACAAGATTTTCAGCAGCAGTACGCATATCTGACATAGATGCTGTTGTTTCTTCCATTCCTTCTACAGGCTCTCCAGAAACAACGCCGAGTTCAATAAGCATATTCGCAAGTGACTGCAGGCTCTCGGAAGATGTATCACTGATTACACCTGCGTCAAGCGCAGCCTGCACCAATGCATTTATCTGTTCTTCGCCTTCCTGTACACCATCTGTTTCAAATGCATATATGAAATCTTTGTCATCCAGCTTTAAGTCTTTCAGTTCCTTCGCCGCATCTGCAATTTCTTTTGCTCCGTCTGACGTATCAATGCCATTGACTGCATCCTTAAAATCATTCGCGCTGATAGCAGCAGTGTTTAGCTGATCGCTAATTTCTGTGAATGAGTCAGCGTATCCGCTCATGTCAGATTCCAGAAGTGATTGAACGGACTTATCTACAGCGTCAAAGTTTGTCTTTGCTTCAGCTATTTTGGATGAGTCTCCGCTCGCGAGAGCGTCATTATATTCCTTTACCGCTTGGGAATAATCACGCATCCACTCAGCGGCTGTCTTAGAATCTCCGCTTTTGTCTTTATATTCAGTTTTATCTCCGGCGATTTCAGCAGCTTTTGCCTGTTCATACACTTCCTGATATTTATCCAGAACTTTGTTTGCACTTTTTAGACCACTTTCTGCATAACTGAATATATTGTCGAGCATCCAGTTCCCGCCAAGTTCATCTGATGCATTTCTGACATCTGTCATGAAATCATTCAGAGCGGCTTCTGCCTGTGTTGCGTCTCCTTTAAAGTAGAGCTGCAGCGTACCGTCTAATCCCTGCTGTGTTGTTATTAAATCTCCATATTTTTCCTGAGAGTTCTTAATCGCCTTTTTGAGAGCTTCAGACGCTTCGTCTCCCTCTGCATCATAAAACTGTCCAAGGTAATAGGTTCTGTTTTTCTCCATTTCCTTGGTTGCTTTGTTGATACCTTTTTGATTCTCATTCAGATACTTATTTGCATCTGACTGGCTTAACTGATCCATCAGACCAATCTGCTCACGCAGTGATCCATTTACGATGTCAATTCCGTCAGCCTGACTTCCATATGAGTCTGTTAATGACTCCTGAATTGATAGAAGCTCTGATTTTGCCTGATATGCTTCCGATTCCGTAAGCGTACCGGATGCTAATTGATTCCTTAATTCTACAACTCTATTTTTATAATCTTCGATGGAACTGTTTGATTCCTTCCACGCATTACCAGCTTCTTGAGCAGCCTGAACCTGTTTTTGCATGTAGTTATCATATATTTTCCATCCAATGAATGCTGCGCCTACAAGTGCGATAATTCCTACAAGAGGTGCTAACGCACCGAATAAAGCAGTTGCTCCTGCGGCGACCGCACCGAATACTCCGGCTCCGCCTGCGAGTGCAGTTGACATAGCTTCAACCGCAATAGTTACTTGCGGAAACGCAGTTCCTAATGCTTGTATGATGCTTGTAAGTGTTTTTGCTCCTTCGATACCTTTTATAGCAGACTCTTTTCAAAGGCAATATCGTGTGGTATGATAGGTGAAAAGGAGAGTAATCATATGTCACTTATTACATGTCCGGAATGCGGTGCTCGCATATCCGATAAAGCATCATGCTGTGTACGGTGTGGATATCCATTACAAAATGTGGATAAAACACCAGATTTATATTGTGTAAAGCGCATTGAAGATAAATGGGTGCTAGGCAAAGCAAGATCAATGCTTGCGCAAACATACATTACAAATAAAAATTCATCCGAATATTCAGATTATTCGATAATAGCATCTGGTATTACAAAAGATAGAGCCGATATACTGCTTGACTTCATTATTAAAAATAGAGGAGAAGCAGAAGTAGTACCAGATGAAAATAGTAAGTCTGTCAATCAGAAAATGATGGATTATATTGACATTAACTTCAATAAGAACGCGCCTGTAATGTGTCCGCGTTGCAAATCCACGCAGATCGTAACTGGTCAAAGAGGTTTTAGTCTAATAACAGGATTTATTGGAAGTAATAAGACCGTAAACCGTTGTTCCAAATGCGGTTACACATGGCAACCAAAGTAATATCTTCTTATCGACGCAGATATTGTGCGTACCACATTTAAAGTAGGAGATAAGTTCCCACTACACGAGGACTATACATTAAAAGTCGCTACACTAGGCTGTAGCGGCTCAAAGGGTGGGTAGTCTCTGAAGATGAAGCTGTGAGTCTTCGTCCGGCTGATGTTATCCTATCCGTAGAAAATACTTCTACCTGGTACTTAGGCTTACTATCACCATATACCATCCAATCATTTGTTTCTGCCTTTCGCAACATTCACGCCTATTGTTTCCAATTACGTTGTAGTATGATTGGTTTAACCAGTTTCCCAGCAATTACCCCTTCGTGTGATTTATTTTAAAACGCTCACCCATAGTCTTGGCTCATACCTCCATAACGGTACGTCCTTGACCATGCCGACCTCTGCCATAAAAGCAACCCATGATTTTGGGTTAAGCCACGTTCTTGATGACCTTGGCAAGTCCCAATCCTGCAAGAATTGTTCCTAATGATCCAACGGTCTCAACGATTTTATCAATCGCTTCTACGATACCTTTAAGACCTTCGACGGCTCCTTTTGTAAAGTTTGAACTGATAAAATCAGAAGAAAGCTCCTGAAAGGCTGCTTTCAGTTCTCCGACCTTAGCCTTTGTGGTATCCATATATATATTGTTTGCTTCGGTAGCGGTACCAGCAGAATCCATAGCACTTGAGTATGCTCCGATAGCGTCTTTGATATTCGTGATTGTAGACATAATACCTGATGTATTACGAGTACCACCAAGAATCTCTGCGACACGAGATTGAGATACATCTTCCATGTTATCCCAAACCTCAGCCAACTGTACAAAGATGTCGTACATGTCTTTATATGTGTTTTCATCTTTCATGATGTCAACGCCAGATAAAGCTTTGATTTCTTCCCTGTACTTAGACAGACCCTGAGCTAATCCGTCTGTTTCTTCGCCCATTTCTTCAAGCTCTGTTGTAGCTCCTCGGATACGAGCACTGACTGTCTTCCACATTGTACCAGTGGTTTCTGCATTCTGAAGAGAAGCATTGGTAGCAGCAAAAAGAGCAGCACTTTTTTCAAAGTCAGTTCCAGAAGCATGGAGCGCAGCACCGCCTCGCTGGAATGCAGCCATCAATTCTTCCGCTGAAATTGCGTATTCCTGACCGACCTTAACAAGTACATCTGATACATGCTCCGCATCATTAGCATCTAACTCGTATCCCTTTATAATAGAAGTAATACCAGTTGTTGCTGTGTCTACATCAGTATTACCAACGTTCGCCATGATATTTGCATACTTAGCAAGGTTGGAAGAATCACTCATGTTGTAACCAAGACGAGCAAAAGTTTCAATAGAAGATGCTACATCAGTTACGCTCTGTCCAAGCTCTTTAGCAAGTGCAATGGATTTCGTGAGGAATGCTTCCATCTGAGAATCAGAGGCTCCCGTTACGATCTTGATCTGAGCCATAGCACTTTCAACTTCAACCGCAGCAGATACCATCTGCTTTGCAGTTCTTACAGCAGTCATGATTACCTGTGTGATAGATAACCAAGATGCGAATTTGGTTGCTAAACCACCGAATCGATCTCCAAGTGTTTGGGTATTTTCACCGGCAGCTCTGATTGCAGCAGAAGACTCTGTAACAGTTGATTTGATGCTACGGAATGAGTTCTCGAACTGTTCAGCAGATACAGTTCCGTTCATCAATCCAGACTTCAATGTTTCAAGCGCAGTAATCTGACCCTTTAATGCAGAATAATTATCACTGGATTTACCGCTTCTTGCGGCAGTCCATTTCTGTGTGTTGGCAGTAACCTGTCCAAGTAATGTGTTGACTTTATTTAAGGCATCGGTGTGCTTCTTTGTACCGGCTGCAAAAGTGTCATCACTTGCTTTTGCCTGTTTTGTCGCATCGGCGGCTTTCTTTGTAGCACTGGCATTTTCATTTTTTGCCTGCGTATTAGCTTTAATAGCAGCAGTGTCTTTTACCCAGATACCAGAGTTAGTCTTGGTATAGCCACCCATTGACTTCGCCGTATTCGCAGTTGCCGCAGCCTTAGTCATTGATTCAATCTGTTTCTTCATAGAAGACAGGGATGAATCATCAAATTTAAGTTTTATTTTCGGTGGATTGGCGTTGACCTGAGAAACCAGACTGGTAATTCCTGCCTGAAATTCAGCATAACTCAACGAAGTATCCACGCCGACTGTCAGTAAAATGTCAGCCATTTATTTATCTCACCGCCTTTTGAATATAAAGAAAAGGACTGGCTTATACACCAATCCTTTCACTAAATGTTTACTATGTGTTTAAGAAAAAGCATCTCCAATAGAAATGTCTATGACATTATATTCAGACGCGTAATTACCCATAAAACTACTTACAGCATTATCTACGAAATGAGCACCTGGTATTACAGTTCTACTCCATGTTTCGTGACCATGCCACATACCATGTACGGGTCTCATGGTATGATCCACACCATTATTTAAAAGTGCAGCTAAATTGTTGATTCCACCAAATCTTCCCGGAGCAAGTGCCCCTTATTTACGGTTCCGGCGCTGCACGATCATAGCATCGGTGCGCTTGTTATTACGTGTACGATAACCCTTGGTTAATTGACCCCAAGGCGTCACAGGAGCGCGACCCGTACCCGTACGACCTTCACCACCACCGTGCGGGTGATCCACCGGGTTCATGGCAACGCCACGGACCGTCGGGCGAATACCGCGCCAAAGCTTGGCACCGGCCTTACCGAGTTCACGCAAACTGTTTTCTTCATTGCCAACCATACCGATCGTGGCGCGGCATTCAACGTGAATATAACGAACTTCACCAGAACGCAAACGCACTTGAGCGTATTCGCCTTCACGAGCGATCAATTGAGCAAAGGAACCGGCAGAACGCACCAATTGGGCACCCTTACCCGGCTTCATTTCGATACAGTGAATCGTGGAACCGATCGGGATGTTACGCAACGGAAGTGCGTTACCCACTTTGATCGGAGCTTCTTGACCATTCATCAATTCGGCGCCAACCGTCAAGCCCTTCGGAGCAATGATGTAGCGACGTTCGCCATCGGCGTAGAGCACGAGAGCGATATGAGCAGAACCGGTTCGTTTTTTGTTCTTTTCTTTAAGTGGGATTCCACTTTTTCACTAAGTCAATTTGTCAAGGCTTTCTTCTCTTGGAAAGCGGGTGCAAAAGTACGCCCTTTTGGTATACACTCCAAATATATCAAACTATTTTTTCTAATTATTTTTGAATACATTTGCTAAAGTGCTGACGCATAACGATGTTGTAGAACATATTTTTTATGTATAGGGAAATTGTGCGCGGAAACGACGAGAGGGATACACATTATTATATCACACGCGGGCGCGT
>OGZC01001822.1_pt1 | contig 11021 bp, 7 predicted proteins | sample 1576751 | NCBI WGS metagenome assembly OGZC01 (sample SAMEA3541486, study PRJEB24748) | human gut metagenome | biome: human gut; feature: human-associated habitat; material: faeces | place: China | collected 2012
AAAGGATTTCCAGGGAATAGGGCTGCGCCGCAGTTCCTTCCGGGTGAAATTCCGATACTCCGGTGAAATCTATCGCGATTTCTTTCGGTGCAATGGGATTTTCCTGTGCTGTGGTTTCCTGCGGAACCTCTGTCGTAGCAGAGGCTGTCTCTGTGAAAGTCTCCGCAGATGTCTCTGCCACCGGCTCTGTCGGCTGCTTCTCCGCCGTCGTATTCTCCAAAGCACTCGTTTCCCCGGCACCACATCCCGTCAACAGACAGGCAGTCAGCGCTAATGCTGTTAATTTATATTGTTTTTTCATAGCTGGTCTCCTTCTGGCACTTATCCACTCAGGTCCTCAATTTTCCATCAATAATACGCTCTTATAATCCTGTTGTCCATCAAAAGTTTCTGCTGTCAGCTGTTTCTCGGTGATGACAGTGACTTTCCCCTGGAATACCGTGAACCAGTAGAGGGTCCCCTGGGCGGTGTCTGCATACTGCCAGATCTCCCAGGGATTATCCCCCGCAGGGGTAAGCAACGTCAGCGAGCCACCGGCATCGGTAACGATCTGCTGTACTTCCTCCAGGGTAGTCTCGTCCACAGTAAATCTTTCATCACGGCTGCTGCCGGTCTGGATCGTAAGTGCGCTCAGTCCACCTGTTTCATCAAAATAGCAGCGATATCTACTGTCTTCGATATTGATTCCGTCGTCTTCTCCGCCGACATAAAATTGCAGTCCTGCATCCGTACACAGCGACCGGACATCCTCTCTGGACATTCCCCATGTAAATTCCGCCAGGATCTCCCGGTTATACTCCGTGGAGTAGACAGCTGCCCGCACCGGCACGAATTCAAAAGACGCCCGGTGGGATCCCGCCTGGTACAAATCCCCATCCACTACTGTCGTCACGGAATCTTTGCCCAGATTCTCTCCGGCAGCCAGCAATGTTCCGTCCTGCAACAGTGCAAAGTTATCAAAGGTATACGAATGCACTGCCCAGTTCAAGTTCTCCAGCTCCGTATCGATTCCGTCGTCATTTTGCCGTATTGCCTCTAGCCATACCATACTGACATTTTCCAGCACTTTTTGCGGTGCCCAGACAAAATCATGGACATTCTCACTTTTCGCAACGCCGCATTGTCCGAAGATGTTCAGTCCCCACATGTATAAGTCGCCGGTCTCCGTGATCGCTGCACCGTTCCATGCGCTGATATCCACATAGACACAGTTCTCCAATACCTTATGGGGCTCCAGGAACATCATTTTCACCGGATTGACCGAGTTCTCTTCCACCGTCCAGTAGGCATCGTAATCACTGCCATAGGTGCTGGTCGTCGTCCGCATCTGTCCCCACCAGTAGACGCTTCCGTCCTCTTGTAATGCAACGATGGCTTCCCTGCCGGCTCTGGCATATCTCACATTTTCCATCAGCAGCACCGGTGTGCACACACGGTCATTATCATCATCGCTGTACACCTGTTTCACAGAGTCTTTCCCTAACAGGAGTCCTGCCATATTCAGCCCCATTCCGTAAAGCTTTCCATCGTCCGTCAGATAGATGCAGAAATTGTTATTCAGGTTAGCGTCCACAGAAACCACATGATCCGCGATCCGAACCGCATCCATTTTCCCCAGGTCCAGATCCGTCTCGTAGCTGCCGTTTCCCAGCTGTCCGTTTTGATTATAACCGCTGCCCCAGAGGACACCGTCTGCATCAATATAATAATGATTCCATGCCGTGGCACGGTCGGTGATATACTGCTCCACGATACGAAGCGGGCTGCTTATCTGCAGATCCTCCGCCCGGCGGATATAGAATGTCGGCAGATCCTTTTCTTCCTCTGCATCGCTCTCCGCCGTCATACTGTCAGCAGTCTCTCCTGCTCCGTTACGGCACCTTTCTGTGTCAGTAATATCAATGCCACCACGACACACAGCTCCACTGCCAGCGCTGCAAGCTTCCCAGCGGTCTTACGGCATTTTAAAATATGCCGGATCCTGCCCCGGATGTCACCTTCATCAAAACACACCGGTGCTGCAAATATCCTGCGTGCGGTCGTATCGGTTGCCATGGATAGCAGTACGGCGGCATATTCCTGTCTGCCCTCCGGCTCCAACTGCTCCGTCACTGCCTCGTCGCAGGCTTTTTCCATATCGCAGCACAGCAGATAATATGCCAGCCAGACCACCGGATTCATCCAATGCACAATACTGATCAGATAGGTCAGTATTTTCCACAGATAGTCCCGGCGGTGCAGATGGATCCGCTCATGCTGCAGCACGCAGTCATAGAATTCCGGATTCATCTCCACCGGCAGATAGATCTGCGGTCGCAGGATCCCGAATACCATCGGTGTACGGATCCCGTCCACGTAACGTACGCCCTCCTCTCCGGGGAGACATTCCGCCAGACGGCGTTTCATTCTTATATACGAAAAAATAAAATACGCGAGAAAGCAGGGGATTCCTGCCAGCCACAGGCATTCAACTGCAAATATTACCCGCAAAAAGGTAGCCGATGCGAAAAATGCGGCTGCCGTGCCGGTGGACTGTACATCCGGTGCCGGAAGTGCGCTCGATTCCGATCCGCGATTCGTACTCTGTTCTATCGTTACATCCGTTCCTACAGTTGTCTGTCCATGCACAGCATTATTCTCCGGCAGAGTACTCTGCCCTGTCATAGTGCCCTTCTCCGGTAAGGTATTCTGCCCCGGCACGATACTCGTCCCCAGTCCCGTCACCACTGTCGGTCCATCCGCGCTCACCGCCACTACCATCGACTCCGGCTGTGCCCACCAGAATCCATGCTCATTCTCGATCTTCCAGGGAAATATGAGATAGAAAAAGGCGATTCCCCACAACAGCACACAATACCGATAGGATATCCGCAGTCCCCGGAATACCATTCGCAGAAGCAGCACGATCCCTATGATAATACTTCCCTGAATACTCATTCTGACCAGTATCTGCATCATTGCCATTACTGTCATTCCTTTGCTCCCCCATTATTTTCGATGATTTTCTTCAGCTCTTTGATTTCTTTCTTAGACAGCTTCTTCCGGGAAGTAAATGCCGCTACGAAATCCGGCAGAGATCCTGCGAAAGATTCCTCAATGATCTCCTCGCTCTGTCTCGCTTGGAACATCTGCTTCGACAGCAGTGAAGTAACGACACCGTTCTCACTGATAAATATCCCCTTCTGGCAGAGGCGCCGCAGGACTGTATAAGTTGTGGATTTCTTCCAGTTTAACTCCTGCTCGCATAGTTTTACCAGTTCCCCGGAAGAGACCGGCTCATGCTCCCAGATGATCTCCGCAAAACGCATCTCCACAGCTCCCATGGTATATTCCGACATTGTAATTCCTCACTTTCTGCCCTCTGTGGCATCCGTTAAGTCTTATTATACAAAATGGTTTACAAGTTGTAACACTTTTATATTACATCCTGTAAACCATTTTTGTCAATTTCTATTTTTTACCTACAAAAGTAAAAGTTTCTCTTATACCGGAAACTTTTTTCATTTTTTCAAGTGTATCCAGTATAAATTGTTCTCATCCCCCATTCGGTATCAGATCATTGAAAGTGGCCCACGCTTCTTCCGCCGTGTAATCCGCCAGCTTAAGCCACCCGGTGACACCATTCTCGGTCTCCACGCAGAGCCACTGTCTGCCGGCATCTAGATAAAGGAAATAGACTCCGTGATCTGCGTTGATGGTAAAGCGTTCGCTGCCGGCATCCGGAGTCCGGCAGACTTCCAGATCCTTATTGAGTCCGTGCAGGACCGCCTGCTCCGGCAGATCATAGCGGTCTGTGGGGATCTCCGCCAGCCTTCCGTCACTTCCGATGCGGTATATGATCCGTAGATTCTCTCTCTGCAGAATATAATCATAGCTTTGGGTGGTGATGATCTGGCCGTTTTCCACCCAGATCTCCCGGATATCCTGTGCGAAACTTCCTGCTTCCTGTAATTCCCCGTTCTCATAGCGGAACAGGAAACTCTCGCACTGTCCGAACTCGTCCCTGCGCATCAGCGCCAGCAATATCTGTCTGCCATCAGGAGTGAAGGCGTAAATGCTGTTTCCCAGATTCTGTGCCGTCCGTGTCTCGCCTTGCATGGTATTCACCGCAAATATATATTGATCCAGCGGCGAATGATCCACTTCGTTTACTGCCTGTGCCATTCTCGAACGCAGCAGAAGTTTCTCTGCGGTTCCGTCTCCGTCCAGATCCAACAGGGCATAAGTCTCCTGCTCCGCTCGCTCAGACAGATCGAATACGACTCCCACATTCGTCATAATATCCCGTCTCTGTGCTGTTGCATAAGCATCCGCTTCCTCTGTCGTCAGATCTGCCGCCACCTTCCCGTTCCAGACCGGCTGATTGGACAGAAGCGGAAGTTTCATCTGGGCGGTTCCGCTGCTCTGACTCAGGATCCAATAACCGTCTTTTGCAGTTAGCATGTCTGCGGAGAAATCCTGCGCCTTCGACGGCAGCTTCCAGTCTGTGACCCCGTTTTCTCCGGTCTGTCCCGAAGTATCATATTCCCGGATCGTGTCGATCCAGATGTCCAGATCTCCATCCTGATAATCAGAAGCTGCAAAATAGTACAATCGGACACTATCCTGTTGCTTCAGATAAGCCATCTCCTGTCTATAACTGTCAGACGTATAGTAATTTCCCACATTCTGGTAAACCGTGGAACGTCCCTCTGCCGCACATCCCGGCACTATATATCCAGAAACCATACAATTCAGTCCGGCGTCGTCCCCGGTGGCCGCATAAATACCGTAGCTGGAGACCTGATAAGTAGCAGCAACATCCGCAAAAGATCCGGGGGATACCTTTACATACACCCATTTTTTCGACAATTCTGCCACGGTAGCCCAATCTTCATCCCTGGGTCCGTATTCCGCATAGACCACTCTGGCCTGATTTTCTCCGTCTAGAGGACCGGTAGAATGCCGGCCTTTACTGTCGATGTCTCCCAGGGAGAGCATCCAGATCTGACTGCTCTCCTCCGCAAATACCATGGGAATATCGATACCGGATCCATCAGTGAAAATATAATGTATGTTTGCCACAGAGCCTTCGCCGGGTCTTGTGGAATCCTTTTGGAAAAATAAATACTGCCTCCCGGCTTCATAGAGCAGTTCCGTCATTTCCCCGCTGCCACCCTGTAGATTCAGCAGAACTTCCGCAGCCTTCACCGGATCCTTGTAGGTCTCATGGGCAGCGGCATCTCCGTCTAAAATCCGCTGATGCAGTTTCCGCGCCGCGACACCATCGTAGCCAAGATACTGGATACCGTCCTGTCCGGCAAAAGACCGGGTATCCTCCAAGGTATCCACATCAAACAACGCACTGAATTCTTCTCTGCTATGAATCCCCTGTTCCAATGCCGCCAGCCATTCGGTTTTCCTGCCTTCATCGTCTGAACCGTCCTCTGTGAATTCTCCGGTCGTCACTTCTTCTGTCGCATCGGAAACGTCAGACACATTTGCTGTATCTGCCCCGTTCCCATTTCCTCCGGGGTTGCTGCACAGGCACACCACCAGTACCACGATCACTGCTGCCGCGCCGATCATGACCCAGAACGGCGGCTTGCGATAATCCAGTACATGACGAATACGATTCTTCACATGGTCTTCGCCAAAAGAAAGCAGTGCGCAGATGGAACCGCCCCGATAACGCTTCCACTCTCCGCCGGAAGCTTCTTCCAGCAATGTATAGGAATAGATCTTCTTGCTCTCCTCGCCGAGAAGCTTCACAACTTTTTCATCGCAGGACATCTCACAGTCCATATTCATCAGATAAAATGCCAGCCACACCAGCGGGTTAAACCAGTGCACACAGCAGATCAGCAGAGCTGCCGGTTTGAAGAGATAATCCCTGCGCTGCAAATGCACTCTCTCGTGGCACAACACGACTTTTCTGCTCTCCGGATCCAGCCCCGAAGAGAGATAGATCACCGGATGGATCAGCCCCATGACGAAGGACAGGTGTCCTCCGTCAATCTCGCAGATTCCCGGTTCCACCTGTCTGACACCGCTGTCAGGTCTGCGGATACGGTGACGCATACGCAGGTAGGAAAAAGTATGATACCCCATAAATCCTGCCATTCCAAGTAACCATGCGATCAACAGGACACGAAACCATGTTTTTCCCATTGTTGCACCGATCCTTTGCAAAGAATCGTCCGCATTATCCCGGTTATCCACCGGGTAACCACCATCCAAGGCATTCGTAACATTACCCGGTGCCTGAATTTCACCGACACCGTCATCTCCAATTTCATTCATGCCTTCTACGTTTCCATCCTGTCCCAGTGTTGGTGCAGAACCTTCCCTATTTCCGGTGGCTTCTAAAGTCCCGGCATTCAGATTTCCCGTATTATCCGCCCCGGACAGCACGGCATCCACAGTATTGTCTCCACGGTGGCTGCCATTATAAACTCCCTCATTGTCAACTGATCCGGCACTGTTCCCGGCAGTCAACTGTGCAGAGGTTGTCGCCGTCCCTACGGTCAACAGACGCTCCGGGATCAGACTGATCCTGGTCCCCGGCAGCACCGGACAACATAACCGCACAAATACGATTCCCCACAGCAGATAGGAACACCATTTCGGGGCTTTTTTCAGTAAAAATCTGGCCAGTATCACCAACAAAATACAATAGCTTCCCACCAGACTGAGACGCCATATACTGTCAAACAAACGATAGATGCCTTCCACCATAAAGTCCCTCCTATGTTCTCTGCTTCCCTATCCGCGGAAGCTCCGCTCTCTGTCATCCCTGTTCTGTAACGCCCCGAAGCTCACTAATTTTCCGTCCCGGCAGCTGAGGCTTCCACAATCGCCTTCCTGCAACTCGCTGTAGATTCTGTCGGAAACTTCCAAGGTGATCTGTTCGCCCTCTTTTTCCAGATTTTTAAAAATGACAGTCTTGACGTTTTCCGCCTCGGTTACTCCGGAATTTACTGTGCCGTTTGCCAGATATACCGGTTGGTTCACCGCAGTAGCCTGTGCCTTGCTATAGACTTTTGCACGGTTCACCGTATGATATCCCCGTTGCCTGTTCCGTAAGCTCCGCACCAGAAGGTACAGAAGATATCCCAGAATTGCCGCTGCGAACAGGACTGTCAATATGTTTTCCACCGGACTGAAACTTAACTGCTGCATCATAAGCACAACCTCCCCATTTTTCATTATTTATCTCATTTCACAGTATCCTTTATGATATCCTTGTATACTTCCAACAGCCACCAGGAAAACGCCTGTGATTGTTTTGCTGCATTGTCGATCATGCCATCTGCAGTTGCTTTGTCCTCCGCCGGTACTACCAGCAGGAACTCTTCCTCTTCTATTTTTACTCCACATAATACGTTTTTTAGATCTTTTGAGATAAGGAACATATTACCGGATGTATCTCCATCGGTAGTTGTGATGCAGGAATACGATGGTTCCGCTTTTACGAAAAGTGTCGTAAATCCCATTTCCTCATCACCAAAAATCTTTTCTCCATCCAGCCATACATTTCCCTGAATATAATCCTCCTGATTTTTCCAGATAAAATGTGCCTTTTTCGCATGAATCTCTACCGGAACCTGTTGATAAAATTGCGGATTTACCAAACCGACTAACATGCCACTGCCAACATAATCATATGTTTCCTCTTTCGGAGTATCATAATATCGCAATCCGTAATCTCCGAGACACAGCAGGACTACAGCAACTATAACGATCAGAAAAATTACGATTCCTTTGTTCTTTTTACTCCAATGCATGATCTGTATCTCCTTTTCACACTTTACCCTGCAAAATATAAACCGCTGAAATAGTCACTGTAATCCGTTCCATCCCGTAACCGAAACCACCCCTTCACACCATCCGTAATCTCGATGCAGATCCAGTCCTGTGTTGCATCCAGCTTCGTCATGCGTACCTTGCTTCCTTTGGGCAGCACAAAGGTCTCATCCCCGTCCGGTGTACGGTAGAGCGTTATATCCTGCCGCAGCTCCACTTCCTCCCAGGCACTTAATACATATTCCTCCTGTGGCACTTCCCGAAGTCTTCCGTTCGATGTTACCTGATAGATTTTCTGGATGTAATCATTCTGCACCGCAAAATATGGTTCAGTGATAACCATCTGTCCATCCTGTATCCATGCCTTTCGCAGATCCTGTGCGAGCCGGTCTGTTTCCACCGGTTTTCCGTCTTCATAGTGGTAGATTCGTGTCAATGGCTCTGCGCTTTCTCCGTCATCGTACAATGCGATCAGGAGCTGTTCCCCATCCGGGCTGAAAGCGAAGATCGAATTGCTCATATTTCCCGTGCTGTCCGGAATCTCAATCGTCTGTCCGTCTATCTCCAACACTGCATCCCGCAGGTCATAGCAATTCATCTGACCCAGTCCCAAATTTACACAAATCTTATATTCCTCGAAAGAATATCCCGTTACCGGCTCCGCAGGATGCAGAGAAATCTTCTCCGGCACACCATCGCCATCCAGATCCAGCTGCGCCGATGTCTCAGTTTCTGTCCGCTCCGATACATCAAATACCACACCCGGATAGGCCAGAATGTCTGCTCTTTCGATGTGCTGGCTATCCGCCCCGCTAAGTGCAAACCGCATACTTATGGATGGATTACTATTGTAAATGTCATAATATCCGTCATGAACATGAAGCGTCGTGCCGCTGTTGAGCTGCAAATTCACCGGCAGAACCGTATCGGTGACAGTATGGGTACTCATGTCAAACTCCCGAAGTACCCTCGGCATCCACTCATCCGTCATAAGATGCGCCTCATCGGGATCTGTCAGATAATAGACCTTGCCGCCGCTCCATTCCGTCACATCCGGCAGATCTTTTTGCAGCTGTGTATAGGCATCCGATGTGTCATATGCGCCCCGCTCACAGGTAACGTCATACCAGCCCGTTGCCATGATGCGTTCCGCTTGAATGCAGCGAAATACACTGCCGGACGTTCCCCAAAGTTCACTCATGGTATAGATCCCGTAATTTGAAATCTGTACATGGGGATAATAAGTCGAATAACTGCCGGCATCCACAGGATACCAGTCCATCCAGCCCCAGTAGACCGCTCTGTCCGGTTGTCGGAGTTCGTACTCCCCATAGACCATTCTGGTACAGATATCACCGGTGAGCGGACCATATCCCGAGTCCTCCGCACTGCCCGGATCTCCAAAGGATAAGAGCCACAGCTGCGTCATCTCCTCCGCCATGACCATGGGAATATCTACAGCAGATCCATCCGCAAAAGTATAATGTACATTCACCACAGAGCCTTCTCCCGGCCGGTCAGAGTCCTCCCGATAATAAGGATATTGCCGCCCTGCCGGATACAGCGTCTCGGTCACGGCTCCGCTTCCATCACCCAGGTGCAACAGTGACACCGCTGCCGTTACCGGATCTGTATATTTTCTATAAGTCTCGGATGCAGGTTCCTCCGCCAGTGCTTTGAATATCGCATACGCGGCATTCGTATTGTTTTCACGAACCAGCAGATCATAAGCCACTTGATCCGCTGCAAAGGAATGCTTTTCTTCGATTTCTTCCACATCAAAAACAGCGGCAAAATCTTCTCTGCTATGAATCGTTACCTTTGCAAAATCTTCCGGTGTCTTGATGCTGTCCGGAAACTGCGCAATATTTCCACTCGTCTCCGCATTGCTGTCTACATCCATTTCTGCTCCTGCGCTGTCGTCTGTATCTGCACGATCCGCCGTGCCTGCCCCGTTCCCACTTCCACCGGGATTGCTGCACAGACACACCGCCAGTACCACGATCACTGCTGCCGCGCCAATCATGACCCAGAACGGCGGCTTGCGGTAATCCAGTACATGACGAATACGATTCTTCACATGGTCTTCGCCAAAAGATAAAAGTGCGCAGATGGAACCGCCCCGATAGCGTTTCCATTCCCCACCGGAAGCCTCTTCCAACAGGGTATAGGAATAGATTTTCTTACTCTCCTCCCCGAGAAGCTTCACAACTTTTTCATCACAGGACATCTCGCAGTCCATGTTCATCAGATAAAATGCCAGCCACACCAGCGGATTGAACCAGTGGACGCAGCAGATCACCAACGCCGCAGGCTTAAACAGATAGTCCCTGCGCTGTAAGTGCACCCGTTCATGACACAGAACAACTTTTCTGCTCTCAGGATCTAAGCCCGAAGACAGATAGATTACCGGATGGATCAGCCCCATGACGAAGGACAGATGCTCACCGTCGATCTCGCAGATCCCAGGTTCCACCTGCCTGACACTATTGTCAGATCTACGAATCCGATGACGCATGCGCAGATAAGAATAAGCATGATATCCCAGGAAACCAAGCATTCCTGCCAACCATACCATGGATAATACACGAAACCACACCGGGTATGTCCATGCGCGGGCGTCAGTACCCGTTCCGGCAGATGTTCCCGAAATCACTGCATCTGTTCCTCTGGCTGCCACCCCTGCAACCGTAGCTCCACTTTCTGTTCTTGCAGTTCCCAGGGAAAAATCCTGCGTGCCGTCAGCGTTCATGACAGTATTGTCATTTCCACCAGCCATCGCTTTTTCTGCCGTCTGGCTGTCCGGTACTTCCTCTGCATCGTACTCCCGCCGCAGGACATCTCCGATATCCTTCGTATCGTTGGCCTCTGCATAACCATGACTGCCCGGACTGACTGTCTGCTGCCCGGACGTCATCTCTGTCCCCACAGATAGCAATTTCTCCGGAATCAGGCTGATTCCTGTCTCCGGTAGTATCGGGCAGCACAACCGCACAAACACGATTCCCCATAACAGATAGGAACACCATTTTGGTGCTTTTTGCAACAAAAGTCTGGCGAGGATCACCAGCAGCACACAGTATCCTCCCACCAGACTTAAGTTCCATACACCGTCAAATATTCTGTAGATATTCTCACCCATAAGCCCCTCCTGTCCTGCCCCCCGGCAAGGCATAGTCGATGTTTTATAGACTCTTTGTAATTATAGTCTACATTCTACCGACCCATCTGTCAAG
>OGZC01001835.1_pt1 | contig 10969 bp, 6 predicted proteins | sample 1576751 | NCBI WGS metagenome assembly OGZC01 (sample SAMEA3541486, study PRJEB24748) | human gut metagenome | biome: human gut; feature: human-associated habitat; material: faeces | place: China | collected 2012
GACATTACACTAAGTATAAGACAGTTACGGCAGACGCTTTTCAGCAATACCAAGCACCCGCCAACTGCTTGGTGCTTACAAAATACTTGTGCGCTTCGTGAACTCCAGAATCTCGCGGATATAGCCAAAAGCAAGCCCCACTACCGTATCGGCTGCACCGTAGTATACAGCTACACGTTCTCCATCCTGCAATGCTGCGCAAGGGAACACCACATTGGGTACATCGCCTGCCAGTTCGTATGGAGCAGCCGGCGCAAGCAGATACTCACGGGTGCGGTAGAGCAACTTGGCAGGATTGTCCTTATCCAGAATAGCTGCTCCCATGGAGTAACGGAAACCGTTACAAGTGGTTATCACGCCATGATAGAACATCAGCCAACCCTCGTCCGTGAGGAACGGTACCGAACCTGCCCCTATCTTGGTACACTGCCAGGCACTTTCGGGGAAAGGCGTAGGAGCCATCACATGGCGGTGTTCGCCCCAGAATTTCATGTCAGGGCTGAAGCTAATGTAGATGTCGCCAAAAGGAGTATGTCCGCTATCGCTGGGACGGCTCAAGAGCGCATATTTGCCATCGAACTTCTGAGGCAACAACACACCGTTGCGGTTGAAAGGCAAGAAAGCATTCTCGCACTGGAAGAACTCCTTGAAATCGAAAGTATAGCCGATGCCGATGGTGGGGCCGTAGTAGCCGTTGCACCACGTAATCCAGTAGCGGTCCTCAATCCATGTCACGCGCGGATCGTATTTATATTCGGACTCTATCATGTCCGTATTCCCGGCCTTGAACTTGATTGGCTCATGCTCTATTTCCCAGTGGATGCCGTCCTTACTGAAACCGGCAAAGATATTCATCTGCACCGCCCGGTTGTCACAACGGAACACACCGGCATAACCATCCTTAAACGGAACCACCGCACTGTTGAAAATGCTGTTCGACGACGGAATATGGTAGCGGTCTATTACGGGATTCTCCGAATAACGCCACATTACATCCTTACAGCCTGCCGGCCGTTCTTCCCAAGGCATTGTGATTTTGTTGCTCATAATTGCTCTATATTATTAATTGGTTATTGTTGTTTCTTCTCATCGGCATACGTAAATGGTATGAAGTACGTAATGAGGAACGCCGGAATGGTGGCAAACAGCGTGAAGGTAAAGAACGCCTCGTACCCCAACCAGTCGCTGACAAAACCGCTGATTGTGCCCGGCAACATCACACCCAGATTCATGATGCCCGAAGCAAAGGCATAATGTGCCATCTGGTGCTTTCCCGGCGCCACCTGCTGCATCATGAACAAAGTCAGTCCCACAAAACCAAAACCATAACCGAAGTACTCGAGCACGATGGCACTACCTATCAGCAACCCGCTTTCCGGCTGGTACATGGCAAGCAGGGTATACGCTACAAAAGGCAGATTGAAGATGCAGCACAGAGAGAACAGCGTCCGCCGCAATCCCCGGTGCGAAATGTAATAGCCTGCCAACAGTGACCCCAGCACAAAGGCTGCCGCCCCATAAGTGCCGTAGTACAAACCTATCTGCTGCTCATTCAGTCCCAAGCCACCTGCCGAACGCTCCGCCTTCAAGAAAAGAGGGACAATCTTCATGACAAAACCCTCGGCAAGGCGATAAAGGATAATGAACGCTATATAGTACCAGATGTGCTTCTTCAAGAAGAAATCCTTGATTACCGCCACCAACTGCTCCCACGTCTCTCTTGCCGACTTGGCGCCGGATGCGGCCGCACCGCCCGATGGCAGCATGCGCATGTGGTAGAAGCCAAGCAGCAGCATCACCGCCGCCAATATCAGCATCACCGTCATCCATGCATGCCGGGTAGCCTCGTGGCGGACTGCCTCTGTGGCACCCTCCACCCCACCGAAACCTACCAGCAAGGCACCTGCCAGCCAGACCAACCCGCCGGACGCCACAATCTTCGCTATATTGTAGAAGGCTCCCTGCCAACCGATATACTTGGCCTGGTCCTGCTTGTTCAGTTCCGACATGTAGACACCATCCGTAGCCACATCGTGCGTGGCTCCGCTGAAAGCAATCACTGCCAGCAGCGCAATGCATATCGCAAAAAAGAACGGTAACTGCAACGCCAAAGCCACCAGAGCAAAACCTGCTCCGGTAACCATCTGCGTCAGTACCACGAAAAACTTCTTCGTCTTGAACATTTCAAGGAACGGACTCCAAAGGAACTTCAGCGTCCAGGGCATCATGATGAGCGACGTCCACAGAGCAATCTGCGCGTCACCGATACCCATCCCCTTGAACATCAGCACAGAAACCATGTTCAGCACCACGAACGGCAATCCCATGGCGAAATATACGGTGGGGACCCACGATATAGGATTATGATTTTTTCGGCTCATCCCTTCTGTATATTATCTGTGTCACTTCAACGGTTCACTGCCCATAGTCAGCTCCAGCGTACCGCCGTCCACTATATCCTGATGCGTGAAGAATGGAGTCTCCAACTTATTGCCGTTCAGCACAATGCTCCGCACATACTTGTTGTCGCGGCTGTTGTTGTGGGCTATCACCTTGAACGACTTGCCGTCTTTCAGATGAACGGTCGCCTCGTTGAACAGCGGGCGTCCGATGGAATATACCGGCTTGCCGGGGCATACCTGATAGAAGCCCATCGCATTCAGAATGTACCATGCAGACATCTGTCCGCAGTCTTCATTGCCCGAAAGTCCGTCGGGGTTGTTGAAGTAAAGCGTATGCAGCACCTCATCCACAATCTCCTGCGTACGCCAGGGCTGGCCTACGTAGTTGTAGAGATGGGCAATGTGATGGCTTGGCTCATTGCCGTGGGCATACTGACCTATCAGACCGGAAATATCCACCGAGGTCGATTCACCTTCCAGCTTGGAATCGGCCGTGAACAGAGAATCCAACTTGCCGATGAAGGCGTCGCGTCCTCCCATCAGTTCTACCAATCCGTCCACATCGTGGGGAACGAACCAAGTCCACTGCCATGCCGTACCTTCGCAATAGTCATCGTTACGGTGATTGGAAGCGCGGGGGTTGAAAGGCGTACGCCAGTTGCCCTCACTGTCCAGTCCGCGCATGAAGCGGGTACTCGGATCGAAATAAACTTTATATCCCTCGGCAAAGGCCGCATACTTATCGCGGTTGGCTTCGTCGTCCAAGGCACCTGCCAGTACGGAGATGCACCAGTCATCGTAAGCATATTCCAGTGCTTTTGCCACGGACTCATTGTCCTTATCGCAAGGCACGTAGCCAATCTTGTTCTTCCAGTACTTGGCCTGCGGCATCAGATGCGGCACAACCAAAGGATGGGTGATAATACCCGTCGTATCGTATTCTGCCGTACGGAGGCAAGCCTTGTAAGCCTCCTGCACGTCGAAGTTACGGTATCCCTTTACATAAGAATCCGCTATGAGGGAGGCTGCATGATAACCAATCATGGTACCCGTATAGTTTCCGGCCAGTTCCCACATAGGCAGGACGCCGCCCTCGCGGGACTTCTGGATGAGCGAACGGATGAAAGCCTCGTTCAGTTCAGGATCAATAATCGTCATCAGCGGATGATAGGCACGGAAAGTGTCCCATAAAGAGAAAATGGTGTAGATAGGCTCGTCCACCCTGCCTTGATGGGGCTTCAAGTCCATACCAAAGTAACGTCCGTCAGCATCGGTAAACAAGTTGGGCTGCATACCCGTGTGGTAAAGTGCCGTGTAGAACATGGTACGCTGGTCGTTGTCCTTCGTATCGATGTCAATCTTGGAAAGATAAGTGTTCCACTGCTGGCGGGCAGCACGGCGCACACCGTCAAAATCCCATCCGGAGATTTCGGCTTCCACATTCTTGCGGGCACCGTCCATATCCACGGCAGACACACCTACCTTTACCAATACCTCCTCATTGGGCTCCGTCTGGAATTGCAGTAAAGCTTTAGCTGTAGGCAGAAGCGGACCGCCTTCGTCCAATGCCATGGAGTCCGTGACCAGCGTATAGGTAAATGGTTTGGAGAATTTAGCGTAGAAGTTGATATACTGGTCGAAAGCCCAATATACAGTCTTCTTGCGTCCACGGATTTCAGTATCGCTGATTACTTCCAGCTCCATCTGTTCATTCTTCTGGCGCTGGATACTGTAATCCAGGTCGAGGATAAAACCTGCATCTTCCGCTTTCGGGAAGGTATAGCGATGAATCGCCGCACGTTTGGTAGAGGTCAGTTCGGCTTTCACCCCGTAGCGGTCCAAAAATACGGAATAATATCCCGGTTCGGCTGTTTCATTCTCGTGGGAAAAGGCAGAGGCGTACGCCATCTGCTGGCTCTTCGAGCCCATGGAGTGGTAATCCTGCCGACCTACAGTGGGCATCAGCAGCACATCCCCGTAATCGGCACAACCCGTACCGCTGACGTGGGTATGTGAAAATCCGTTGATAGTAGTATCTGCATAGTAATATCCGGAGCAGGCATCCCACTCGTAGATACGCGTGTCGGGGCTGGGCTGAATCATCCCGTTGGGAACTACCGCTCCGGGATAGGTATGCCCATGTCCACCCGTACCGATGAACGGATTGACGTAAGACGCATAGTCCGGTGCCGTCTGGGTACAGCTGCAAACCGCCCCCAGCAGAAAAAGTCCACCCAACAGTATGGAACTAGATTTCATGTTTTTCTTCATATTGTTTATTGTATAAGTAGGTGTATAGCTTCATAATAGAATCTTGTTATATGAGAATGCTTGAGGAGGGCCGCCCTATTACTTTGAGCAAAGCCCTCCTTTGTTTCATGTATGAAAAGGTTCAAGCATCCGTTTTCCGAAACCTCAGTTTACGGAAAACACGGCATCAGCGTACCTTCTTCATCGTATAGTTCTCACTCACGAAGTAAGGAACATCGGGGAAGATGTCGGTCTCAATCTCACCGCCTACATACTTATAGGGATTGATAGCCCATCTGTTGCCCAAGCCATAGATATGCATATCACCGTTAGGAGCAATAGCACCATCCATATAGTAATCATCATAGTTAGGATATGCTTTCCACTGGAAATTCTTGCTGTAAGTACCGAAATGCATCTTGTAGGTAGCAGGGTCTTCAGCATCGCCCTCATGAATGGTTTGCGGATAGATGAGCAGTGCACCGTTATAGTAATCGCAATGCATCGGATACTTACCGGTGATTTCGGGGAAAGTACCCCAGTTGTAAACCACATATCCGGTACCTTCTTCATCCTTCTCTATAATTACATTCTTCTCAAACTCCTGACTGCCTTTCCAATCCCACCAGCGAGGATTGCCTTCTTCATCCACATAGGTAAAGAGAGAGTTACTGGAAGTTACTTTCCACTCGCCGACCAAATCTTCATAACCCAACATTTTGCCCTGATAAGCTTCACCGATACGGCTCCAGTACTTGCCGCTCCACTCCACTTCATCATCAAAAAGTACTTTACTTATTTCCGAAAGCAACGTATAATACTGATACACCAGCGGTTTGGGATTGTAGAACATCTGAATGCCATAACCTTCATCTTTCACTTTCTGGAATTTGCTCTTGTCAAATCCACTCCAACCTCCGTTCAACTCATCATTAATCTTCCAAGGCAGCGGAGCATACTTGGATTTGGGCAGGTTCTCAAAATGAGACTCTTCACGGCCAAAGGCTCCCTCGGGATTCTGATTCTGGTAGTAACCGTAGGTCATATAGTCCACAATGTCACCTACCTTCATACCCTCTACCTCACCGTCTGGAGAGTCGAGCGAACCATATTCATACACACCAATCAACTTGTTGCCAAATACCTGGCGGCACTCATAAACCAAACGCGCGAAGTTGGCACGTGAGCGTGTTTCGAAGCCGGGACCGGGATTGGAGTTGTTGTAGTTGGTGTACTCATCATCAAAGTCGATGCCATCCAAACCATAAATATCCAAGTAGGCTTTCAGTTCCTTGGCAAAGTCTTTGGCAGCAGCTTCCGAAAGGTTACCCATACCAGCCTCGTCATGGTTGCCAAGAATAGTCATAGCCACCTTAATGCCCTTAGCCTGCAAAGGACGGATGAACTTATCCGCATTTCTCAGCAAGAAGGAAACCTGGTCATTGCAGAAAACATGTACGCGACCGGTCTTGCTATCCACATTGATGTTGGCAGCAAAAATGCTGACTACATCAAAGAAAGGCTTTCCGTTGCTCTTCATGGTATATTCACCCATATTCAAGATGTTCTCGTCATTTACTTCCACAAAGCAATGTGTAAGTATATCACCCTTACTGATACTCTCAGGAATAGCAGCCAAAGGCTTTACCAAGTAAATATATTCCTGATTGTTTGTAGAAACTTCCACACCGTTATTGGCAGATGCAGAAACGGCAACAGCATAAGTCTGTCCGATTGTGCCTCCGGCATTGATATTCAGTTCCACAGAAGCCGACTTCTGTTCGCCCGCCTTGATAGTGGCAGTTCCACCGTTCGCCAGGCTCAGCTTATCGGCGGGATACATTTTATAGCTTGTTCCATTCTTCTTATTGTAAGCCTCCAAAACGTCTTCGTCCACTTTGAAGGTCACCGTAACATCCTGCTCTGCAGCTTTGCTCAGTTCAAAATAGAGATGTCCGGTAGCAACCTTGTCGCCAAAAACAGAAATCGGAGTAAGTTCACGTGCACCGGCGGCAGACTTTACATAGCCATACACGCCATCCACAGTATCCAGCTTGTCACTGTTGCCGGTGTTGATGACAACATCATCTTCACAACCGGTGAAGCATATTCCTGCACATGCAAAAGCCATTGCCAGCAAGCCTGATTTTACATGATTCATATATTTCATAATCAATATCTTTTTATTTGAATTAAGGTATAACTAAATTATTTAGCGGGCAGTTCCACAGCAGTCCAAGTCAATGATTCCACTGCAGTAGCATTGTTCTCATTTCCGCTATAATCGTGAATGGCAGTACCGGCGCCCTCATCGAACTTCCAGTAAGAAACCAGTCCGTCAGCATCCGGCTCTACCTGGTAGAAGTGGTCCTTTGCATTGATTTCTGCTGATGTCAACACCTTGTTCCAGATACGCACCTCTGAGATATTACCTTCCAACCAACGGTCACGATTGTATGAATGGCCAATCCAGAATCCGTTACCTTCATCGGTCATGGTCTGGCCCCAGTTCACGACTCCGCAGTCCAAAGTAGTCTCCAGCATATTCTTACCATTGATGTAGATTATAACTGTTTTTGCATCCGCATCGTAGGTCACAGCGATATGTGTCCATTCGTTTGTCGGAATAACCAGACTCTCATCGGTCACATTGCCGCTACTTGTAGCCACCTGCAACTGGTTTTGAGGAATTCCGGCATCACCGATGCGGAGCAGGAACTTACCTTCGATACCCATAATGGAAGTCAGCATCTTGTCAAACTTGCTTACACGAATCAACGCTTCTGCCGTCAGCTTATTCATATTATTGGCTACATCTGGATTGGTCCAAGTTACGTAAACCAGATTCTTGGTAATATCAGGAACCGTATTAATCAATGCGGCACCCTTCAGCACGTAGTACATGGTACCGGAGCTCTTCAAGACTCCGATGCTTGCCTGGTCTACCGTAACCGGCAATACATATACCTTCTCACGGTCCAGCTCCGTCAAGTTCTTGAAGCTGACAGTGATGTCGTCTGAAATGACAGCACCGGCCAAAATGGTAGCCTGCGGAGTTTCTACCGTATAATAGTTTTCCGGCAGAGCCTCGGCTGTGTCATAATAGGTAGCGTTATAAGTAGCTACCAGTGAAGGGTCCGCCTTCAAGGCAATAGTTATATCCTGCGATTCAGGACGAGCCATTGAAATCCGGAATGAACCTTCCGTATCGGAAACAGTGTTTTTCAACAACACAGTACTGGTCATCGCCGAGCCGTTGATATACACCTGATTATCGAAATTCTCAACGTCATTATCATTACAAGCAGCAAATACACCTGCCAATAATGCCATCGATACTAAATATATACTTTTCAGTTTCATGATATTCCAAGAACGAGCGGGCCGAGGAGTCGATGATTTTCATCACCGAGGGGAATTCCGCGAGCGGGTCGATCACCAAGTCGCGCGACGTGAACACGCAGGCCGTGTTCAGCCTGCGCGGCAAGCCGCTCAACAGTTACGGGCTGACCAAGAAGATCGTTTACGAGAACGAGGAGTTCAATCTGCTGCAGGCCGCGCTGAACATCGAAGAGGACATGGACAACCTGCGCTACAACAAGATTATCGTAGCGACGGATGCCGATGTGGACGGAATGCACATCCGGCTGCTGTTGCTGACGTTTTTCCTGCAGTTCTTTCCCGACGTGATCCGCTCGGGACACCTTTATATTTTGCAGACGCCGCTGTTCCGCGTGCGCAATAAAAAGGAGACGCGCTACTGCTATAGCGAGGAGGAGCGCCTGCGGGCCGTGAGCCAACTCGGGCCGAACCCCGAGATCACGCGCTTCAAGGGCCTCGGGGAAATCTCGGCCGACGAGTTCAAGAACTTCATCGGCGAGGACATGCGGCTGGACAAGGTGCGGATGACCAAGGACGATCCGATCTGCGATCTGCTCGAGTTCTACATGGGCAAGAACAGCGCCGAGAGGCAAGGCTTCATCATCGGCAACCTGCGCATCGAGGCCGACTATGTCGAGGATTTGATTTGACGACTTCCAAGAGCAAACGACGAACATGAGCGATAAAGACAACGAAAAGGAACTGTCCGCGAATCCCGAGGACCTCGGATTGCGGGAGCCCGGCGCGGGCGACGACGGTGCAGGCGTTCGGGAGGGAACCGTCGCGGAGAGCGCTGCGCCGGACGACGGCGGGGCGGAGGCTTCGGCTGCGGGCGAGGCGGAGACCGTTGCGGAAGCATCCGAGACGGGCCGTCCGGCCAAGTTCGGCCGGCTGACGGGCGACGGGGCCGACCGGCGAAAGCTGACGGGCATGTACAAGGACTGGTTTCTGGACTATGCCTCGTATGTGATTCTGGAACGTGCCGTGCCTCACGTCGACGACGGACTGAAGCCGGTGCAACGGCGCATCCTGCATGCGATGCGCAAGCTCGACGACGGACGCTACAACAAGGTCGCCAATATCATCGGCTCGACGATGCAGTACCATCCGCACGGCGACGCTTCGATCGGCGACGCGCTCGTGCAGCTCGGTCAGAAGGATATGCTGATCGACTGTCAGGGCAACTGGGGAAACATCCTGACGGGCGACGGAGCCGCTGCGCCGCGGTACATCGAGGCGCGGCTGTCGAAGTTCGCGCTCGACGTCGTGTTCAATCCGAAGACCACCGAGTGGATGCTCTCCTACGACGGCCGCAATCAGGAGCCCGTGACGCTTCCGGTCAAGTTTCCGCTGCTGCTCGCGCAGGGCGTCGAGGGAATCGCCGTCGGACTGGCGTCGAAAATCCTGCCGCACAATTTCAACGAGCTGGTCGACGCGTCGATCGCCTATTTGCGCGGCGAGCCGTTCGAGCTCTATCCCGATTTCCCGTCGGGCGGGCTGTGCGACGTGACGCGGTACAACGACGGATTGCGCGGCGGGGCGGTCAAGGTCCGCGCGCGGATCAACAAGATCGACAAGCGGACGCTCGCGATCACCGAGATACCCTACGGCACGACGACCGAGTCGATCAAGGAATCGATCATCAAAGCCAACGACAAGGGTAAAATCAAGATCAAGAAAGTCGACGACAACACTTCGGATCAGGTCGAGATCATCATCCACGTCAGCAACGACGAGTCGTCGGACCGGACGATCGACGCGCTGTACGCCTTCACCGACTGCGAAGTCTCCATATCGCCGAATTCGTGCGTCATCATGGACGACAAGCCGCACTTCATGGGCGTGCACGAGATTCTGCGCCGCTGCGCCGACCGCACGCGGGAATTGCTGCGCCGCGAGCTGGAAATCCGGCTCGAGGAGTTGGAGCAGGACTGGCATATGTCGTCTCTGGAAAAGATTTTCATCGAGAACAAGATTTACCAGCGCATGGAGGAGGCGACTTCGCGCGAGGCGGCCTATGCCGCCGTTGACGAGGGACTGAAGCCTTTCGCGCATCTGCTGCGCCGCGAGATCACGCTCGACGACGTCGTGAAGCTGACCGAGCTGCGCATGATCCGCATTTCGCGCTACGACTCCTTCAAGGCCGACGAGCATGTGAAGAGCGTCGAGCAGGAGATCGCGCAGGTGAAACGGCATTTGGCGACACTGACCGATTTCACGATCGCCTACTTCCGCCGGATCAAGGAAAAGTACGGCCGGGGCCGCGAGCGGAGGACCGAGCTGCGCGAGTTCGATTCGATCGAAGCGACGAAGGTCGTCGTAGCGAACGCCAAGCTGTACGTCGACCGGGCCGAGGGCTTTTTCGGTATCGGACCGGCCATGCGCAAGGACGAGTTCGTATGCGACTGTTCGGACATCGACGACGTGATCGTCGTGACCAAGGAGGGCAAGTACGTCATTACGAAAGTGAGCGAAAAGGCGTTCTTTGCGAAGAACATCTACTATATAGGCATTTTCAAGCGCAACGATGAGCGGACGATTTATAACGTGCTCTACCGCGACGGCCGCGGCGGCCCGCTGATGATGAAGCGCTGCGCGATCAAGGGCATTACGCGCGACCGCGAGTACGACCTGACCAAAGGCACGCCGCGCAGCGAGATTCTCTACATGAGCGTCAATCCGAACGGCGAGGCCGAGGTGCTGAAAGTCTACTTCAAGCCGAGACCGAGGCTCAAGAAGCTGATCGTCGACCTGAATTTCGGCGAGCTGGCCATCAAGGGCCGGCAGTCGCAGGGCAACCTGTTCACGCGCTATGCGATTCACAAGATCGTGCTCAAGGAGCGCGGCGCGTCGACGCTCGGCGGCATCAGCGTGTGGTACGACGACGATACCTTTTTTGCATGTGCGCTGTTCTGCGCCGTCGACGTACGTGCACA
>OGZC01001842.1_pt1 | contig 10948 bp, 9 predicted proteins | sample 1576751 | NCBI WGS metagenome assembly OGZC01 (sample SAMEA3541486, study PRJEB24748) | human gut metagenome | biome: human gut; feature: human-associated habitat; material: faeces | place: China | collected 2012
CAGCAAACATAATCAGTTAAAGAGTTAGGAATTTATGTCACAAAGATAGTGCAAAAAAGTGAGATAGAAAAAGTCTTGCTTCCTTGTGGCATATAAAAAAAGATGATGTGCCATCAACCGTTTTGACACATCATCTTAATATATATATCGGCCTATATGACCGGTATTCCTGCGTGGGGCAGGGCGGTACTTATTTTTCGAGTTCCTTCAGCAGTTCCTCTACGGCAGCTTTCAGCTGTGTGTCTTCTCCCTTCACGATGGTCTCGGGTGAATTGGCTACTTTGATGTCCGGCTCCAGCTGCGAGTTCTCCAGATAGCTGCCGTCCGACAGGCGGTAGCCCACGACGGGGATGCCGAATACCAATGACGGGTCTTGCAGGCGTTCCCACGACACGCTGGTCATGGTTCCCGGCACGGGCATGCCTACCAGCTTGCCCAGTCCGCGGTGGCTGTAAACCCACGGCGTGCCGTGCGCATTGGAGTAGTTGGCCTCGCACATCACCATGATGGAGGGTTTGTTCCAGCGGCGGCTGGGCATGTCGCACGTCTCGCGACCGCGCACCACTTGGGTGAAGTATTTTTGTCCACTGAAAAGTATTTCTATATCCTCGTGCAAGCGTCCACCGCCATTGAAACGGGTGTCGATGACGATGCCTTCGCGGTTGTTGTATTTTCCCAGGATGTCCGAGTAGACGGAACGGAAACTGTCGTCTCCCATAGACTCGATGTGCACGTAACCCAATCGGCCACCCGACCATCGGTCAACGTCTGCCGCACGCTGTTTCACCCAGCGGCTGTAGAGTAAATCGCTGAACGCACCGTTCGTAATGGGGATAATGACCTCTTCCCAGTGCTCCTTGGTCTGCGGGTCGAAGAGAGAAACAAGTGTTTTCTTCCGTGCCTTGTTGTTGAGCAGCGTGTAATAGTCCGCATCGGGGGTGATTTCCACGCCGTCTATCTTTTCGATGACTGTGCCGGCTTTCACCCGGGTGTTGGCTGTGTCGAAGGGGCCTTTCTCCACTACTTCGGCAATGAGCATGCCCTTGCCCGTGTAGTTCCAGTCGAAGAACAGTCCCAGGCTGGCAGTAGGTTCGGATTGCCCTTTGGGATAGAAACGGCCGCCGGTGTGAGATACGTTCAGCTCGCCCAGCCATTCGCTCAGCAGTTCGGCAAAGTCATAATTGTTGTCGATATGGGGCAGGAAGCGGCGATAGGCGGCGGTCATCTTGTCCCAGTCCACTCCGTGCATATTGGTATTGTAGAATCGCTTCTGCTGTTGGCGGTACACGTGGTCGAACATGTATTCGCGCTCCGCAGCCAGGTCCATCTTGGCATCTACCTGGAAGGTGATGGGGGTCAGCGCGTCGGATGAAGTGTCCATTTTCTGCATCTTGCGGCTGCCCAGCAGGAAGAGGTTTTTGCCGTCCTTGTCCAGCTGCATGTCTGCCCATCCGGCATCCATCTTGTGCAGCAGTTTGGTTTCCTTCTTGCGGAGGTTCATCTTCCAGAGGTCGTAGCCACCTTCGAAGGCTGCCAGGTAGTAGAGTGTCTCGCCATCCTTGGAGATGATGGTGCTGCCCATGTCGGAAGAGTTCGGGGTGAGGCGCACCACACGGTCTTCGATGCCTTTCAGCTCTACGACGATGTCTTTCGGCTGGTCATCTTTTTCGTCAGCATTGCTGTCTTTCTTGTCGTATTTCTTCTTTTTATCCTTGTTTTTGCCTTGGGGGGTGTCCTTCCCGGCAGACTTCTTCTGCTCCTTCTCCAGCTCCTTGCGCAACTCGTAGTCTTCTTTGCTCAGGCAGTATTTGTCGTAGGCGTCTTGGTTGAGGAAGACGAGCATGGCGTCGTTCAGCGAGCCCCATGAGGCATGGGCACGCATGCCGTAGCGTTCGGTGGTGAAAAGGATGGCGTTGCCGTCCAGCGCAAAGTGGGGATAGCCGCTCATGTAGCCGCTATTGGTGAGGTTGATGATGTCTTTGCCTCCCTCTGCGCTGACCAGGCCGATGTCGGAGTAGGGGTCGTGCTTGTTACCCGTGAACTCAAGTGTAAACCATTTACCGTCCGGCGACCATGCGTAGTCAAATCCTCCGCCGGTGCTGTACCAGGTGGAGCCGTCCGTAATCTGGCGCACCTTCTTCGTCTCCAGATTGAGCACCATCAGCCGGATGCGGTCTTCGATAAAGGCGAGTTCCTTGCCGTCGGGCGAGAATTGCGGATAGGCACGTTCCACGGTGGTGGAGGGCAGCAGCACTTCTTCTTCAATCAGCGTGGCGTTCGGGAAGTTAGGGTCTTCCTTGCGGGCTATCTTGGCAAGGTAGAGCTGCCAGTTGCCGCCTCGCTCGCTGGCGTAGGCCAGGGTGCGGTTGTCCGTCGCAAAGGAGAGGCCCGCTTCGCGTGCCGGTGTGTGCGTCACCTGCTTGGTAGTGGCATAGTCTGCCGAAGTGACAAAGACTTCTCCGCGCAGCGTGAAGGCAATCTGTTTTCCGTCCGGGGACACAACGGCAGAGGTGGCTCCGTCGGAAGACTGCAGGTTGGCGAATTGCGGCCGGTCATCGCGCACCAGTTCTATGGCGACTTTCTTCGGGGTGGCATCCGGCTGCTGGGTATAGATTTCGCCGTCGTAACTGTAGCACAACGTCCCGCCGTCACTCATGGAGAGGAAGCGCACGGGATGTGTCTTGAAGCTGGTGATGGGCTTCACCTCTCGGGGCTGTGCCAGCGGGAAGGCATACACGTTGAATGAGCCGCCGTTTCTCTCACTCAAAAAGTAAACCGTTCTTCCATCGGGTGACAACACCGGGTTGCGGTCTTCGCCCGCGCGGTCGGTGAGGTTGGTATGGATACCCGTCTTTGCATCATACAGCCAGATGTCGCGGGTGATGGAGGAGGTGTGGTGCTTTCTCCATTCATCTTCAAATCCCTTGCGGTCTTGGTAGAGGAACTGATGGCCCGCCTTGTCGAAGCAGACCGCTTCGGCAGGGGTGCCCAGCACTTGCTCCGTACGCCCTCCCGTTGCAGGTACTTTGTAAAGCTCGGTCATGGCCGAAGTGGGGAAAAGAGCGCTGCTTGCCGGGTCCTGGATGGATGCGGAAAACAAGATATACTTTCCGTCCGGAGTGAATGTGGAGGGTATCTCACCGGTGGAGTGGGTAGTGAGCCGTTGGGCGGTTCCGCCGTCTGCCGGCATCACGAATACGTCGAAGTTGCCGTATCTGTCGCTGGCAAAGGCTATTTGTTTGCCGTCCGGCGACCATATGGGGGTACATTCGTAGCTCTCTTGGGTAGTAAGCTGTGTGGCGGTTCCACCTTTGGCAGGCACCTTGTAGATGTCTCCTTTGTAGCAGAATGCGATTTCCGTACCGTCGGGAGAGATTTGCACATCGCGCATCCAGAGCGGCGTGGCGGCATGTCCGGCAATGGCAGTAAGGCCTAGTGCAAGGATTGCAAGGGTTTTCTTCATAAGTGTGTGGGTTGATGTTAATATAGAATGTTTATAAACGTCATGATGCTGTCCACAAGGCAAGGAGCGAGGTACGTCATTTCATACCTCGTGCCTTGTATATCTGTTCTTTGGCATTGTTGATGCTTTGGAACTTCTCTTCTGCGGCTTTCTTGATGTCTTCGCCCAGCGTTGCCACCCGGTCGGGATGGTGTTTCAAGGCCAGACGGCGGTAAGCGGCACGCACTTCGTCATTGGTGGCGGTGGGTTCAACTTCAAGTACTTTGTAGGCCTCGTTCAGTGAGCTACCGCCTAGGTTAAGCATGGATTCCACTTCCTTGACGGATAGTCCCATGTACATGGCCACTTCTTTCAAGGCTTCTATCTCCTCGTTGCAGACGTGTCCGTCGCTTTTGGCAATTTCTACCAAGAATACCAGCAGTTGCAAGCGTTCCTCGTATGTCAGGTTGGCGGCAATCTGCGTTCCACAGTCACGGATGGTGTTTTTAAATGCCAGTGGGTTTTGTCTGTCCATCTGCTTGCGCTGTTCGAAGAGGTTGAGCAGTATCCGTTCTCCCTCGCCCACGGCAGCCTCACCGAATGTGCTTCTCAGAAAGCGGCGGACGAATTCCATTTCACTATGCATGATGCGCCCGTCTGCACGGATAATGTACGAAGCCATCACGAGCATGGAGAAGAGGAAACTGTTCCGTTGCCCGGTATAGGTAGTGCCGTGCGTTGGTTCTTCTCCATAATAACTGCCTGCGTCACTTGAATCGGTGTCGAACAGTGAACCGAATACAAAACCTGCCAAGGCTCCCAGCGGTCCTCCGGCCATGAAGCCGATGATGCCGCCTATCCATTTAGCTGCTCCCATAATTTTTCTTGTTTAAAGTGCAAAAATAGAGATTTCTTACGAGAATTCCAGTAAAAGTGGATGAAGTATTGGGAGATGGGGGAAGATATTGCATTGGCAGACGGAGTGCTCGAAGAAGAAAAAGATATTATCAATTAGTCGGCAGATGTATTGAATATTCCCGAACGCACTGCTATTCCGATTCGGTGTAACCATCCTTCTGTACCATTAGCGTTGCCCGGCATGTCGATATCTGCATCATCAGGGCGTCCTGGTGTCGTAATATCCTCCGCATCAAGGTCTTCGGGAAGTGTTTCCGGAATATGTCTTGAAGTGGATGTTACCTTGTAAATTTTCTGCATGGACTCGTTCAGATAGGTAGTAGCCCCGTAGGTAAAGAAAGGAATGATTACCTTGTCTTTCAGGTCGTATGCTTCGAGGAATGTACAGACTACCATTGCGGGTTGATGCCACCAGCAAGGCGAACCGACGAAAATTGTATCATATTTCGCCAATGCCTCTTTATCAAGCAGATTCGCTACTCCAGGGCGCAGGTCATTATAGGCTTCATGCTGAATGCGGTCGCTGTCATCGTAAGGATTTGCAGCATACGGTTCGGCAGCCTCAATGCGATGGATATCTGCGCCTGTAAGTTTCACGATACGTTCGGCAATGGCCTGGGTGTGTCCTTCGGCAGAAAAGTAGAGCACAAGCATATTGCCGTTTCCGGATGGAGTATCGGGAGTGTCGTCGGTGGTAGAGCATGCTGCCATTGTCGTTAGAGAGAGGAGCAAGAGCGGAATAAGAAGTAACTTTTTCATATTCGAGTTGTTTTTAGATATTTATTGATTAGTGTATTCTTCATCGCTTACAGGTTCATACCACTGTGTAGCACCCAAATGAACTTTTGTATTGATAGCTATATGCGTGAATCCGCTGTCGGGAGCCGCTCCGTGCCAATGCACCACATCTGCCGGAATAGCGACTACATCGCCGGGATTCAACACTTGTATAGGCTTCCCCTTTTCCTGATAGTAACCTTTTCCGGCGGTGGCAATCAGAATCTGTCCGCCCGGATGCGAATGCCAGCTGTTTCGGGCTTTCGGCTCGAATATCACGTCGGAGACTACCACATCGAATGTTTCACTGTCGGTCATCAGCCGTTGGAGGTATGCCGTTCCGTTGAAATTGCTGCCCTCGATGGCATCTCCTTGGGGAAAGAGAGAGGCTGATGCTTTTGGGGGTGTTTCAATCTTGTTTTCCGGTTTCGGACTGCAAGCACCAAGTGTTGCAGCCAGTAGAAATAAGTAAGTCATCTTTTTCATCTTGAAGAGTTATTTTAAATGTTGTTTAAAGAAAGAGTCCAGTTTGGGAAGCGTGATTTTCAGATATTTCGGCTGGTCGTATAAATCCACGTGCGTAGCTCCGGGTACGACAAACAGTTCTTTCGGTTCGGCGGCTTTCGCGTATGCGTCCTCAGAAAAATATTTCGATACTGCATTTTCTCCCACTATGAAAAGCATAGGACGTGGCGATATAGTCTCGATTTGCGCAAAGGGGAAGAAGTTCATCATCGGTGCGAGGCTCGTGTAGGAGTAATAGCCCGTAGAGTTGGGATGCTGACCGCGTTGTGGATTGTCGTAATAATCGAGGAAGTCGATGGCAAACTTCGGTGTGTTCTCATCCACTTTTTCGGGCAGGGCACGGATATCCTTGCGTACAGCCCCACCATATTCCATCGTACGCTGGCGGCCGATTTCATCAAGGATAGCCATACGCTGTTCGTAAGTCTGCGAGTCGCCTACACCCTGACGGCGGGCGTCGTGTTCCTTGTGTTCTATGGTCTTGCGCAGCAGACCCCCTCGGTACCGATGTCGACGGTGCAGCAGGCCACGCACTATGTCCGCGGCCGCGTCGTCGAGGTCACGGATAACGCCTGGCAGGGCCAGCAGGACTATGAGGACATCCCCGTCGGCAAGCAGACCGTCCGCGTGGAGCTGCGCTCCGGCAAATACCGCGGGCAGGTCTATGAGCTGCCGAACCAGCTGAGCTATCTCTATGGCACGATCCTGAAGGCGGGCGACGCCGTGACCGTCGCCGTTACGGTGACGAATAACAAAGCATAGCCATTCGCAAACTATTTTCATAAAAAAGGACATTCAAACTGAATGCCCTTTTTATTTTTATTTACATCTTACAGATTACTCACCTAACAAATCCGGACGTAATTTCCGAGTTCTTTCCAATGACTGTTGCAGCTCCCATTCCTTAATTTTAGCCTCATGACCGGATAGTAAAATTTCCGGAACTTTCCATCCTTTGTAATCAGCCGGACGCGTATAAACGGGAGCAGCTAACAGATTATCCTGAAAAGAATCGGAAAGGGCCGATTGCTCGTCAGAGATAACTCCGGGAATAATACGTACAATAGCATCAGCCATAACGGCCGCCGCCAGTTCGCCACCAGTCAATACATAGTCTCCGATACTGATTTCCTTCGTTATGAGATGTTCGCGGATACGGTAATCAATTCCCTTAAAATGCCCGCAAAGAATTATAAGATTTTTAGCGAGAGACAGCGTATTAGCCATAGGCTGGTTAAACTGTTCACCATCCGGAGTCGTGAAAATGACCTCATCATACTCCCGTTCGGCTTTCAAAGCATTAATGCAGCGCTCTATAGGTTCTATCTTCATAACCATCCCGGCAAAACCACCAAAAGGATAATCATCCACCCGACGGTATTTATCTTCAGTATAATCACGAAGGTTATGAATATGTATTTCTGCAAGCCCTTTATTTTGAGCACGTTTCATTATAGAGCAATTGAAGAAGCCTTCAATCATTTCCGGCAGAACAGTAATGATATCAATACGCATATATTTTATTTTTTCCGCAAAAATAGTGTAAGTTAAGAGTAAAAGCAAAAAATATTCGGGAGAAACCCGTATTTTTGTGTCCAAACTCCAAAATCGTTATGACAGTAAAAGAAAAGATAGACCAGCTACGCGCCGACTTACATCGGCACAACTACAATTATTATGTATTGAACGCTCCCGAAATATCAGACAAAGAGTTCGATGACAGGATGCGCGAATTACAAGAGCTTGAAAAGGAACATCCCGAATACCAGGACGACAATTCGCCTACCATGCGCGTAGGAAGCGATTTGAATAAAAACTTCACACAGGTAGCCCATAAATATCCCATGCTCTCATTGGGAAACACCTATTCGGAAAGTGAAGTGACAGACTTTTATGACCGGGTGAAGAAGGCTCTGAACGAAGACTTTGAAATATGCTGTGAATTGAAATACGACGGCACATCCATTTCACTGACCTACGAAAACGGCAAATTGGTACGTGCCGTAACCCGTGGTGACGGTGAAAAAGGTGATGATGTAACGGATAATGTAAAAACGATCCGCACGATACCATTAGTGCTCCACGGCAGCTATCCTGAGTCGTTTGAAATCAGAGGAGAAATATTAATGCCCTGGGAAGTGTTTGAAGAACTGAACCGGGAAAAAGAAGCGCGTGAAGAACCGCTTTTCGCCAATCCGCGCAATGCAGCTTCCGGTACTTTAAAGTTGCAAAATTCCGCTATTGTAGCCTCACGCAAGCTTGATGCCTATTTGTATTATCTGTTAGGAGAAGAATTGCCCTGTGACGGACATTATGAAAATTTACAAGCAGCAGCCGGCTGGGGATTTAAAACCTCGGAACACATGAAAAAGGCTCATAGCCTGGAAGAAGTATTTGAATATATCAGATATTGGGACACCGAACGAAAGAACTTGCCGGTACGTCATCATCCCGTTCAAGCTGCATCTGCGGCAGGCCGGGCAGCGCAGCGGGCGCATCGGTGCATTGAACGCTGCAGCGCAGCCCCCAGCCCTGCGCAGTATGCTCGGCGCAGAAAAGGATCTCCTGCAATCCCGGCAGGGTCGCTTCTATGATGGCTTCAAAGGCGTCATAGATCGCCACGGCGGACGCAGAGGAAATCTTTGCTGTGTCGGCAATCTGCACGGCGCAGCGTATATCACTCAGGCGCAGGCTCTCGGCCGATTCAAACAGGCTCAGCCGCAGCTCCGTGGTGTCGATGTCCTCCGCCTTGTCGCAGACAAAAACAAGGTTGCTGCGCTGCTTGATATAGGTCCCCAAAATGACGATGTGCTTCAGCAGCCGGCGGGCGGTATCGACATCGTCTGTGGCTTTGAGTGCAATCAGGTATTCCTGTATCTGTGCCAGCTGGCGGGCTGTGACGGTCTCGATTTTGTCATACAGCCGGTTCTGCTCGCTCAGCTGCAGCCATTGTGCCTTCTGGGCTGTTTCCGCCTGTATGACATCCCCAATGTCATGCAATTCCTCCTGCGTGAGGCGCAGCTGCTCCAGCAGTGCCACCAATTCGGTGATGTCCTCCTGCCAGAAAATATACCCTTTCCGGATCGGGTGGCCGTGAAGCTGGGTCGTGGCGTCCAGCTGGACACTGCCGGTGAGTGCCTGACGCAGCTGCTCCTCATGGAGCGGCGCCGCCTGCATCGAACATTGCACAGGCACAAACGCCCGGTCTGTGATCAGTCCCTTGGCAGAAGATACCTCAAACAGCGTGGCATACCCTATGTTGGATTGGATAAGCCCGCACTGGATGCACGCCTCAAAGGTCGCTGTAAAGGTCAGGCATTGCACCACGGTCATATCACCGGCGATCGCATGCATCCACGGCACATTCAAAATATGCTTGTACAGTAAAGCATAGAGGGTGGCCAAAAAAATCGGCACAAGCGGCAGCCAGAGGATGCGCTTTGTATGCGGAATACGGCAGCGCCGCACAAGGTACACCACCGTGAACACGGCACAGGAAAATATCCACAGCAGACAGAGGTAATATACGAACCGATAGGTGTAATCGGGGCTGCCCAGTACCTCCTGCCCGGGCGGGAACGCAAACGCAAGCTGATGGCAATCGTTTGTCAGCACGAGGCTGAACAGCACCACCGGGAACACAAAGATCAGATGCCGATATTTGTACAGCGGACCGGACTGCCCACGATCCAAAAAGAAAAGCGTATAAAGTGCAAGGGTCGGGATCAGCAGCATCGGGATATAGTACGCATACCACAATCGCCGCAGCATCTCCGGTGTCTGGGCAAAGTCATAGCGGATCAGGCGTATATCCAGCCAGAACAGCATCAGGGCGGCAGCGCCCAGCAGGCAGCGGCGGGTCTGTGCGTGCAGGATACGCCACCAGACCGATACCGCCCAGGAAAAGATCAGAATATTATACAGCACCGTGCGCCAAAAGCCGGAATACGGCATATAAAACGCCCGCATCAGGACAGCGCAGAGAATCACCCCTGCAACCGCAGCGGCTAAACACAGATTGCAAAGCCGTACCTTTGTCATAGCGCCTGTCCTTTCCCAAAAAGGGTCAGCGTGTCGAAAAACACCGGCTTTGCCATATAGAGAATGTAGGGGCGACCATTGGTCGCCCGCCAGCTTGGCGCAGCAACGCGCTTTCCGAGATGGCTTTCTTACAAGGCATACGGGCACGGGCGAGCAATGCTCGCCCCTACAGGAGTTTTTCGACAGTCTGCCCAAAAGAGTATCGTGCTGCCTTTTCACACTATTATTATGACGCAATCCGCCTTATTTTGCAATAGTGCCGAAAAAAAGCAGTAAAAAACGCAAAAAACTATCCAAATGGTGGGGGCAGAAATCGTCCGATTCTTGTATGATGAAATTGACAAATCGTATTCTTTGCAGGGAAGGAGGGCTGCGCCGTGCGGAGGATCGTTTTGGATGCGCAATACTCTGTAATGACGAGCGCATTGACAATGGCACTGAAACACGGCAGACCGGACTTTCAGGTGCAAAACGCCGGCCCTAAGACAAAGGATATTGTAAAGCTATGCCGTTCCTGCCGGGCGGATGTACTGCTGCTGGAGGTCTGTCCGCATCCGCCGCGCACCCTGCAGGATAGATTGCTGCTGGCAAACGACCTGCGGGATGTATGCCCGCATTGCAAAACGGTACTGCTTGTGGATGAGGCCGAATATCCCGAACTGGCCACCGCCGTGTGTCTGGCAAAAAAGGATCACATTGTCGATGATTTCGTCTACGCTTCCGTCTCGCCTGCCTATCTGAGCGCTATGATGGACACTTTATGACCAAAAGGAGGACAGCTATGAAAAAAGTACAACGAACGCTCGCTGCCGTATTGGCAGCCATGATGCTTATGGCTTTGGCCGGTTGCTCCAAGGGGGATGTAACCAAAGAGGTCAATTCCGGCTTATCCGACCTGAAAGCGCAGGCCGCCGAACCGGCTGTTGAACCCCAGACGGAGACCCCGGCAGAGCCCAAGACCGACGCGGCATCCGAGCCTGCATCGGAGCCAGCTGCAGAGCCGGAGCCGGAAGCCACCGCCGAGCCGGCCCCTGCTTCCGCGCCTGCAGAAAATCCCGATTACCCATCGGCTGCCGGCCTGAACACCCAGACGCTGGAGGCATTCGGCACGGACTTTACGCTGGTGCTCAACGTGACCTGCCCCGACAAGGGCTGGTACAAGTCCGCGACCAATTTCGGGGATTTCAAGCTGTTCCCGACCGATGACCCCAGCCATATCTTCTCCGGTGACCCGCGCATAAACTT
>OGZC01001844.1_pt1 | contig 10934 bp, 7 predicted proteins | sample 1576751 | NCBI WGS metagenome assembly OGZC01 (sample SAMEA3541486, study PRJEB24748) | human gut metagenome | biome: human gut; feature: human-associated habitat; material: faeces | place: China | collected 2012
CAAGGCGTTTCCCAAGAAGGTTATTCTTTACATTTACGGTGGTGACTTTGTTGATTACATTCGTATACTCTTTGCTGCAGTCAAAGCCGGTCAGCAGGATATCGTTATGGAAATGATGTGGGTTTTCCTCTAAATACATTTCCACATAATGTGCCACATAATCACTGACACATACGATCGCATCGACATCTGGATCGAGACTGTCTAAAAAGTTGAAAATACAATCTCCATAATGCCCGATTCCGATCGAATCGGTAAAACAAAGATCTTCTATCAGCGGAGAGTTATGTTTTTTGAGACTTTCCAAAAAACCCAGATATCGGTCGGTGTTCGTTTGCGCATAATTGATATCCCCGATGAAAGAGATACGTTTGCAGCCTTTTTCAAATAAATGATCTACGATCTGTTGTTCTGTGTATTTCCCTTCAATTAATAAAAGATCTCCGGTCAGCGTTTTCAGTTCGATCTCCGGTACGGTATCTAAAAATACTTTTGGTATTTCAAGTTCATTGATTAATGTTAAAAGATGCTTATCATATACGTTTAAAACAATGATTCCCTGTACGGTATCATCTTTCAGCACATCTGGCAGTTCGTATTCAGAAGTGCATGAGGTTGGAACATAAGTGTACATGAGATTGATGTTGGATAAAGAAAGTTCCTGTGCCATACGGTGAATGATGTTTGTCCAAAAAATAGAGGAATCCGGGCGCGAAACAACCAAAGAAACAGTTTTTGCCTTTGGAACCTCTGTGAAATGTGGTTCAGAGGGAAGTTTGTCGTATCCAAGTTCGTGTGCTTTTGCTATGATTTTTTCCTTCATTTCATCAGAAACACCCGGACGGTGGTTAAATGTTTTCCAGACGGTAACACGGGAGGTCCCAAGGGCGTCTGCAATATCCTGCATCGTTACTTTCGACATAAGAAACTCCTTTCTTTTCTGGTATCGTTCTTATCATATCACAAATATCGTGCATGAACAAAAGATATTAAAAATGTTAACTAATAATGTAAACTTTAATTTATATTATTAACATCTAAATAGTTACAATAATATGTTAACAAAAGATAACAAAAAAGTCAATTATATTGTAAATAATAACTAAAAAAAGCTATAAAATGTTATGCACAACGGAAAAAGCAACAAGAAAGTAGGATATTATATTGACAATACATGTGAAAAATGATAACTTATAAATGCAACAAATGATAACGCAATAACAACGAGGGAGATGATAAAATGGCTGGCAGGAAAAAGACCAATATAAAGAAAAAAAGGTGGACGAAAGATGATACTGAACTGACGATCCTTGCGCTGCCGACAGCGGTGTGGTTTATCATCTTCAGTTACCTGCCAATGTTTGGAATCATTATAGCATTTAAGAATTACAAACTGTCAGCGGGACACGGATTTATTTACAGCCTGTTTCACAGTGAATGGTGCGGGTTTGATAACTTCAAATTCTTTATACAGTCCAATGCATTTACGATGCTGCTTCGGAACACCATTCTATATAATATCGTATTTATTATTTTAGGACTGGTAATCCCGGTTACACTTGCGATCATGATCAGCCTGATCTACAGCAAGTTTAAGTCAAAAGTTTACCAGACACTGATGTTTTTCCCGCATTTCATGTCATGGGTAGTTGCAAGTTACTTTGTATTTGCATTTTTATCTCCGGACAAAGGAATTTTAAACCAGATCATTACACATTTTGGAGGACAGGGCATCCAGTGGTATTCCAATCCAAAATACTGGCCGTTGATCTTAGTAATCATGAATCTATGGAAAACAGTCGGATACAGCATGGTCGTTTATCTGGCAAGTATTACAGGAATTGATGGAAGCCTGTACGAGGCGGCTGTGATCGATGGAGCGACAAAATTTCAGCAGGCAAAATATATTACGATCCCATCTATTAAACCGATCGTGATCATGATGTTTATTTTAAATGTTGGAAAAATTTTCTACTCCGATTTTGGTTTGTTCTATCAGGTGACACAGGGCATCCCGAACTCGCTTTATAAAGTTGCTTCCACATTTGATACTTATATTTACAATGCACTGCAGACAAATGTTGCGATCGGAAAGACAGCAGCAGCCGGATTCTTCCAGTCGATCGCATGTTGCATTACGATTTTACTTGCAAACTATATTGTCTCAAAGATTGACAGCGACAGCGCGATCATTTAAGAGGTGCTGATATGACAAAACAAAAAGAAGAAGTTAACAAATTAAACCGGATCAAACCGGCAACCAATATTATTTTTAACCTGATATTCCTGATCCTTGGACTTGCATGTGTTACTCCGGTGATTCTGGTATTTATTATTTCCATTACAAAAGAGAGTGAGCTTGTGGCACATGGGTATTCCTTTTTCCCGAAAGTATTATCGTTAAGTGCATATTCCTATCTTTGGAATGAACGTAAAAGTATTGGAAATGCACTTCTGATCTCTGCTCTTGTCACTGTTTTAGGAACATTGATTGGACTTGCACTGACCACAACGATGGGATATGTCTTATCAAGAAGTGAATATAAACTGAAAGGATTTTTCAGTTGGGTCGTATTTATACCTATGATTTTTAACGGTGGTATGGTTGCAAATTACGTAGTGGTTTCAAATTTTCTAAATCTCCGCAATACAATCTGGTGTCTGATATTACCGCTGGCTGTATCCTCGTTTAATGTCATTATATCCAAGACGTTTTTTAAATCCACGATTCCTGATTCCATTGTGGAATCAGCCAAAATTGATGGAGCGTCCGAATTTACAATTTTTTCGAGGATTATTGTACCAATATCAAAACCGGTATTTGCAACCATTGGACTGTTCTTAAGCTTTGGATACTGGAACGACTGGTTTCAGTCTTCCCTATATATCAGTGAAAAGAAGCTGACATCATTGCAGGCATTACTGAATAATATGATCCAGAATATCCAGTACATTGCAAGTAATCCGACCGCAGGGCTTTCACTACAGCAGTATAAAAATTCAATGCCGACAGAATCTATCCGCATGGCGATTGCAGTACTTGTAGTTATCCCGATTGCCTGTGTATATCCGTTTTTCCAGAGATATTTCATCTCCGGACTTACAGTAGGTGCTGTCAAAGGATGATTGTGTGAACCCGGATGCAATAGCATCTGAAGATAAAGAAACAGAACAAATAATTTTATTTCAAACATGGAGGGTAAAGTATGAAGAAAAGAGTTTTAAGAATGATGGCAACAGGTCTTGTTGGATGCATGTTGATGGGAACAGCAGCAGGATGTGGAAATTCAGGTACATCCAATACGTCGAGTTCATCTGTTGCATCCGATTCCGGCACCGAGAAAGACGAAAAAAGTTCTGACGATATCGTGACATTAAAATGGATTCAGATTGGTAACGGCCAGCCTGATAACTATGATGCATGGCAGGCACACATCAATGAATATCTCGCAGATAAGATTGGTGTAAACATTGATGTAGAGATCATCTCCTGGGGAGACTGGGAGAAGAGAAGAAGTACCATCATCAATACAGGAGAGGATTATGATATCATTTTCTCAAATGATGTAGTGTATGAGAGTGATGTGAGACTTGGCGCTTATTATGACATTACCGATCTGCTCGATGCAAACTGTCCTGATGTCAAGAGCCTGATTCCTGAAGATTACTGGGATGCAGTAAGTGTAGATGGTAAAATATATGGTATCCCGACTTATAAGGACAGCTCTATAACACAATATTTTGTATGGGATAAGGATCTGTGTGACAAATTAGGACTTGATGTGACTAATCTGACAGAGCTTGATCAATTGACCGATGCATTTGATACGATCTATAAAGAAACCAATCAGCCGGTAACTTACCGTGCATCTGATGCGCCATGCCAGTTTGTTACTACCGTTTATGACAATCTTGCACTTGGACTTCCCGCACTCGGTGTTGCATATGATGATCCATCCAAAAAGGTTGTAGCTACTTATGAACAGGAAAATGTAATGCATGACCTGAAGATATACCGCGAATGGTTCGAAAAAGGCTACATCAATCAGGATGCTGCAACATTAGGCGAACTTCCGACTTATCAGGTATGTAACATTGCACAGGGCTGGAGCCAGGCAGCTCAGACTACATGGGGTCCTAACATGGGTGTCAATGCAATAGCCGTTCAGTGGAGAGACACTATAGTATCCAGAGGTTCTGTACAGGGATCCATCAACTGTATCTCTGCAAACAGCAAGCATCCTGAGGAAGCATTAAGATTCTTAAACCTTGTAAACTCTGATACTTATGTAAGAGATGCATTATACTATGGACTTGAAGGCGACAACTTCAACTATACAGCCGACAAGAAGGTTGAAAGAACCGACAAGCAGTGGTTTATGGCAGGTTACAGCCAGGGAACATTCTTCAATATAAGTCTGTTGGCTGACCAGGAGACAAATCAATGGGATGAAGTAAAAGAGCTGAACGAGAAAGCAGAAGCTTCACCGGTTATTTCAATTTCTATCGATACAACAGAGTTTGAAGATGAGCTGGCAAACTGTACAGAGATTTACAACAGATATAAGAGTGAGATTAACACAGGTGCAGTTGATCCAGAAAAAGCTGTTCCGGAAATGATGAGCGAGATGCGTGCAGCAGGATTTGATGATATCGTTGAGAAAGTACAGGCTCAGATCGACGCAGCAAACTAATATCAGAAAAAGAGATATAGCGGGAATGACGAAATAAAAATGAGATGACAAAGGGCTGATGCATAAAAACAAAACAATTGGATTTTATGTGTCGGCTCTTTTTGTAAAGGAGAAGATATGAGTAAAATAATTGGAAGATCACTGCCGAATATCCCATGGCAGGAGAAACCGGAGGGATACACCATGCCGGTTTGGCGTTATACAGAGAATCCGATCATCGGAAGAAGTGGGAATAAAGTTTCAAACAGCGTTTTTAACAGCGCGGTCGTTCCGTTTGAAGATGGATTTGCAGGTGTATTCCGCTGTGACAGCAGGTCGATCAGCATGGATATTTTTGTTGGAAGAAGTAAAGATGGTATCCATTGGGATATCGAGGATACACCGATCCAGTTTGAGGGAGAGGATGAGGAAATCTTAAAAAGAGAATACCGCTACGATCCAAGAGTCTGTTTTATCGAGGACAGATATTACATCACATGGTGCAACGGATACCACGGTCCGACCATCGGTGTTGCCTATACATTTGATTTTAAAAAGTTTGTGCAGTTAGAAAATGCCTATGTGCCGTGTAACCGGAACGGTGTTCTGTTCCCGGAAAAAATAAATGGCATGTATGCAATGTTAAACAGACCAAGCGATAACGGACATACACCGTTTGGTGATATTTTTGTAAGTTTCAGTAAAGATATGGAGTTCTGGGGCAGACACAGACATGTGATGAGCCCGATCCCGGGAGATGAATCTGCATGGCAGTGTACCAAAGTTGGCCCGGGTCCGATTCCGATCAAGACGGATGAGGGATGGCTTCTGATCTATCATGGTGTAATTACAACCTGCAATGGTTTTGTATACCGTATGGGTGCAGCACTTTTAGATTTAGAACAGCCATGGAAAGTGCTGGCGCGCTCAAAAGAATATGTTTTAGCACCGCATGAATATTATGAGTGTGTCGGGGATGTTCCGAATGTTGTTTTCCCTTGTGCAGCACTTGCAGATGCTGATACGGGAAGAATCACGATTTATTATGGATGCGCGGATACGGTGACAGGAATGGCGTTTACAACAGTTGATGAAATTTTGGATTATATCAGAAAGTAGACAGGAGCGAGAGGTGCCGGAATGGATTTCTTAGACAAAAGAGTCGGTGTAATTTGCAACGAACTTAAGAAATTAAAAGTAAAACAGGTATTTCCGCTGACACAGTGGGAGTATAAGGAAGGCAGCTTTATTTACCCGGAGGATGCGTTAAAAGATGAGGCAGCCTGGGAAAACTTTGACTGCAAGACTATGCACTGGTATGGCAAGGACCGCCATTACTGGTTCCGTACAACCTATACTGTTCCGGAGGAGCTGGAGGGCAAAAGCATATGGATCCGCATATCATCACAGATCGACGAGTGGGATGACGGAAGAAATCCGCAGTTTATCGTGTTTGTGAACGGAGAGGTTTATCAGGGGATCGATATGAACCACAGGGAGTGCCTGATCACGAGAAGCGGAAAAGCAGGAGAGACACTGACCATCGACCTGCAGGCATATACCGGGATCATGCATGAGGAATTTGCGCTCCGCACGCAGATCGAAGAGATCGATGCAGAGATCGAAAAACTCTATTATGACCTGTGGGTTCCGCTTGCAGCGTTTTCCCGCATGGAGGCAGATGATAAAAACCGCAAGGATATTGAGCATGTGCTCAATGAGACGATCAATCTGCTGGATTTAAGAACCCCGTATTCCGAAGACTTTTACCGGAGTGTGAGGGAAGCATCTGCTTATATCCGGAAAGCATTGTATGAAGATATGGCAGGGTATGAGGATGTGATCGCAACCTGTATCGGACATACGCATATCGATGTTGCGTGGTGGTGGACTGTGGCACAGACAAGAGAAAAGGTTGGACGCAGTTTTGCAACCGTGTTAAAGCTGATGGACGAGTATCCGAACTATAAGTTCATGTCCAGCCAGCCGCAGTTATATGCATTTTTAAAGGAGCGCTATCCGGAATTGTACGAGAAAGCAAAACAGCGCATCAAAGAGAAACGCTGGGAGCCGGAAGGCGGTATGTGGGTTGAGGCAGACTGCAATCTGACATCGGGAGAATCCCTCGTCCGTCAGTTTATGCATGGCAAACGCTTTTTCAAAGAGGAATTTGGCGTGGACAACCGTATCCTCTGGCTGCCGGATGTGTTCGGATATTCCGGGGCACTGCCGCAGATCATGAAAAAATGCGGAATCGATTATTTTATGACAACCAAACTGGCATGGAACCAGTTCAATAAAGTGCCTTACGATACGATGATGTGGCGCGGAATCGATGGAACAGAGGTGCTGACACACCTGATCACGACCCTTGGCGTGAGCCAGCCGATCAAAGATTACTTTACGACCTATAATGGCATGCTGCACCCGGATGCGATCATGGGAGGATGGATGCGTTATCAGAATAAAGATATCAATAACGATATCTTAGTCTCCTACGGTTACGGCGATGGCGGCGGCGGTCCGACCAGGGAAATGCTTGAGACTTCGATCCGCATGGAAAAGGGAATCAAAGGGATTCCGAAAGTACGCCAGGAATTTTCACGAACCTATTTTGAAGAACTTGAGGAGCGCGTGAAAGGCGACAGACGCCTGCCGGTATGGGAAGGTGAATTTTACTTTGAGTACCACCGCGGAACTTATACCTCCATGGCGAGAAATAAACGCAGCAACCGTAAGGCGGAGCTTGGGCTGATGGATCTGGAACTGTTGTCCGTTTTAGCACAGGCACAGGCAGCGTATCCGGCAGAAGAACTCGACCGCATGTGGAAAAAAGTCCTGATCAACCAGTTCCATGATATTCTGCCTGGATCTGCGATCCATGAAGTATATGAGGTGACAAAGGAAGAATATGCTGCACTGCAGAAAGAGATCAAAGCACTGGAAGAAGAACGTCTCCATGCGCTCGTGGGAGATGGCGAAGGCATCACTATTTTCAATACAACCGGACACGACCGCAGTGATATCGTAGAACTTGGGGAGATCCATGCGGAAGCGTTAAAGGATGCAGAGGGCGTGATCTATCCGGTACAGAAGACTGCAGAAGGTGCAGTGGTCTATGTAGAGCATCTGCCGTCAAAAGGATATAAGACATTTGCGGCTGTATCCAGTGAAATTGAGCAGAAAACACCGTTTGTCCTTGTGGATGACCATACGCTTGAGACACCGTTTTATACGATCCATCTGGATGCGGAGGGACGTTTTGACCGCATCTACGATAAGGAAAACGACAGGGAAGTACTGCAGGATGGCAAAAAAGGCAATCAGTTCCGCATGTACGAGGATAAGCCGATGTGCTTTGATAACTGGGATGTGGATATTTACTATACCGAAAAGTACTGGGATGTCAATGATGTGATTTCTATGGAATGGACAGAGTGCGGTCCGGTGCGTGCAACGTTAGAGATGGAGCGGAAAGAAAGCAATTCTGTGATCCGCCAGAAGATCCATTTCTATGCAGACAGAAGAAGGATCGAATTTGAGACTTATGTGGACTGGAAAGAGCATCAGACATTGTTAAAGGTACATTTCCCGGTCAATGTACATACCGATGAAGCAACATTTGATGTACAGTTTGGTAATCTGACACGCAAAGTGCATACCAATACGAGCTGGGATAAAGCACGTTTTGAGAGCTGCGGACAGAAATGGATCGATCTCTCGGAAGGTCACTACGGAGTCAGCATGTTAAATGACTGCAAATATGGACATTCCGTGAAGGATTCTGATATGGCACTGACACTGATTAAATCCGGCATCGAACCGAATCCGGTGGCAGATCAGGAAGAGCACTATTTTACCTATGCAATCTATCCGCATGCGGAAAAATGGCAGGAAGCAAAGACTGTGGAGCAGGCATATGACCTGAACCAGCCGGCTATTGCAGTGGCAGGAGGAAAGCCGGGAAGCATGTTGTCAAAAGCATCTGTGGACAGGTCCAACGTTGTATTAGAGACGATCAAGTGTGCAGAGTCCGGTCATGGCATCATTATCCGTATGTATGAGAGCGAAAATGCACTCACAAAGACAAATCTTGTAGTTGAGGGGAACTACAACAAAGCGTTTGCCTGCAATCTGCTCGAGGAGGAAGAAGCAGAATTAGAGCTGAAAGACGGAGTGGTTTGTGTACAACTGAAACCGTATGAAGTTGTTACTGTAAAACTCGTTTAAAATCATATAGAGGCATTCAGATTCCGAAGAGAGTTCGGTGGGATGCCTCTCTTTTTATAGGGAGATTTACGTTATGACCAATAAATTAAGCCATATGTTTGAGTGTTCCGATCATATTACGGAAAAACAGTATCGGACCAGCCGGGCACTTTTTATCCTCGATGGATGCGCTTCCACACAGATTTTTACGGTTACTTCCGGCGCATTTTTATCGGGACTTGCCTATCTTGTGGGGGCGGGGACTGCATTGACCGGGATCATAGCTGCACTGCCGACGCTGATGAATACCATCCAGATTTTTTCCTCCGTCGTCTATGAGAACCGTGCAGGCAGCAAACGGATCACGGTAGAGTTTGCACTCATCCAGCGCTTATGCCTGCTCATGATGCTGTTTGTTCCGACATTGATGTTAGGAGCGAAAATCTCGGTGGCAGTGATCGCGGTGCTGTATTCCTGTGCACATTTCTGTGGGGCATTTATCAACACCGGGGCAAATAACTGGCTGATCAGCCTGGTGCAGAAAGAACGGTTGGGAAGATATCTCGGACTGAAAGATTCGCTGACTTTAGTTGCGTCCACGGGCGGTTCCCTGATCTTAAGTAAAATTTTAGATGCCTACCGTTTCGCGGATCAGGAGATTCTGGGATTCCGGATTGATACGTAATGTTTTTGCTTCTTCATTTCCATTCGGATATACTTTCAGATAGCAGATTTCAACAATTCGGTCTGTGTTGATATTGGTTCCGGTTGTTTCTAAATCAAAAAAAACAATGGGATTTTTCAGGTTTAATTTCATTTCTAATTATTTTTTCCACCACAGAGTAACACAGAGTTCCACAGAGTGTTTTTATGTATTTATTGCTCTGTAGAACTCTGTGTTATTTTGCGGTGATTACTATTAATCATTTAGCATCATCGGCATCAGCAGCATCAGCAGGTCTTCGTTTTCTTCCTGCTCTACCGGGATGATTACTCCGGCACGTGAAGGATCTGCAAGTTCGATGACTACTTCATCTGCCGAAATATTGTTCAGTATGTCGATGAGGAATGTCGATTTAAAACCGATACTCATTGCAGCACCTGCATACTGGCAAACTTGTGTTTCTTCGGCAGAAGTAGAGAAATCAATATCTTGTGCGGAAATCACAATCTGGTTTTCCTGCATACGAAGTTTAATCAAACTGCTGGCTTGTGACGAGAAGATAGACACACGGCGCAAAGCTCCTACCAACTGTTGGCGGTCTACGGTTACTTTGTGCGGGTTGTTTTGCGGAATTACCGAGTTGTAGTTCGGGTAACGTCCTTCAATCAGGCGGCAAACCATCCGGTAGCTTTCAAGCATGAATACAGCGTTGCGTTCGTCAAATTCGATGGTCACTGCGCCTTGTTCTTTCGGCAAAAGATTCTTTAGCAATGTAGCCGGTTTCTTTGGAAGGATGAAGGCTGCACGCTCGTTGCCTTTGGCTGCCAACGTTTTACAACGCACCAGTTTATGACCGTCCGAAGCAACCATTGTAATGTCTTCTGTTGTAATATCGAAATAAATACCGTTCATCACCGGACGAAGTTCATCATCGGCAGTAGCAAACACCGAACGGTTGATACCTCCCAGAAGTACGCTTGCTTCCATTTCCACGCGGACAGCATTATCCCCCAGTGTAGCCGATTGCGGGAATTCATCCGCATTCTGCCCCATCAGGCTGTATTTTCCGTTCTGGTACTGCACCGTTATTTCATAATTATCCGGATTGATATCGAATGTGAGTGGTTGTTCCGGAATTTCTTTCAGTGCGTCAAGCAATGTTTTCGCTACTACGGCAAAACGCCCGTTCGTATCGCTTTCATTCACTTCTACGGTAGTCACCATCGTTGTTTCACTGTCGGATACAGTCACAGATAATGTTCCGTCTTCCAATTCGAAGAGGAAACAATCGAGAATTGGCAGCGCATTTTTTGAATTAATAACACGGCTGATGGCCTGTAAATGGCTGGAAAGAGCAGTACTTGAAACGATAAATTTCATATATTTTC
>OGZC01001864.1_pt1 | contig 10875 bp, 10 predicted proteins | sample 1576751 | NCBI WGS metagenome assembly OGZC01 (sample SAMEA3541486, study PRJEB24748) | human gut metagenome | biome: human gut; feature: human-associated habitat; material: faeces | place: China | collected 2012
GGGATTTGGATGATGATGCCGCCACGATCATTATGGTTGACAGCAATCTGCAACGAGAAAGCCTGCTTCCCAGTGAAAGGGCCTTTGCCTACAAGATGAAGCTGGATGCCATGAAAAGACAGGCTGGCAGACCGAGTAAAGAAAATGTGTCCCAAGTTGGGACACAAAAGCGATCAGACCAGTTGCTTGCTGAACAGGTGGGGCAAAGTCGAAATCAAATTCAGCGCTATATCCGTCTGACAGAGTTGATTCCTGAATTGATGGATATGGTGGATGAAAAGAAGATTGCCCTGAACCCTGCCTATGAGCTGTCCTTTCTCAAAAAGGAAGAACAGGTAGACCTGCTGGACGCGATGGACAGCGAACAGGCTACCCCTTCTCTTTCTCAAGCCCAGCGGCTCAAGAAATACAGTCAGGAGGGGCATCTGACCCTCGATATGATGCGTGTCATCATGGGTGAGGAAAAGAAAAGCGATCTGGACCGAGTGACATTTACCTCTGACACCTTGCGGAAGTATTTCCCTAAAAGCTATACGCCCCAGCGGATGCAGGAAACCATCATCAAGCTGCTGGAGGCATGGCAGAAAAAGCGTCAGAGAGACCAGGAACGATGAAAGGAGCCGCCTATGAGGGATATTTCAGCCCGTGAGCTGAAAGGACACAACATTCTCGCCGTAGAGAGGTTTTGGGATAACACCCGCTGGATGATTGAGTTTTCCGTCCTGCGTCCCAGCACAGCTTACGGTAGCCCCGGAGAGGAAATACGACTGTTTTTGACTGAGGACGGGTATCAGGCCGCCCTGCAAAGCCAGCAGCGTCGGGAGATCAAGATCAAGCGTTACGCTCGTGTGATTGAGGGACATATCCTCGATTTCAAACCGGGAAAACGCCGCCGCTCATAAACCCATACAACGAAAGGAAAGGAATGACTATGTGTACGGTAAAGGAAATTCAAGAAGCAATCCGGGAAGATTGCAAATCTCAGCATGACATGGATTCAACGGATATTGACCGAGTGATGCAAACACTTCCTTTCGCCCAGAAGGAGCCATTTACAGAGGCGCGTCCTCGAAAGCCGCTGTTTTGGTTCTATGCAAGAAAATTTGAAAAGTGTTGAACACCGCAATTCTTTGGAATGAGGATTGCGGTTTTTTGTACCCAAAATTCGGAAGGAGTGAGGTCGATGGCCGTTTTTCGCATTGAACGGACCCGTGATTATACCGTGATGAGCAATCATCATTTACGAAATGCAAATCTGTCGTTAAAAGCCAAGGGGCTGCTTTCCATGATGCTGTCCTTACCGGAGGACTGGAACTATACCACCAGAGGGCTTGCCGCCATCTGCAAAGAGGGCGTGGACGCTATCGGCGGCGCGCTGCGGGAGCTGGAAACTGCCGGGTACATTGTCCGCCATCAGCTGCGAGACCGGCAGGGTCGGATCAGCGATACCGAGTATGTTATCTACGAGCAACCACAGCCGAAGAACCCGGATACGCCCCAGCCGGATACGGCTTCACCAGATACGGAAAACCCGGATATGGTAAAACCGGATACGGAAAAGCCCGCAGAATTAAATATAGAGAAATCAAATACAGAAAAAACAATTACTTATGGATTAAGTACCGATTCCATTCCCTTCCGGGAGCCAGCGGCAGCACAGCTGCCGGAACGGAAAGGAAGGGATGCGATGTCTGTCTCAGAGATGGAAAGTTATCGGGATTTGATTCTGGAGAACATCGAGTATGACCACCTGTGCCGGGAGTTTACCACCTACCGGGAGGACCTGGACGAGATCGTGGAGCTGATGGTGGAGACTGTCTGCGCCAAGCGGAAAACCACCCGGATCGCTGGCAGTGACTTCCCCCATGAGGTGGTGCGCTCCCGTTTTTTGAAGCTGGATTGCTCCCACATCGAGTTTGTCATGGAATGCCTGCGGAACAATACCACCGAAATCCGCAACATGAAGCAGTATCTGCTTGCGGTGCTGTTTAATGCGCCGACCACGATCAGCAACCACTACACCGCACAAGTCAACCACGATATGTACGCAGGCGGCTGGTAAACAGCCGCTTTTCTGCTACCCGAAAACACCGGGAGAAAGGATTTTGCCATGAAACGACCTCTTGCCTACATTACGGCTCCCTGGAGCAACAGCCAGTATGAGAACGCCGAGAACGCTGCGGCCTACTGTCGTCAGGTGTACGACGCCGGGTATTCGCCCATCTGCCCGGTGCTGTTCCTGCCTACCTTCCTCAAGGACGAGATTCCCCAGGAACACAAGGACGGGCTGGATATGGCGCGGGACTACCTGCGCCGGTCCCATGTGCTGGTGGTCTGCGGCCACGGCATCGACGAGACCGTGAAGAATGACATTGCCACCGCCGAGCGCCTGCGGATCACCGCCACCACCCTGGACGGTATCCTGACCGTGAAGGGCCAGGGACGCGGGAAAGGAGGCGCACGCCATGCCTGAGCGTAAGACCGTGGGCCAGCTGATGGAGGAAATGCGCCTCAAAGCCGGGGCGCAGAACTACCACGGCCATGAGTACATGGATTTGGAGCGGTTTGCCGAGGACACCCGGCACATGATTATCTTCGATGTGCTGACCGACGATTCCCCGGTGGGCTGGAAAGGTGAACGGACCCGCCTGTTTCTGACGGAGGCCGGATACCAGAAAAGCCTGGAGAACCAGGAAAAGGGCCACATCAAGATTCTCAGCCATGCCAAAGTGCGCCAGGGCCATCTGTACTATGACCGCTCCGACCAGCTGCGCTGAAAGGAGCCTGCCATGCTGAAATACCTGCTGCGGCGGCTGGTGGTCCCGCCTTAGTATCAAGTGCCACCCCTGCAAAATCCGTGGAAAGACCTGCTAACAAAAGTCAAGTAGAAATTTCAGGTTTTGGGAGCAGCGAAAAAGGCAACACAAAATCAAGCCGCTGAGCAACTCAAAATCGAAACGGCGGCCAGCCAGATGGTATAGCGCAGGGAAATCAGTCGTGTTCCAGGGAATCCAAATAGGCTTTCACAGAAGCGTAGTAGATACGCAAGAACTTGTTGGCGGATGCCATCATGTAGACACGGTATGGCTTGCCCTCAGAGCGTTTCTTGTTCATGAACTGGTAGACCGGCTCATCCATTGGGGCACATTGCAGGAGGACGCCCATCACCAGGAAAAGTGTCCTGCGCAGTGAGGCAGATCCCCTCTTGGAAATGCTGCGGCTGCGGACATCTATTTGGCCAGATTGGTAGGGCGGGGCGTCAATGCCTGCAAAGGCCACCAGCGCTTTCTTGGAATGAAAACGGCGCACATCGCCAATTTCAGCTATGAGTTGGGGGCCGAGTGTAGGGCCAACACCAAACATTTCCATCACTACAGGATACTCCGGCAGAGAAGCTGCCAGAGACTGCATCTCCTGCTTGAGAGCAGCTAATGCGGCGGAAGTTGTCTGGAGTTGGGAAATGGCCTGTTCTACCAAAAGTTTTGCCGTATTTGTTTTCGGCATGACACCGAAGCGTCCACAGGCAGAGGCATAAATATCCAACGCCTTATCTTGGCTGAAATTGTAGCCGTGCTTTCTGCACCACTTCTGGTACTTGGCGGTAAAGGCTTTCTTAGACAGACCACAGACACACTCGCAATGCCAAAAAGTGGCGACAAAGTCCACCCACTTCTCACTGCCATCGGCGCGGGGCGGACTGGTAAACAGGCGGTTTGCGTCTGGGAAAGCGGTGTCCAGCAGGGAGATCAGGTTGTTTTTCAGCATGGTCTGTACTTTGGAATACTGCTGGTACTGCCGGTAGCAGGTCTTCAGCATGAGCCGGGTGTCCTCTTCCGGAACATATCTCGGAAGTGTGAGCCAGTGGTCAAGGCCGTAGTTGGCCAGCTTCACGGCATCCTTCTTGTCGGTCTTGCCCCGTCTTAAACTGTTGTTCCCGTAGTCGTGCACCAGCATTGCATTGACTACGGAGACATAAAACCCCGCGCCGTGGAGCAGCCAGGCCACCGGCGCATGGTAATTGCCCGTGGATTCCATCACCACGCGGGTCTCACCGTCCAGGTTTTTGAGCAGCCTTGCCAGCTCGCTCAGTTCGCTGGCGGTGTGGCGCACTTCAAAGGGTGAAACCACTACCTCTCCGAAGGGCCGCATGACTGCAATCATGCTCTTACCTTTGGAAACATCGATGCCAACGCAGTTCATTCACATTCCTCCAACACAAAGAATCTGCAACCGGAAATCCATCTTTTCTCGCTGCCGATTCAATCTATTGGGTGACACGAACTCTCCGGCATCCGGTGGCTCAACCTGCTCAAATCGAACGCTGCAACAAGAGGATGGCTAACAGTCTTTCCAACGGACATAAAAGCCCAAGGAGGCAAGGGTCAGCCAGTTGCTCCTCTTATTGTAGCTTAGGCACGAGATGGAAAGAAAGCCGGACTGGCTGCCCGGCTTTCCTGTCCAAATTTATTGTAATAGGAGGCGATGACCTATGCAGGAGGAAGTGGAAAACAGGACTTTGACGCTGGTAGTCAGCGGAACAAAGTTTACCGGGCGGTTGATGAAAGCCGCCATCACCAAGTACCTTGCCCACCGCAAGGAAAAGAAGCTGCAAAAGCAGAAAAGCCGGGATACCCCCGTGATTCCCCACGGCAAGCAGACGGTGAAACAGCTGATCGGCCAGAATCAGGGCGTTTCCAACATCGAGATCACCGACCCCTCCATCAAGGAGTTTGAGAAGATCGCGCGGAAATACGGCGTGGACTATGCGGTGAAGAAGGACCGCAGCAGCTCCCCACCCAAGTACCTGATCTTTTTCAAGGGTCGGGACGCGGATGCCCTGACCGCTGCTTTTACCGAGTACACCGGGAAAAAGGTCAGGAAGGCGGAGAAATCCGAGCGCCCGTCCGTGCTGGCAAAGCTGAGCCAGTTCAAAGAACTGGTAAAACACGCCGTCGTGGACCGGAACAAGCGGAAGGAGCTGGAACGATGAAAAAGCAGCTGAACATCAAAAAGCTCATTTTGCTGAATCTGCCGTATATCCTGATGGGGCTTTTCTCCACCAACTTCGGTGAAGCGTGGCGGATGGCCGTGGGTGCGGACGCTTCGGCAAAAATGCTCTCGTTCTTCTCCACGCTGCCGATGGCGCTGACCAGCTGGTGGCCCAGCCTGCACCCGCTGGACCTGCTGGTGGGCCTGTGCTGCGGCGGCGGCCTGCGGCTGGCTGTGTACCTGAAAAGCAAGAACGCCAAGAAGTACAGGCACGGCATTGAATACGGTTCCGCCCGGTGGGGAACCCATGAGGACATTGCACCCTACATCGACCCGGTATTCCAGAACAATGTGATTCTGACGAAAACGGAGAGCCTGACAATGAACAGCCGCCCCAAGGACCCAAAGACCGCCAGAAACAAAAATGTGCTGGTGATTGGCGGCTCCGGTTCCGGTAAGACCCGCTTCTGGCTCAAACCGAATCTGATGCAGATGCACAGTTCCTATGTGGTCACAGACCCGAAAGGCACACTGATTCTGGAAACGGGTCAAATGTTCCAGCGGGCAGGCTACCGGGTGAAAATCCTGAACACAATAAACTTTTACAAGTCCATGAAGTACAACCCCTTTGTCTACATCCACTCGGAAAAGGACGTGCTGAAGCTGGTGAATACCCTTATCGCTAACACCAAGGGCGAGGGGGAAAAATCAGCAGAAGATTTTTGGGTGAAGTCGGAACGGCTGTTCTACACCGCGCTTATCGGCTACATCTGGTATGAGGCCCCGGCAGAGGAAATGAACTTCACCACCCTGCTGGAAATGATAAATGCCAGTGAAGCCCGCGAGGACGACCCGGAGTTTCAAAGCCCAGTGGACCTCATGTTTGAACGGCTGGAACAGAAAGACCCGGACCACTTCGCCGTCCGGCAGTACAAAAAGTTTTTGCTGTCGGCGGGCAAGACCCGTTCCTCCATCCTGATAAGCTGCGGTGCCCGTTTAGCCCCATTTGACATCCGGGAAGTGCGGGAACTGATGGAGGACGATGAAATGGAGCTGGACACCATCGGGGATGAAAAGACCGTGCTGTTCCTGATTATGAGCGACACGGACACCACCTTCAACTTCATTCTCGCCATGCTTCAAAGCCAGCTTATCAACCTGCTGTGTGACCGTGCGGATGATAAATACGGTGGCCGACTGCCTGTCCATGTACGGCTGATTCTGGACGAGTTCGCCAACATCGGGCAGATTCCCAACTTCGACAAGCTGATCGCCACCATCCGCAGCCGGGAAATCTCGGCATCCATCATTTTGCAGAGCCAGTCGCAGCTAAAAGCCATCTACAAGGATGCGGCCGAAATCATTTCGGACAACTGCGATTCTGTTCTCTTTTTGAGTGGGCGGGGCAAGAATGCCAAAGAGATCTCCGATGCGCTGGGGAAAGAGACCATCGACAGTTTCAACACCAGCGAGAACCGGGGTTCTCAAACCTCCCACGGACTGAACTATCAAAAATTAGGAAAGGCGTTGATGTCAGAGGACGAAATCGCAATCATGGACGGCGGCAGGTGCATTTTGCAGCTGCGGGGCGTGAGGCCGTTCTTCTCGGAGAAGTTCGACATTACCAAGCACCCGCACTACAAATACCTTGCAGACGCGGACAAGAAAAACACCTTTGATGTGGACAGGTTCTTATCCACCCTGCGCCGGAAACGGCAGCAGGTAGTCGCACAGGACGAAAGTTTTGACCTGTACGAAATCGACCTGTCAGATGGAAATGCAGCCGAATAATTTTATTTTTGAGTGCCGCAGAACAAGCGGCAGAAAGTGAGGACCTTATGGAATTTTTCAACAGCGCAGTCGATACTTTGCAGACCATCGTGGTCGGTCTGGGCGGTGCCCTGTGTGTCTGGGGCGGCATCAACCTGTTGGAGGGCTATGGACAGGATAACCCCGGCAGCAAGAGCCAGGGCGTCAAGCAGTTGGTCGCGGGCGGCGGCGTTGCCCTGATCGGCGTGACCCTTGTCCCGCTGCTGTCCGGGCTGCTGGGCTAAGTCCTGCATCGCTGCCCACAATTTTCCGAACAACTAACACTTAAAATCCTACTCCGCGCTCTCCCTCTCACATGGGAGGGCGCGGGAAAGGAGGTATCTTTGCTTGATTAGTGAGATCATCGAGAAATGGATAAAAGGCATTTTGATAGATGGCATCACGGGCAACCTCTCCGGCCTGTTCGATAACGTGAACGCCAAGGTGGGCGAAATCGCTTCGGACGTTGGTTCTACCCCGCAGGCATGGAACAGCGGCATTTTCAATATGCTGCGCAGTCTTTCCGAAACGGTAGTACTGCCCATTGCAGCGGCCATCCTTGCCCTTGTGATGTGCCATGAGCTTATCCAGATGATTACCGAAAAGAACAATATGCACGACTTTGACACCTCCATGTTCTTCCGCTGGATTTTCAAGTCTGCCTTTGCCATCCTCATTGTCAGCAACACATGGAACATCGTCATGGGCGTGTTCGATGCGACTCAGAGCGTTGTCAACCAAAGCTCCGGCGTGATCATCGGCGAAACGTCCATCCACTTTGACCGCCTGATACCCGGACTGGAATTTCAGCTGGAGAGCATGACCATTGGCAGTCTGCTTAGTCTGTGGTTCCAGACCCTTGTGGTGGGCCTGACCATGAACATCCTGTCTATCTGTATTTTCCTTGTGACCTACGGCCGCATGATCGAGATTTATGTTGTGACCGCGCTGGGGCCTATCCCGCTGGCGACCATGGGCAGCAGCGAGTGGCGCAGCACTGGGCAGAACTATTTGAAGTCTTTGCTGGCACTGGGTTTCCAAGCGTTCCTGATTATGATTGTCGTGGGCATTTACGCGGTGCTGATACGCAACATTTCGGGCGCGGCGGACATTGCCGGGGCTATCTGGGGCTGCATGGGCTACACCGTGCTACTCTGTTTCTGTCTGTTCAAGACCGGCAGCATCAGCAAGTCCGTATTCGGTGCCCATTGAGAAAGGAGCGTTTGAATGGCGTATGTGACCGTTCCCAAAGATTTGACCCATGTAAAATCCAAAGTCTTATTCGGGCTGACCAAGCGGCAGCTGGTCTGCTTCGGCGGTGCGCTCCTCACGGGCGGACCGCTTTATTTTTTGGCCCGGAACTATCTTTCCAACAGTGCAGCGGCCCTGCTGATGATTTTTGCCATGCTGCCGGGGCTGCTGTTCGCTCTGTTCGAGCGGCACGGCCAGCCCCTTGAAGTGGTGATTCAGCAAATGATTCAGTGCTGCTTTATCCGCCCCAAGGAAAGGCCCTATCAGACCAACAATGCTTACGCCGCCCTTGTGCGGCAATACCAAATGGAACAGGAGGTAAAGGCCATTGTCCAGAAAAACGATACCCCGCGAAACCGAAAAGCCCAAAAAGCTCACCCGCGCCCAGAAAAAAGAAATTGATGCCGTTATCCGCAAGTACAAGGGTGACGGCAAGCCCCGCACGGCACAGGCCACCATCCCGTATGAGGCCATCTACCCAGACGGTGTGTGCCGCATTGACCGACGCACATTCTCTAAGTGCATTGCCTTTGAGGACATCAGTTATCAGCTGGCCCAGCCGGAAACAAGAACCGCCATCTTTGAACACCTGTGCGACCTCTACAACTATGTGGATGCTTCCATCCATGTGCAGCTTTCGTTTTTGAATCGCAAGGTTGACCCGGTGCAGTACGCAAAAAGTTTTGAGATCGCACCGCAGGGGGATGATTTTGACGACATCCGCGCCGAGTACACCGCCATCCTGCAAAAGCAGCTTGCCAGCGGAAACAACGGCATTGTCAAAACCAAATATCTGACGTTCACCATCGAGGCCGACGGCCTGAAAACAGCACGGTCACGGCTGACCCGCATTGGCCTTGACCTGCTGGGCTATTTCAAGACCATGGGTTGTGTGGCACACGTTATGGACGGGCAGGAGCGTTTGGAGGTGCTGCACGGCATCTTCCACCCGGACGGGGAACCGTTCCGCTTTGACTGGGACTGGCTGGCGCCCTCCGGCCTGTCCACTAAGGATTTTGTGGCCCCGTCCTCCCTCTGCTTCGGCACGGCCAAGACCTTTGGGCTGGGCGGCAAATATGGAGCCGTGAGCTTTTTACAAATCCTTGCGCCGGAACTTTCGGACGAAATGCTGGCCGACTTCCTCAAAACGGAAAGTGGCATTCTCGTCAATCTCCATGTGCAGGCCATTGACCAGACCGAGGCCATCAAAACCATCAAGCGGAAGATAACAGACCTTGATGCCATGAAGATTCAGGAGCAGAAAAAGGCTGTCCGTTCCGGGTACGACATGGACATCCTCCCCAGCGACCTTGCCACCTACGGCGAGGATGCCAAAAAGCTGCTGAACAAACTGCAAACAAGAAATGAGCGATTGTTCATGCTGACTTTTTTAGTGCTGAACGTGGCCGACACCAAGCAAAAGCTGGGCAACGATGTGTTCCAAGCCGCAGGTGTGGCACAGAAGTACAACTGTTCCCTTGTCCGGCTGGACTACCAGCAGGAACAGGGCCTTGTGTCCAGCCTGCCGCTGGGCATCAACCAGATAAAGATTCAGCGCAGCCTTACCACCTCCAACGTGGCGGTGTTTGTGCCCTTTGTAACGCAGGAGCTTTTCCAGAGCGGTGCGGCCATGTACTACGGCATCAACGCAAAATCCCACAACATGATCATGCTGGACCGCAAGCAGGCCCGGTGTCCCAACGGCCTAAAGCTGGGCACGCCCGGCAGCGGCAAATCCATGAGCTGCAAGTCCGAAATCGTCAGTGTGTTTTTAACGACTGCTGACGATATTTTTATTTCAGACCCAGAGGCCGAGTATTATCCGCTGGTCAAGCGGCTGCATGGGCAGGTCATCAAACTTTCGCCCACCAGCAAGGACTATGTAAATCCGCTGGACATCAACCTCAACTACTCCGAGGATGATAGTCCGCTTGCCCTGAAATCGGATTTTGTGCTGTCGTTCTGTGAGCTGGTCATGGGCGGCAAAACAGGTCTGGAAGCGATTGAACGCACCGTGATAGACCGTGCCGTGAAAGCCATCTACCGCCCCTATCTGGCGAATCCCTGCCCGGAGAATATGCCGATTTTGTCTGACCTCCACCAAGCCCTGCTCGACCAGCACTTGCCGGAAGCGGACCGGGTAGCGCAGGCATTGGACTTGTATGTGTCCGGCTCGCTGAACGTGTTTAATCACAAAACGAATGTGGACATCCACAACCGGCTTGTGGCCTTTGACATCAAAGAGTTAGGCAAGCAGTTAAAAAAATTGGGGATGCTCATTATCCAAGACCAGATATGGGGCCGCGTCACCCAGAACCGCAGCCAAGGCCGGGCTACATGGTATTTTGCAGACGAGTTCCACTTGCTCTTGAAAGAGGAACAGACCGCCGCGTACAGTGCCGAGATTTGGAAACGCTTCCGCAAATGGGGCGGCGTGCCCACAGGTGCCACCCAGAATGTGAAGGACCTTCTTTCTTCCCCGGAGATCGAGAACATTCTGGAAAACAGTGACTTCATCACGCTGCTGAATCAGGCATCCGGCGACCGCAAAATCCTTTCGGAACGGCTGAACCTCTCCGCAGACCAGCAGAAGTACATCGACAATTCGGAACCGGGCGAAGGACTGCTGATTTTTGAAAATGTGGTGCTGCCATTCTCAAACCCCATCCCAAAAAACACCCAGCTTTACAAAATTATGACCACCCGGCTCAGCGAGGTGGTGGAGCTATGAGCCTAACGCATTTCAGCTTGTTTTCCGGCATCGGCGGCATCGACCTTGCCGCAGAAGCGGCTGGGTTTAATTTGGTCTGTCAATGCGCGCAAGGA
>OGZC01001866.1_pt1 | contig 10873 bp, 8 predicted proteins | sample 1576751 | NCBI WGS metagenome assembly OGZC01 (sample SAMEA3541486, study PRJEB24748) | human gut metagenome | biome: human gut; feature: human-associated habitat; material: faeces | place: China | collected 2012
GGTGTATTGAAATACACCGGATTAAAGGCAGGTCAGGAAATGACTTTTGCGGAATTTGAGCGGATCGTGGAAGAGAAAATTCTGCAGCCGGGATATGGCAAAGTCATTTGCGGCGACTGCCAGTGGAGAGATATCTGCCACAAATAACTTAAATAAAAAAGCGCACCTCCCCCCAGGTGCGCTTTTTGTGTGCGTCTATAGCCGCACTGTTACCTCACGAAGAGGTAAGCCGTATATGCAACATACAGAAGCACGCACGCAGCCCCCTCACTGCGGGTCATGCGTCTGCCGGTACGGGCGAATACGAAGAGCAGAATGGCACTGCCAAGGAGCAGTACGGTGTCGATGACAGACTCTCCGAGGACATGCAGAGGGCTGATCACCGCGGACATTCCGAGGATAAACAGGATGTTGAACAGGTTGGAGCCGATGGCATTGCCCAGCGCCAGCCCGCTGTCTCCCTTTTTCGTGGCAACGATGGAGGTCACCAGCTCAGGCAGGGAGGTGCCGATGGCGATAATGGTCAGTCCGATGAAATTCTGGCTGACACCAAAATTCGTAGCTATGATGCAGGCTTTATCTACCACCAGATCCCCACCGAAGATAACGGCAGCGAGACCTCCGGCAATATACAAAAGGCTGCGGGGAAGAGAGAGGATCTTGCCGGGTTCGCCCTCTTCTCTGTTTTTCCGGGCAGAATAGATCATAAATCCCAGATATACGATCATGCCAAGCAGCAGGACTGCACCCTCAATGCGGCTTAAGCTGCCATCTAAAAACATCAGACATAATACGACAGTTACCAGGATATTTAACGGCATATCCCGCTTCAGGATCTCTCCGTGGGGCATAAAGCTGTGCAGGAATGCGCAGATACCTACCACCACCAGCCCGTTGAAGATATTCGAGCCGACGACATTACTGATGGCGATATCATTACTGCCAGCCAGGGCGGCATTGATGCTGACGGAGGCCTCCGGAGCACTGGTGCCCATGGCGACGATGGTCAGACCGATGATGACGCTGGGGACCTTCAGGATCCCCGCCAGGGAGGAACTTCCCTCCACGAAAAAGTCCGCACCTTTGATCAGAAGTATAAATCCTACGAGTAACAATATGTATTCCATAAGCTGTCCTTTCCTGCAGCAAGCGTCTGTATTCTTAGAAAAAAGTATAAAAATAGAGACTTTTACCGCATCAAAAATGATCGATAAAAGTCTCGTTGCTTACAATAATAACCGGTCCGATGGACGTGATGACGATTATCATTCCGGACAGCTTCATGTATCATTCAGTTACTATTCTATCAGAAACCATCCGGGAACTACTCCCTCTTAACTGTGCCCTCATTCTACAAAAAAGGACAAACACTGTCAACAGACTTTGTAAATCTTGACACTATTTTAACACGAACTCCACCTTCACGGGATCATGGTCGGAGTAGGAATAGCCGGTGTTTACATTCTCGTAGGACAGGCACTCGATATTGTCGGAGATAATAAATCCGTCCAAAGTTACGGTATAAGTTACACCGGGGACATATTCCATATCTGCGTTTCTGGCACTGTTCCAAAGTGCCGCCTGTTCCTCAGAACTCAATAGATCCAGACAGAAGGCAAAATGCTCCGGCAGCTCCGTTCTCGGAAAAGGAAATGCCCAGGACTCACAGCTCTCCGTATCCTCTTCGGAAGCCTTCAGGTCGTGGTTAAAGTCGCCGCCGCAGAGCACATAATTGCCGGCTTCGTATTCTTTTGCCATATCATTGCACAGCATCTCAATCTGTCCCTTGCGGATCTCATCGCTGTTGCCGTAAGCGGACATATGCAGATTGAAGATCACCAGCTCTTTCCCGTTGTCCACCGGGATCCGGGAGACACTGTAGCAACGGTCCAGATCGAAGAACTTGCTGAAGGAAGTGGATATGGGGAAGCTTCTGCGCAGGGCGGAAGACACCGGATATTTCGAGAACAGTCCGAGTCCTGCCCTGCTGCTGCCGTGGGGCTGTGTAAACGGATAGAACAGGAAAGCAGAGTCATAATTCTGCGCAAATACAGTAGTATATTCCGGCAGAATGTTGCGCAGCATCTCGTACTCATCCGTATGATAGCTTCTGGTGGCATCCAGATCGATCTCCTGGATCAGCGCAAAATCCGGGTCTAATGACTTCACCAGTTCTCCCGCACCGTTTATGGCATATTGTACGGTCTCCGGGCTTTCCGCCCAGGAGGAGGTACCGCCGTCCATGAAGAAGCTGTAATCCGGCAGATAAGCACCGAAACCGATGTTGTAGGTCACTGCGGAATATTCCGTATCCGTAGCCAGCACCGCAGCCGCACCTGTGGTGGTATCGTCGACCGGTGCCTCCACCACCAGTTCCTGATTGTCCTCAATCCTGTAATAACTGGCATAGAGGTAGACGATGTAAGCCAACAGTGCGAGGATGAGGATCCCCAGCACGATACACATGGTTTTTAATAACGTTTTACATAAATTTTTCTTTTTCATATCCTTATTTTAACAAGCCTTGCGGGAAATGGCAAATGTTAAAATTTCTATGAGAAATAGGCACTCGCATGCCGTTTTTGTATTTAATGATGTCGGGGTCAAAAGCCCCCGACTTTGATGCCTACGAATGGGACTTGTACCTGTCATTATAGTGAATAATGTTTAAGTAATGTTGTAATAATGTTGTAATAATGTTTATATAATGTCATATATTATTTAAAATCCTTATCCTACTGTATCATAGGCAGAAATGCAAGTAAATTTTCACCTATGATGTAATTGTAATGTTGTTGTAATGTTTAGTAATGTTTGATATAGTTATGCCAAGAACATTATTATATGGAGGAGATTCATGAAAATCAAAGAGATATATCCAGATGTTATTACAGAAGATACAAGTTATGAATATAAAGCAGTATTGAATCCGGATAATCCCATTAAATGGGCAAAAACTCTTATTGGATATGCAAATGATAAAGGAGGAACCTTATTTATAGGTGTATCAAACGATGGGGAGGCCTTTGGAATTGATCTTGAAGAAGTTGATAAAACAAAACTATTAATTTCAAGGATTAATGATAGACATATTTTTCCACACATTAAGATTTCATATATGATGAGAAGTGTGGATTCTAATGCGGAACATTTTGTATTAGCTGTTAAAGTTGCTCCTGCAGATTCTGTAATAAGATATAGAGAAGGAGATTACAATGAAACAGTTTTTATAAAGGGAGATGGAAATGCGACTCCTGCAACACCGGAAGAAATTATTTCACTTTCAAAGAGAAAATATGGTGTAGATAATGAGACAAGCGAGGTGGCATATACTGATAATCAGTGGTCAGAATACCTTAATCTTTGTAAGGAATACAGACAAGATAAATCTGCTCCAACAATGAAAGAATTGCAGAACGAAGAAATAGTTTCAAAAGATGGGTATGCAAAATCAGGATTTATAATGTTTTCAGACAACTATAATGAAGATGACACAATGATATGCTGCCGTTTATGGAAAGGGAAAAACAAGACAGGTATTGTTTTAGATAGCAGCAGATTAAGAGGTTCTATTGCAAACGTATTTGAGAATGCATTAAACTTTATTGAACGAAACACCAAAACAGGCTGGGTAAAAACAGAAAAGGGTGGACGGGATGAAATCAGATCGTATCCTAAGGAAGCTGTAAGAGAGGCATTGGTAAATGCCATTGCCCATAGGGATTATTCTATTTCGGGAACACAGATTGATGTTGATATCTATTCAGACAGAATTGAAATAGTTTCACCAGGGTCATGGTTACTGCCAAAAGATTACAATGCATATCCAGCCGGTTCTATACCGTCTATCAGAAGAAATGCCATCATAGCAGCTTGTCTGGATGTGGCAAATCTGATGGAGAGAGGTGGAACTGGTTTTCAAACCATGATGGAATCTTACAAGTCCAGTCCAGATGAATTACAGCCGGTAGTATCTATATATCCCGGATTTTTGAATTTGAGATTATATGACAGATTATTTAGAGATGAGGCTATAGAACTGGATTTAGAAAACCTTACAGATGCGGAAAAAGTTATGGCTATTCTTAAGATGGAAGGACCAAAGCCTATAAAGGAACTACAGATGTCTCTTAACTATCGGAGTAGAAGTCAATTCTTAAATGAAGTTATAAATCCGCTTATGAAATCAGGGGAGATATATAGGGATGGTAAGCCAAAATCACCAACGGCACTTATTAAAATCAAAAAATAAAAGAAAGATATAATTTGTCAGCGAAACAGGGCTGCAAATACTGATTTTGACCGGAGCGAGGCCAACACCGGGCATCTGATTATATGAAATGTGCCAGATACTTGCCATATCTGATGGAAAAGGGGTATTATGATAAATATAAATAATAAGGAGGCTGATCCCATGAGGCCGATACCGACGATCGGGGATCCGGAGCGCTATATAGACAGTGCGTTTGTGGATTCCGCGTTTATAGAATTGAAAAGCTGTGATCTGTGGGATGTGAAAATGCTGTATCCGATCCTGCATATGGACCATGCGGAAGAGAAGTGTTTCGTCCGTAAGGAGATGTATGAGAAATTGGTGAAGGCGGCGGGGAATCTGCCGGATGGTTACCGGTTCCGCATCTGGGATGCCTGGCGCCCCTTTGCGCTGCAGCATGAATTGTTTGAAAAGTATTCTGTGGACATCATCCGGGATTTTCATTTAGAAGAGCTGCCGGAGGCAAAAAGGAGAGCTGCGATCTGCAAATTTGTCTCGGATCCGGTACCGGATACAAAGGTGCCTCCTGCCCATACCACCGGAGGAGCCATTGATCTGACGCTTCTGGATCCGGAGGGCAGAGAGCTTCCTATGGGATGTGGATTCGATGCTTTTACGGATAAGACCTGTGCAGCGTATTTTGAGGCACCGGAGCATGTACAGGGGGCAGAGGACGAGCAGGTCCGTGAAAATCGCCGTCTGCTTTATTATGCTATGATAGATGCGGGATTTACCAATCTGCCGTCCGAGTGGTGGCATTATGACTACGGTGACCGGTTCTGGGCATATTACAGGAAACAGCCGGCCATCTATGAGGGCGTATTTACGAGGGAGGAAATTCATGGATAATCAGAAACAAAAGAAGAAAAAAAGTGTGATGGATACGCTGTCCGCCACTATGGTACTGGTGCTGATCGCACTGTTGCTGGTGTTTGTGGGATATACGTATCTGGCACTGAAGAACGGTTACACGCTGGATGACCTGATCGACAATATCGTGGGAAATCTCATCGGTGTGCTGGCGGCATTTCTGTTATTCGATATACTGAACAACAAGCTGACCCAGGATGCCTACGCCAGAGAGACCTCCCAGCAGATCACCAAGACGCTGATGGGAGAGCCGGAGATCCTGGATTCTTTCAGCGATGAAGATAAAAAGACTTTCCTGAAATCCACCATTACCTCCATGATAAAGGATGAAGATGCGGTGGATATGCTTTCTACCAATATGGAGAAATATTTTGACAGGGCAAGAGGCGCCAGAATCCGGAAAATGTTCGATTACACGATCAATCTGGAGCCGAATCTGACAGAGGAATATGTAAAAGCCGGATTCCCCGGAGCCACAGACGGAAAGTATTACCTGATCGATGAGGAATTGAAGTTCAGCGTAAAGTGTCTGGGAGGAACAGACGAGAACTACGCGGGCGATGTGATCAGACTCGGTTTCGCCTATGATAAAAAGAGTCTGGACGGTGGATTGTTGGAGACCGGGCAGGATGCGGATTTCACCAAGAGCATTTTCAATGAGGATCTGGTGGTGGAACCGGAAGCCGTGGACTTCATCAACAGTATTCCCGCGGATAAGATACGGGATGTGATCAATGACCTGTTCATGCCGATCTTGCGAATTGACAACAGCGGAGATAATGACGACGAAGCGCAGTTCGAAGTAGAGCGAAAGAGCAACGGATTTATCCTGAAATTCAAGCTGGATTTTGACCGGAACGAGGCAAGCGGGGAGCATCTGGTCAGCATCTATTTCAAGATGCCCCGGGTATGGAACTCTATTTTCGAGGTGACTCTGGTGGATCCGACCAAGGAGCCCCATATCAAGCTGAAATACAAGAACGGAATGGATGTCACTATGTATTCCTATCTCAATAAGGAAAGCACTGCCAATGTCGGAGCCTGCATCCAGAGAGCCGGACTCTATGATATTGCGATCAAGGACGAGTGGATCTACCCCAAGAGCGGCGTGATCTTTCATATTAAGAAGGCATAGAATAAATATGAAACCAAGATCTTCCCAAAGTATGCAATTATATAAAATGCTCCTATCCCGCGGTTATCCGGAATCGTTCTGTGATCTGGTGACGAAGAATCTGAATACGGATTTTACGGCGAGCCGTATGATCGGTTATCTGTGTCATTATTCTGATCTGCCGCCGGAGGAGATCGCGGACGAAATGCTGGCGATCTTAAGTGACCGCAATCGTATTATGCAGAAGAAAGAACTGGAAAGTAATAATGCAGAGTGGAATCGGAGCAAAGGCTTTGCTGCCAGCTGCTCCAGCGAGGCCATCGAGCGTGGCGCTGAGCAGTTGTCATAGCATTCCTCACTGCTTCCGGAAATCCCTCGGAGCACAGCCGTATACCTGCTTAAAGGTGCGCAGGAATAATTTATAGTTCGTGACTCCGTGCCGATCCAGTATTTCACTGATGTTCAGATCGGTGTCTTTTAAATCCTTGCAGACATGCGTCAGACGCACGCTGTTGATATAGGAAGTGAGGGTGGTTCCCATGTTCCGCCGAAAAAAACGGCAGAAATATTCTGGGTTCAGATGAGCCAGGGAGGCTGCATTTTCCAGAGAAATGGATTCGGTGTAATGGGATTGGATGTGCTGAATCACCGGTTCGAGGCGATGCAGATTTTTCTGACTCTGAATCCGGGAAGTATTGTCGACGGTGACTTTATAGTGGGTCATAAGGATGTATAAAAAATCATAAAGCAGACCGGAAAACCGCAGAGTATAGCTTTGCGGTTTTTTTGTATAGAGATCGCCCATGGAAGTCAGAATCTCCTGAATCTGCGCATCGGCAGAAGAATCCCTGTGGGAGAACAGAAAACGGATGCTTTCATATTCTGGGATGGCACCTATCAGAAACGCATAAGGAATCTGTAATAACAGAACCCGGGACGGTGTCGTGGTCCGGGTAGCATGGACGGCGGCGGAATTTACCACATGATAATCTCCGGCATGCAGCAACAGAACCCGCTGTCCCTCAATGAGTTCCATGGAACCCTCATAGATATAGATAACTTCCATGCTTCGATGCCAGTGTTCCGGTATGTAATCGTTATTGCTGTTATAGATTGTAAAACGGACGTTGATTCCGCTTTCAAAAGCAACCTCTTCGTGTGGAAATTGTGGCATCGCAAAGCCTCCTTCTGAAATTATATTATTTCCCGCGATATATTTATATCATAGAATAAAAAGAAGGAAAAAGTCAATATTGACCTAAAAAGAAGTCATAATCAGATATAGGAATCAACATAGAAAATTGCTAAACTGGTAAACAGAAAGAACAAGCGGACAAGGTTGAATGACAGGAGGTTATAGCAACATGACAAAGGAAAAAATCGAAGATCTGATAGCAAAAATGACATTGGAGGAAAAGGCGGCAATGTGTTCCGGAGCAGATTTCTGGCATACTGAAAGCTGCGAGCGTCTGGAGATTCCCGCAAGTATGGTATCCGACGGCCCTCACGGTCTGCGCAAGCAGGATGACAAGGCGGATCATCTGGGTGTAAATGAGAGTATTAAAGCAGTATGTTTCCCGGCAGGATGCGGAACCGCCGCATCCTTTAACAGAGATCTGTTGTATCATATGGGCGAGACACTGGGCAATGAGTGTCAGGCAGAAGGCGTCAGTGTCATTCTGGGGCCGGCTGTGAACATCAAACGATCACCCCTGTGCGGTCGTAATTTTGAATACTATTCAGAGGATCCCCTGGTGGCAAGTGAGATTGCAGGCTCTCTGATCCGTGGTGTGCAGAGCAAGCATGTGGGAACCAGTTTAAAGCATTTTCTGGCGAATAATCAGGAGACCCGTAGAATGTCCGTGAATGAGATCATTGACGAGAGAACACTGAACGAGATCTATCTGGCGGCATTTGAGGGAGCGGTGAAGAAGGCAAAACCCTGGACAGTTATGTGCTCTTATAACAGGATCAACGGTACTTATGCCGCGGCTCATCACAAATATCTCACAGAGACCCTGAGAGATAAGTGGGGATTTGACGGTTATGTCATGAGTGACTGGGGCGCAGTCAATGACCGCGTGGAAGACTTAAAAGCAGGTCTCGATCTGGAGATGCCTTCCTCTATGGGAGTCAATGATAAGCTGATCGTAGAAGCGGTACAGAACGGAACACTTGAGGAAAAGGTACTGGATACCGCAGTGGAACGTATTCTGAACATCGTATATCGTTATACCGAGAATCGAGATACCGAAGCGGTGTTTAATCTGGATCACGACCATGAGGTTGCAAAGAAAGTGGCGGAAGAGACCATTGTATTGTTGAAGAATGAGAATGTGCTGCCGCTGACAGAGGGCGAAGAGATCGCCTTTATCGGAAAATATGCGAAAAAGCCCAGATATCAGGGCGGCGGCAGTTCCCATATCAACAGTCATAAGATCACAGGAGCCCTGGATGCGGCAGAGGCAGCAGGCAATACACAGATTGTGTATGCCCAGGGATTTGATGACAAAGAAGATAAGACGGATGAGGTACTACTGGCAGAAGCCGTAGAGACAGCTAAAAAGGCAAAGGCAGCCGTGATTTTCGCAGGACTGCCGGATGCATTTGAATCCGAAGGTTTTGATCGTAAACATATGCGGATGCCGGATTGCCAGAACGAATTGATCGAAAGAGTGGCAGCGGTACAGCCTAACACTATAGTCGTATTGCACAACGGTGCACCGGTAGAGATGCCCTGGGCAGATCGTGTGAAAGGTATTCTGGAAGCCTATCTTGGAGGACAGGCTGTGGGAGGTGCCGAGTATGACATCCTCTTCGGCAAGGTGAATCCCAGTGCGAAGCTTCCGGAGACATTCCCGAAGCAGTTGGAAGATAATCCTTCTTATCTTGCCGGCTTCGGTGAGGGCGACCACGTGGAATACCGGGAAGGCATTTTCGTGGGATACCGCTATTATGATAAGAAGAAAATGGATGTATTGTTCCCCTTCGGCTACGGATTGTCCTATACCACATTTGCCTACAGCAATCTGTGTTTGGACAAAAAGACAATGAAAGACACAGAAGAACTGACGGTGTCTGTGGATGTGACCAATACCGGAGACAGAACGGGTAAGGAAGTTGTACAGCTCTATGTGGCAGATAAAGAAAGCACAGTGATAAGGCCGGTGAAGGAGCTGCGGGATTTTGTCAAGATCGAACTGGCACCCGGAGAGACGAAGACAGTAACTTTTACGCTTGGAAAGCGAGCCTTTGCTTACTATGATGTACAGATCCATGACTGGCAGGTGGAGACAGGAGAGTTCGAGATCCTTATCGGAGCATCTTCCAGAGACATTGCTCTCAGAGATACCGTGACTGTAGAATCCACTGTGAAGATTCCTTTCCACTATACCACAGATACGACAATGGGCGACATCATGAGCCGTCCGGAGGCCTGGAAACTGGTACAGAGTGTTCTGAGCAAAGGAATGTTCGGTCAGAACAGCGGGGTCAGCGAAGGCGGCGATGCCGCGAAGGAAGCCATCAGCGATGAGATGAATGCAGCTATGCTTCAGTATATGCCTCTGCGCGGACCGGTCAGTTTCGGCGGCGGAGTCAGCATGGCAGATGTACAGAAGTTGGTGGACCGCCTGAATGCCATGGAGAAATAATTAACTGTTTATTTATAGCAATCCCTAAAAGTTAGGCAAAAACTAACTTTTAGGGATTTTTATATATACCGCTGAGTGACATTTTTAAGTCGGATGAATGCAAGAAAGAATGTGGAGAATTGTTATAATTAGAATATGAAAAATAAACAGGCATAGAAAGCCGCATTACCAAGGCACGTTAAGGAGGAAACGGATGAAAAAAATAGCAATTGGCGGAGGACAGGGATTTTGGGGAGATTCTCCAGATGCTGCTATCCATATGATTCACAATGCAGATATTCAATATCTTGCATGTGACTATCTGGCAGAACTGACGCTGTCCATTATGGCAAAGCAACAACTAAAAGATCCATCAAAAGGTTATGCTCCTGATTTTGTGACAAGATTGTTAAAAGCAGCAGGAAAAACTGCTTGGGAAAGAAATATTAAAATTTTGACAAATGCAGGTGGCATGAATATTTCAGGATGTGTAAATGCTATTCGACAGTATGCAACTGAAGAAAATATGAAAGGGTATAAAATCGGTTATGTAACAGGGGACGACATTAAATCAAAAATCCCGCAGCTGTTAAAGGATGGATGGACATTTCCGAATTTTGACTACGAAGGCGACCCATTCCAAATAATGTTTTGCTTGCGGATTATATTCTTCTATCGGCATCCGGCATCCACGCACCACAAACCGATATGTGTTCTTATTGCCATATAAATCCTCCAGTTCATAACGGAAGTGATAATCCCTCTCCTCGTCAATCGTCACGACTCCTCCCTTCTCATCAGCCTGTAACATACGCTAAGGATTTCCCGGAAGTATCTGTGAACGCATCACCCAACTGTTTTTCTTCACATGTTCCTCATAATCCGTCCAAGCGTTAATCATGCGGTTTTCTTCAGGCAAAACGCCATCCACCGTACTACGGAACACTTCAGCCGTATCTACATAAAGTACGACAGACCGCACCC